>Ga0181585_10003286_pt1 | contig 14231 bp, 10 predicted proteins | sample 071ome_29_FD_132469 | JGI IMG/M metagenome (GOLD analysis project Ga0181585, IMG submission 132469) | Coastal salt marsh microbial communities from the Groves Creek Marsh, Skidaway Island, Georgia - 071407BT metaG (megahit assembly) | ecosystem: Environmental > Aquatic > Marine > Intertidal... | reverse complement strand
TGACAAGAAGCACATCTTGCCGCAAAGATCTTTTCTCCAGAGCCAACTTTTCTTTCCAGTCGCAATGCTTCTTTTTCCTCTGGTGTTAGTTCAACAACTTCTTTAGGCGGATGAAGCTGAAAATCGTTGGTTGTATGAGCAAGTTGAATTGAGCATACAAAAATTAGACAGCCAAAAACGAAAACAAAAATAAGGGGGGCTTGTAAGAAGCCTTTCGTGGGCTCGTGCTTGATTTCATTTAAACGAACATGTTCATCAACTAGCTTGTCATCTTTCATCCCTGATGAACGGATTTCTTCGCTGCTCATTTTTTCAATGCTCATAGATTTAAATTAGTCGGAAGAACTTTCTGTTTGTAATTCTGCAACGGTCCACATTTGCATTGGTCCTCGATCCTTAACAGTAGAGCGTATGGTTGCAACCTCCTCTGGAGATACAGCAGACGCAGAATTTCCCCACTCGTTTCGAATGTAAGTCAGGACATCAGCAATTTGTTGATCAGTTAATGATCCTGGAGGGATTCCGGGAGGAGCCATGACATTGTTGTACTTAACTCCATTCACTTCAATTTCACCCATGAGACCGTGAATTGAAATCTTAATTAATCGTTCTTTTTCACCGAGAACCCAATCAGAGCCAGCTAATGGCGGGAATTGTCCTGAAATACCCTGGCCGTTAGGTTGGTGACAAGTGAAACACAATCCTCCTCCGGGTGCTGCCTTCATGTAAATTTCTTTACCAGATTCTATCTGGGCAGCAAGCCAGGTGGGCACCCCAACTGGATCATCTTTAGTAGAAGTTACCTCTGTTTGTTTACTATCTTCAGTATCTTCTTCATCCTGGGTCTCAATAAATGAAATTTCAGGAAGTTCATAATCCTGCTTAAGAGATTCCAAGTACGATACTATTCGATTAGCCCTTAAAGTTGGCTTAATAAAAAGGGTAGATTCACCATTATCGACTATGATTGCACCTTCAGAATTTTCATTGCTTGTATCGTAAAGAAATGGACTTGGTTGGCAGATAGAACCCTCTACTAAAATTTGCGGATTAAACAAATGCTTATGCAGCCATTCGCGGGTGTAGCCACGAAGTCCAATATTTGCTAAGTCCGGACCAACTCGGTTATGCCCGAGTAAAACCTCTTTTTGTAAAATATAGTCACGAGGAACTGAAGGTCTTTTCCCCCACCCTCTTTCAACATCAAAGCCCGCATCAATTGTACGAACTTGTTGTGTATGGCATGTTACACAACCAAGTGAAAGGTATTCTTTGGCACCTAATTGAGCAACACCAGGCATAGATTGAGGAAAAAGATCTGCACCTTTAGGAATAGAATTATTTTCTTCCAGGTATTGCGAGGTAGGTTCTAAATCTCCGTATTGGTTTTTAGCACCAACAAAAAAGGCTAGCCAGGCAAACGCCAAGGTTAGAAATATATAAATTGCAAACTTGAAAATATTGTTCATCAAGCAGTTTTTTGTTCTACATTTTTCTCACAACATGAGAAGGGGTTTGGTACGATTACTTTCCAAAGATTAAGTACGAACACGAGTTGCGAGAACCCAAGAATCAGAAAAGCGAATTCCGTGATTAAAAAGTAGGGTTTGACTGATTCAATTACAGTAATCCAAGCCAAAGAAGGTTGTTGAGCCAAAACCCCATGAGTTAGGCCACCGATGAGGTAGGCCAAAAGAAGTGCAAACACACCGAGAGCCGATGTCCAAAAATGAAAGTTTTTAGCGGTGGTGCCGATCTCTTTTCCAGTCACTTGTGGAAGTATATGATAAACCATTCCAAAAATGATCATACTGAAGAAACCGTACACACGCTGATTGAAATGAAATTCATTAATGATTGAAAATTGTGTTAGTTTTGCCACTGCAGGAATTGAAAATATTACCCCAATGTAACTAGAAATAGTGTATGATAGTGTGCCGAAAATAACAAAACGAAGGGGCAAATAATTCCATACTCTTGAAACATCTTTAAAAGCGGTGGCATGAAAATTAGTGGAAGCAACAGCAATGGGGAATACCATTGCAATACTCATAACTGTGCCTATGGCAGGGACCCACATAGGCACGGGACCACCTTCCAAATGGTGAACCACGGACCAGGGAGCCAATCCTGCAATGCACCAAAATCCGAAAATAGCCAAGTAATACTTATCTATTGGACGATTTAAGACAGATGGGATAATGTAATATGCACATCCCAATGCTACTGGAGTTAGCCAAAGCCAAATAATGTTTTGACCGAACCACATAGATAGAATCGCCTGTAATGTACCTCTACCCGCATTTATCTCTAATCCATTCCATGCGAAAAGGAATAAGCAGGGGAACCAAATCAATGCTGCAATAATAAACCATTGCGGTGCGATCGTTACACTTTGTCGACGACTTCTAAAAACAACAAAAATCAGGAAAGCGATGACTAAGTAAGAAATGAAAAGAGCTGGCCATACCTCCTTAGGCATTTCAAGGAGTTCATGACCAAGCATGTGTCCATCCAAAATACCAAGCAAACCAAATGTTATAGCTAAATTCCATATTGCTCCTGCGAAAATTAAGAAGATTGTCCCTCGTACAGGGGATTGAGATAATCTTGCAACTATCCATAAACTGACTGCAAAGATGGAATTCCCTCCCCAACCGTAAACAAAAGCGTTCGCTTGTGAAATCTTGATCTTTCCGTAGGTGAAAAATTCCCATGAAGATAAGAAAAGTGGATTGGTAAGCTTTGCTGCTGCAATATAAGCAAGTAATGCTGCTGCAAGTAACCACAAACCTGCAGAAGCCACGAAAAACGAGAACGCAAACTTGGCTGATTGGTCAATTTGTTGTTCTGAAGTTTTCTTCACTTTCCTTTGTATTGGTTAATGATGTTGGTCATGACTTTTTCAATGGAGGAGTTATTCTCCGAATGAAAGCTATCAATTTGAGAATTATATTCTGAATCAATGGCATTATGCACTGCGATTTTTTTTATTCTCTCTTGCTCAGTTCTGTGATCCACTGCGAGAGGATCATCTGGTTCACTCATCGCTTGAAAGATGAAAAAACCTGCTAATAGTACGATTACAATGATGAGCGAAAAGAAAACATCGCAACCGTCTGCTTTTTTAAGTTCAGGATCACTCATGATGATGAAGAGAATCTAAAATCCGGGGATCCCGAATCGGAATTATTTCTGCTACTTGGGAGTTGAAGCTTTTGAGTACACTCCATGCACACAGGCAACCAATTCCTACAAGACTAAAAATGCCCCATAGTAAATGGGAGCCCAAAACAGGCCGAGCTTCAAAGCCAACATAGGCTCCAGGTGAAATTTCACGCCCAGGAATTATGTTCCAATAGAGGTCTAATAAGTGAAAAACTAGAATCCATGACACGATAAATACAAGTCTGGGACCATTAATTTTATTTTGATAAAAAAGCAAATAAAGGAAAGGAAAGAAGAAATGACCAAAAATTAAACCCATGCTTACCCAAAACCAGCCTGATTGTTCGCCTGTGTTAGGATTTATCTCCCGAATAACATACCAAAATGTTTCTTCAGGAATATTGGCACTGTAAATGAGGAAGTACTGAGAGAAACTGATATAAGCCCAAAAAACGGTGAAAGCGAGTGAAAGGCATGCCAAGTCATACTGATGGGCTTGTTTGTAGAGTCCGTCGAGAGATCTATTTTTAGAGGAGAGATAGAAGCAAACTATAATAGTAACAGCGAGGGCGGATCTTATACCCGAAGCAAAGTACCAAACACCATACATTGTAGAAAACCATTGGTATTCTAGACTCATAAATAGGTCAAAGGCTCCAAAGGTAAGGGCTAATGCAGCTGCAGGAATTCCGGCAGCAGAAATTTTCATGCCTAAATGTGACCACATTGGATCACCATCCTTATCTTGATTAAAGGAAACTTTCCTTAACCAATAACTGAGACCACAAAATATCCCGAAATAAACAATGAGTCTAATGGTAAAGAAGCCAAGGTTTAGGTAACCTGCTTTCTTTTGGTGGAGAACATCCTCAGATACAGTCGTAACGCTGCTTGCCTCAAGCGTTTGAGCATCTGGATTAATCCATGTCCATAATATACCTGCTTGTTCGCCACCTAACCATCCAACGAGTATTAGGGGTAGTAGGCATAGCCCAAGCCAGGGAAAAGCTGCGAGTCCGTGCTCCTGTTGACGACGGACAATTGGAGTCCAATGGGAATTAAAAATTCTGAAAATCATAATCAGCATTAATAATCCAATGGCTATACTTAACCAAAATGATGAACCCCAAAGCCAACCGAGGAAAGGGCTTTTGTCTCCCGAGGACAATCCATAAAACAGACCAATTAATCCCACTCCCAATCCGATGACAGCACCACCTAAAAGTTTGGTTTGTAAGTCAAATCCTGACTGAGATTTTTTTGATTGGTCACTCATTTTTAGTTTTTGGCCGATGATTGTGCTTCACTCACATAAGATTGAAGTGTTCGCACATAGAGCACGATAGCCCAGCGTTCTTTAGGTGAAAGTTTATCTTTCAGTCCTAACATGATACCAGATGCGGAACCCATGCTAATGGCGTGAAAAATTTGTCCATCTGTCCATGGTCCTGCAGATTCAAGATATGTACCCGAATTCGATGAATCAGAGAGGTTTCTAGGGGCCAGGCCGAATTGAGAAATTACGCCCTGTCCGTTGCCATATTGGCCATGGCAAACAGCACAATGGATATCATACCTTTCCTTGCCAAGACGCATCAAGGACATATCAATTTTCGCTTCATCAGGGATCTTATTAACCCATGATCCATCATCATTTTTACCTGTTCTGAAAGCTAAATTACTAAAATTAGGACTCGCTGAAAATACATTGTTAATTTCAAGTGCGGTACCCCTGATAGCAGTTCCTGGTACTGGTAAACGGTCCGCCTGTTTATCTCCGTAAAAATCATTTTGTGTTTGAGATTTGTATTTAGCCTGCCGATCCATGTCAGGGAAAACTTCCAGTGGGGTATTTTCGGTTAAATCACCCCTAAATCCCATAATTGAGACTATGGTGACAACAAGAATAAAAAATATTGGAATAAAATATCTCATCTATTCAATTGGCTCGCGAATAATGGAGACAGATTTACCACCTAGATCTTTGAGGAAAGATTCAGTGTCTTCATCATCAAATAATGGATCTTCTACTTCAATTATGATCATGAACTTGTCATCCCCGGTTCTACCGAAATTCTTGTGTTCGAAAACGGGATGGTTGTGCCGAGGCAAACGGTTTAGGAAAAACATCCCGAACAAGGTACCAAAAGCAGCAAAGAGAATTGTGAGTTCATAAAAGACAGGAAAAGGATAAATCGGGCTAAAATAAGGCTTTCCTCCAACAATTAAGGGGTAATCAAAGGCATTCATAAACCAAACGATTAGCATTCCTGTAAAAAATCCTGTGATACCACCTGCTAATGTAAAGCAGGGAACTTTCGATCTGCCATACCCCATTTGTCCGTCAAGTCCGTGAATAGGCATGGGTGTGTAACACTCCCAGCTTGTGAAACCTTTATCACGAACCTTACCTGCCGCTTCATAGATATCCTTGGCCGAATTAAAGGTTGCGGAAATCCCATACTTAATGTCCATGACTTTGCTCATGGTAGATTAATGTTTACCTCCATGGGGGTCAGCTTGTGGCATAACCATTTTCACCTCTGCCATCGGCATAAGAGGAAGGAAGCGTAAGAAAAGAAGGAAAAGTACTGAGAAAAACCCAAAGGTTCCAAAGAAAGTAAATAAATCTACAACAGTCGGAGAATAGTACCCCCAACTGGATGGAAGGAAGTCACGGGATAGAGTTGTGTTTGCAATCACGAATCTTTCAAACCACATGCCAATGTTGACAAAAATTGAAATTATCCAAACGAGTGGAATGTTCTCCCTAATCTTTTTGAACCAAAAAAGCTGAGGGCTGATAACATTGCACGAAACCATTATCCAATAAGACCACCAATAATTACCAAATGCTCTGTTGATAAATGCAAAGCCTTCATAGGAGTTCGCACCGTACCATGCTATGAAAAATTCCATCGCGTAAGCGTAGCCGACCATGCTCCCGGTTGCTAAGGTGATTTTACAAATGTTGTCGATGTGTCTTTGTGTCAATAGGTCATGGAGACCATAAATAGCACGCAGTGGGAGTAGCAAGGTGAGCACCATGCCGAAGCCGGAGAAAATTGCACCAGCAACAAAATAAGGTGGGAAAATAGTGGTATGCCAACCAGGCAGATTGGCTACAGCAAAGTCAAAGGAAACGATCGTATGGACGGATAAAACCAAAGGAGTGGATAAACCTGCCAACAATAAGTAAGCCATTTCGAAGTTTCTCCAATGATTGTTTGCATTTCTCCATCCCATGGAGAGAACACCATAAAAATATTTTCTCCATGTCTCTTTTGCCCGATCCCTTAACACCGCCAAGTCTGGTATCATTCCCATGTACCAAAATAAAATCGAGACAGTTGCATAAGTGGAAACTGCAAACACATCCCATTCCAGGGGACTCCGAAATTGTGGCCAAATTGCATTGGCGTTGGGAATGGGGAATAACCACCAGGCAAACCAAACTCGGCCAACATGAAATAGAGGGAAGATACCTGCACAGAGCACGGCAAAAACAGTCATCGCTTCAGATGCACGGTTTATCGAAGTTCTCCATTTCTGTTTAAGGAGGCAAAGAACTGCAGAGATCAGTGTACCCGCATGACCAATTCCGATCCAAAAAACAAAGTTTACGATAGCCCACCCCCAATTGACAGGGTTGTTATTACCCCAAACACCAACGCCAGTTGATACGAGATAAATAAGACCCATGCCAGTGAAACTTGCAATACAAAGAGCTGTGATAAAGCACCACCACCACCATACAGGTGTCTTCGATTCAACAATTCCACAAATTTTCTCTGTAACCCAGTGAAAAGATCTACGGTTTTCAACCAAAGGAGGATCCCTCCATGGAGCAGGTTTTACCTTTGCAAGTACAGCAGGTTGATTTGTTTTTTCAGTCACCGTTCCCATAATTAATGTGTAGATTGTTCCTTCTTCGAATCACCATGACTAGCAGGGTAAGCTTTGTCGCTGTATTCACGGTACGAGTGAGGTTTTTTGGAGTAATCCGGCATTTTCGGGTTTGGATTCCTGACCTTGGCCAGGAATGTGGTGCGTGGACGGGTATTTAAATATCCAAGTACAGAGTAATCCCTGGGATTATTCTTCATTTTACTTACTTCGCTTTCGGGGTCAGATAAATCTCCGAAAATAATTGCATCAGAAGGGCAAACTTGTTGGCAGGCTGTTCGGATAGTTCCATCAGGGACTTTCAGATCTTTAACCTCTAGATTTAAGTCAGCACCATCACTACCAGTGCTAAGTTTGGCATCACGTTGTGCATTAACCTTAGTCCTGATTTTGGCTTCTTGAATTCTTTGAACACAGTAGGTGCATTTTTCCATTACACCCCTCATTCGTACAGTGACATCCGGATTTTTACCCATGTCGACTAGGGAGTCATTTTTTTCACCTAGAGGCCCTTGGTATAGTTCATCCGTATTTCTTTTGTTCCAATCAAAGAAATTGAACCGTCGTACTTTATAAGGACAGTTGTTTGCACAATATCGTGTGCCCACGCATCTGTTGTAGGCCATTGCATTAAGTCCCTCTTCATCGTGTACAGTAGCATTTACAGGGCAAACTGACTCACAAGGGGCTGTTTCGCAGTGCATGCACGCCACGCCTTGAAAAGAAACCTGAACATCAGATGGCAACTCAGCACCTTCTCTCTCGGTAGAAGAGAAATATCTATCAAGTCTTATCCAGTGCATTTCTCTACCTCGAAGAACTTGATCTTTACCTACTATGGGAATGTTGTTTTCACTTTGACATGCCACAACGCAAGCACTGCAACCGGTACATTGGTTGAGATCAATACTCATCCCCCATTGGTGCAGTCCAAATGTTTCTGAGTGTTCGTAAGTGTGGTCGGGGTGTTCGTAGGCCGAGTTTCCTCTGGGAGTGGTAGTGGCTTTTTCTGCAATACTGGCATCCTGATCTTTACCCCACATCGGAGGAGAATGTGATTCTGCTCCCATTTTTTGAGCAAAATCTTCATGCTCAGAATAATATTTAGCATTTGTTTCCCTAACGATAGCCCTACCCTCCATAGACCAATGTTCCTGAACATTGGCAAGAATATGAAAATCACCAGTTGGTTCGATGGTCGCACCCCTGCTGATTCGATTGGAATCAGTATGCATCAAGGAACAGGTGTCGAAACCTGTTCCAGAGCCGACTCTTCCAACCCGGGATCGTCCCTGCCCTATGGTTGAAACAACTGTGTAGTCAGCTAAACCAGGTTGCACATAAAGAGGTGCTTTAATTTCGTGATGATCGCCAACTCTAAGTCTAACGATAGGGGCTTGCTGTTTGCCATCTTTAAAAACTGCCGCATCTGGAGCAATTTGGCCGTTTTTGTTAAGCATCGTAGCCTCAGGTAATAGACCTAAGTTTGGATATTTCTCCTCAAGTGTTTTGGCGAGAACTGGACTAATCAAAAGTGCGTTATCCCAAGTCAGTTTGGTAATTGGATGAGGACATTCCATCATCCATCCGTTATTTGAAAACTGACCATCCCAAGTGTGGAAATCTGGAATCAAAAGAACTTCAAGTGAATTTTCTGATAAGGTTATGCCATCAGTACTTATTTCTAAAACCGCTTCATCTGGGTTTGGTAGGTTAGCTAATAATGAAGGTTCAACATTTGCTACGCCTTGTTTTAGGAAATCTTCAAATTTCTGAGATACACCGGCATCGGATTCGAAAAATTCAAGCAAAAGATCGTGAGAATTTTTATTTTCACCTAATAAACTTGAAAGGATTTCAGTATCGGAACAGGTGTCGAAAAGAGGAGCGATGATCGGTTGGACGGGAGAACAAATGTCTTCCGACCAATTGGTTCCCATATCCCAAGATTCTAGGAAATGTGACTGACCAATATGAAAGTCGCAAACCTGTGAAGTTTCATCGATTGAACGACCCAAGCGATACTTGTTTTTTGTAGATTTGAGGAGATCTACCCAATCAACGGAAGGACAATGGTATACCGGGTTGCCTCCGAGGAAAATAATGGTTTCAATTTCCTCTTTCTCGAGCGATTCACAGAGTGATGAAAGGTTTCCAGCGAAATGATCAACCTTTAGATATTCAAGACATGTGGATTGATTCCCCAGAATTTGGTTAATCTTAAAAGTAAGTAAGTGTACAGAACTGGGTAAATGACTTCCAGCAACAACAACCGATTGCTTTGGTTTTACGAAGAGATCCTTAGCAGATTCAGATGCCCACTTTTCGTGATTATCCATTCCTTGAGAGAGCAAAGTCAGTTGTTCAAGGAGTTTGGGGTTTTTTTCGCCGGATAATTCTAATAACTTAATTAGAATTAGGGCAGAGAACCCTTCAATTTCTGAAGACGACAGACGAAGGCGATGGTCGGCAACTCCGCCTGTTATTGAGAGATCAGATTCAACGGAATAGAGCCGGTTCATCTTTTTGGCATCAGACGGAGAGAGGACTTTCCTTCCAGGCATGAATTGCTTGGTGTTGACAGAGGAATTTGGTTCTCTATGGCCTAAGAAATCGGAATCCAATGATAAGACAGTTTTTGCCTTAGAAAAATTTGGAATTGCTCGAAGGCTAGAGTCAATGCCAAGAGCCTTGGATAAGCAATTTTCAGGATTGTGAAAATCTATCGGGTCGTGCGTAAATACTTTGACTCCTTTCTGCCCTAATTTTTGGAATAACGATTTGCGCAGGGATGAAAAATTTGAGTCAGATAAAATGGCAACCCGATCTAAATTTTCAATATTTGCTAAATTATTTCTTATCTCTGCGGAAGGAGTTTTTTTCCATCTTGCGGATGATTCATTCCCTTGGGACTCATTTTCGTTTATAAAAGATCCACGGGAACGGTCGGGATCATAAAGATCTAAAATGCTGGCTTGTGTGTAGACATCTGTACTGCCTCCACCGAGCTTGTAACTCGAGTTTCCTTCAATTTTGGTTGGGCGACCTTCATGCGACTCAATGATGAGAGGAACAAAGCCTGCTGAAGTTGGTCTGGAACTGGAGTAATAAGCCGGGATGCCCGGGATAAGTTCTTCGGGACTTCTACCATGAGGAAGGATCGTATGTTCAGGGCGACGGCATCCGGTCATACCAAGACCCGCAAGTCCGAAGGAAGCTGCCATCACTTTCAAGAATCCTCTTCTTTGCACCCCGTCCATGAGACTGGCACCTTCAGGGAATTCACTATCAACCCAACTTCGGAAACCAGGTGTATCCGCTAAGTCGTCAAGGCTTTTCCAGTAATGCTTACCTTGGATTTCTTCAGAGTTTTGAGTAGTTTGGATCATCTATGGCAGCCTGTGCAACTGAGCGGGGGATTAACTCCCCAGTTCTCCTTGATTTTCAATCCGGCGTGAATTTGAGCCAGATCCTTAGATTCTTCTTGGTTGTGCTGAACCTGCCAAGCTAAATTAGTAACCTCATTCATGGGGCGGAGAGCCTCTTCGGGTTTCCGATGGCACTCCAAGCAAAAGGACATGCTTAGAGGTTCTGAATGATGAACAACTTCCATTTGATCAATCCTACCGTGGCATTCAACACAACTTATACCGCGATTAACATGAATGGCGTGATTAAAATAGACATAATCAGGAGTTTTGTGGATGCGTACCCAGGGGACTGCAGGACCAGATGTCAATAAGCCATCGCCGTTGATATCTTCTTCCTCCGATAACTGTCCGTCTCTATTTGTGTCTTCACCGAAATAAGAGTTGCGAATTGGTTCGAGCAACGGGGAATCAGCTTTTACATTCTTGTGGCAGGACATGCATGTGTTTGCTCCTGGTATGTTGGCATGGGATGATTTATCCGCTCCGTTATGGCAATATCTGCAGTCAAGACCCAGTTGGCCTGCATGAAATTCGTGATTATACTCTACCGGTTGTGAAGGTTGGTAGCCTACTCTTGTATATTTTGGAGTTGCGTAATAAGTGATGCCAGCGGTTACAACTCCTCCAATTAGACCTAAGGAAATTATAAGTTTAACCGGTATTGTATTAGTCCAGCGTGGGAAGATATTACGCATTAAAGTTTATGTGGGCGAGAAAGAGAAATGACGAAAAACATCATTACTAAATTTTTGAATAATTGGCTACAATATTAAAAATTCTAAAGGGGTACTATTAATAAAACTTAATGTCCGTCATTAGTAGTGATTCACAACTTTTTCTGTGATTGAATTTTTTTATGCTTCGATCAGTCTGAATTAATGAAAATTTCTTCTGAAAGAGCAGATTTAGTTGTGGTGGGTGGTGGACTTGCCGGTATTTGCGCAGCAATCACTGCGGCCAGAGAAAATCAATTAGTACATTTGGTAGAGAAAAAATCACTCTTGGGAGGCAGAATTGGTCCAAATCAGCGACAATCAATCGATCAAACCAATCTGATACCTCAAGTCTATCAGAGAGAGAGTGGAATCCTTAATGAAGTTTGGCCTCTTTTGTTTAAGTCTAACAAGGAAGGAACATACTTAGGTATTTCTCGTGCGCTCAGAGATTGGGTCGAGGCAGAAAATAAAGTAAAACTTTTCCTTAATTCGGAAGTAGAGGAAGTTAAAACGGCTTCAGGTAGTATTAATGCGGTTATTTCAAGAGATAACCTTACTAATGAAAGAAAATCGTTTGTTGGTAAATATTACCTTGATTGCACGGGGATTGGGAGATTAGCAGAATTGTCCGGAGCAGATGGAGAGAAAGGAGTTGACCTGAATGAATTTGGTAATGTGGGTCGAGATATCCCCTTAAAGACATCCAAGGTAGCTTGTTTGATTCAGATTGCAGAGGGAAAAGATGATTATTCTTTTTCCCTACCTGATTGGGTGCGATTGAAATGGGAGGAAAACCATTTATCCGCAAGGTTGAACTTGATGGAATCACTGGAAAGATCGCCCACAGGTGTTCATTTACTTGAATGGGAGGGCCCTGCTACTCCAAAGGAAGTTGAGGCAAGCGAACTTGCTTTTTGTGCATGGGATTTCCTGAAAAACCGATCTTCTTTTCGAAAAGTTTTTAAAAAATTAAGGTTAGTTACAATCAGTGACGAAATTTCAACGAAACCAGTTTTTCGGGCTAATGGATTGCATCGTATCTCTCTTGATGATTTACAACGCAGTGAGTCGCTTGAAGGTGTAGTAGTACTGGCAAGAACCCTCCTTAGAGAGGATTTTTCAATGGTATCACGTGTTGAAGAAAGCAAATTACTACCTCATCCTGTTGAAATTAAGCCACAATGTTTGATTTCATCCGACTTTAAAAACCTTTTGTTGGCAGGTTCTTCGGCTAGTTGCTCTGAATTATCCTCCCGCAGCCTTTCTATGCCAGTGGTTGCTGCACAAATGGCGATTGCCTCAGCAATAATGATTGTTTCTGCAGTTTCTCAAAATCGTTTACCGAAAACAATTTGTAAGGGGGGATATATTGATGGCTTGCAGAGTAAACTTGCCAGATTAAATCAACTTTTTTCAAGGGATGGAAAGGAAGATACGGACAATTTATCAATTGGAGCAACTGCTACGGCCTCATCAACTGTCTTGGGGCCATCCGACTGTCTTTCTGAAATAGAGCAAAAGATTAAGACTGCTCATTGCCTTATTCAATTTCCAGTCGGATCATCCTTCCTTGAAAATCTGAGCGTTGAACTAATGGGTCAAAATCATCAGGACTTTTCGATCAAACTGATGGAAGGTTCTGGATACCATCATTCACTTCCCGGCAATTGCATATTTGTAGACAATGTAAAGATTGCCAGTGGAGAAAAACAACTTGAAATAAACTTGGATTTACCAATTAAAAACAAGGGATGGCATTTTTTGGAAATTCATTCCAATGAAGATTTTGTTATCCCCCTTTATGAAAGAGGACTGGTTGGTTATGTCTTACACGATAAAAAAAGGGGGTCTTATTTAAATCAAGCTAAGTCAATGACTGAATTTTATCCCATTCTTACGACTTCTCCAAAGGTTTCATCATCGCCCATGATTACATTGTCACCTGCACCTGAAGATTACGAGGCAGGAAACTTGGTTAATAACTATTTTAGACCAAATCATTTACCTCAATTATGGGTTTCAAAACCTACAAATTTCAAATATTCTGAATTTGTTGATTTGGAATGGAAGCAACCCATAGAAATTTCCCGCATAGAAATAAGTTTCGATCCCAGTTATGATTTTATTTACTCTGGAGACCCTAAATCGTTTGAAGAGGATAATTTCAGTTCACTTGTGCGGGAATATAAAATTTACATCACAAAAGAAAATCAAGCTTCCGAGATGATTATTCATCAAAAGGAAAACTCCCTGGCTTTGGCAGTTCATTGTTTTGATCCTGTAGAAATCAAGTCTCTTGAACTCGAAATTTTATCAACACATGGATTAAATCGAGCTCAAGTTTATCAAATTAGAACTTATGCGTAGAAAGAATTGAAATAATCAACTTGCATAGTCTTCGTCGTCATTTCATATTTTTAGCATGAGAGTCCTTGCCGTTCTTTTTCGATTACTTGGTATCGCAGGTTTAATCGTGTTATCAGGTTTGATTTGGCTAAAGTTTGATACTGTATCCAATCAGCAGACTGCGTTTCTTTCTGAAGTGATTGACGATGCTTACATTGTCTTACAATCTGAAAAAGAAGCTCAGTGGAAAGATGTGTCTGAAAAAAAGAGGGCATTCAATGATGTATTTGAATCAAACCAACCCCTTCCTGAGGGTACAGAAAACCCACTGGCCCTGGCGCTGGAAGAATTGAGTATGTCAGAGGATAAGGTTTATCGTAATCAAGAATATAGCGATACCCTGTCTGATAAAAGTAAGGAGTATGGTCCTGGTTCTTTATATTGGGATGCGGAATCTAAAATTTGGAGAATTTCGGACGGATACAAACTCGAATCGACCATTGGCTTTGGCGATCCATTTTCAGATGAAACTAAGTATCCATTTGCCGACACAAAACAGGAAGATGGAACAATTACCAAAGGAGTATCAAGGCAGCAAAGACTCCGAACGGTAATAGGGATGTTCTATAAGGATCGGCATGACAGGTATAAGGAGGTATCCAAT
>Ga0181585_10003284_pt1 | contig 14233 bp, 9 predicted proteins | sample 071ome_29_FD_132469 | JGI IMG/M metagenome (GOLD analysis project Ga0181585, IMG submission 132469) | Coastal salt marsh microbial communities from the Groves Creek Marsh, Skidaway Island, Georgia - 071407BT metaG (megahit assembly) | ecosystem: Environmental > Aquatic > Marine > Intertidal zone... | reverse complement strand
CGTCTTGTGAGCATTTAAGCGATTTACTCGACGAATCCACGTAAGCGCTTACTCCGACTCGGATGCCGTAGCTTTCTCAGGGCTTTTGCCTCAATTTGTCGGATGCGCTCACGAGTCACATCAAAGTTTTGTCCTACCTCTTCAAGAGTATGATCACTTTTCTCGCCTATACCGAACCGCATACGAAGCACCTTTTCCTCTCGTGGTGTCAGCGTTGCAAGAACTCTTCGTGTTTGTTCGTGGAGATTCATATTCACAACAGCATTTGCCGGAGAGACAGCCCGCTTATCCTCTATGAAATCTCCAAGATGTGAGTCTTCCTCTTCTCCTATTGGTGTCTCAAGAGAAATCGGCTCCTTGGCGATCTTCAGGACCTTTCTCACTTTGTCGACCGGGATTTCCATTCGCTGCGCAATTTCTTCTGGAGTCGGTTCTCGCCCCAATTCTTGAACGAGAGAACGCGAGGTTCGTACGAGCTTATTGATTGTTTCAATCATGTGTACGGGAATTCGGATGATACGAGCCTGATCTGCGATGGCTCGCGTTATTGCTTGACGAATCCACCAAGTCGCATAGGTAGAGAACTTGTACCCTCGCTGATACTCAAATTTATCTACGGCCTTCATTAGGCCGATATTGCCCTCTTGGATGAGGTCAAGAAACTGGAGGCCTCTATTCGTATATTTCTTTGCTATGGAAACGACGAGTCTCAGGTTCGCCTCTACGAGTTCTTGTTTGGCGATATATGCTCGTTCGTCCGCGTCCTTCAACGTTCGAACTCGGAGCTTGAACTCGCTCGGCTCCATAAGCATTCGCTCGCTGAGCTTCATCCGCTTTTCATCGAGCACGTTCATCTTTTCGCCAAGCACCCGTGCCTCTTGTGCCTTGAGCTTAAACCTTCTGCATACCCGTTTAAAGGCGAGTTGATCTTCCGATGTGAGTTCCTTCACGCCATCAAAGAGCTCTTCACTGTCTCTTTCTACCGATGATGCGAGGGACTCAACTTCCCTGTCGAATCGAAGATACTCGGTGTGAAGCTCTTTGATCTGTTGCGCCATGGCAGCGTACTGCTTGGCACTTAAATTCAGATTTTGTATTCGGGTAGAATTTCTTTCAAGTTGCCGTTGGTACTTCTTTTCTGCATCTGCAAACGTCTTCCCTCCTTTTTTTCGAGCTTTGACGAGTGCTTCGTACAACACTTCCGTATCCTTAAGCGCTTTCTTAAAGGGAGGAGCTTTTTTTACGAACTCTTTACGTTGCCTTTCTTCCTCTTCATCGAGAGCACTTTTTTTCTCTTCTGCAGTTTGATCACCAGAGCCGTCTTCTGACTGGTCGGTCTCGTCATCAGCATCTTCTTCTGGTTCTTCAGTATCCTCTTCTACAAACAGATCTCTGAGCCGAACTTCTTCATCTTTCACCCGTTGAAAAAGCTCTACAGTATAAAAGAGTGCATACGGTTGACTGAGGGTTTCAGAAAGGGCTGAAAGTTGACCTTCTTCAATGCGCTTAGCAATCTCGACTTCACCTTCTCGCGTCAGCAGGCTTACATTCCCCATTTCGCGAAGGTACATCCGAACTGGATCGGCACCCTTTCCGAGGTTATACTCATCTCCTTCAGAGGCATAGCGAGCTGGAACGCCGTCTTCAGGTCTCCTCAGGAGCGGCTCATCCCCGCCTCGTTTCCGCTTCTTTCGACGTTCATATTCTTCATCTTCCTCGTCGTCGTCATCTTCCTCGTCGTCCTCATCCTCTTGTTCTTCTTCCTCATCGGACTCCTGATCATCCTGATCGAGGTCTTCTTCCTCCTCCTCTGCGTCTCCTTCCTCTTCTACATCACTGTCGTCTAGCTCTAAATCTTCATCTGCGAACTCTCCCTCATCGTCAAAGAATTCTCCTTCATCGAGATCCTCGGCTTCATCCAGTGCTAAGTTGTCCTCTGTTTTCTGATTGCGAGACGCAGTCGTCTTTTTTGCTGACCGCGTTGATCCTGTCTTCGAGCTATTTCTTGTCTTCTTATCTTTCGAGCTTGCTGTTTTATTACTCTTCTTGAGAGAAGATGTCTTTTTCACTGCAGTTTGTTTCTTTGCTGTAGTTTTTTTCTTTGCTGTAGTTTTTTTCTTTGCCGCGGTTTTTTTTGATGTCGCATTGGCGCGAGTGCTCTTTGTCTTTACGGAGGTCGCTGACTTTTTTGTGGTAGTTTTCTTTTTGGAAGTTGCTTTTTTTGTGCTAGTTGTTTTTTTTACCGAAGCACGCTTCTTCGAGACTTTTTTCTTCAAAGGCCTTTTTCTGGTTGCCACTCGTGCTACTCCTTTAAAAGTTTGTCGTAAATGAACTTAAAACCTGCCGACAACCTTCCGTGGAATGATAGGGACTCGCATCCTTCATTCCCGAAATCGAACACAACCCCTTCGTTGCGAGCTGGATAATCACCAGCTGGATAATCGCCAGCTGACTCATCGCCAGCCAATTCTTTTGCTAGCTCATATTTGCTTGTATAGAACTCCACTGGACGGTTCCCTAATTTACAAACTGGAGGGTCTATGAGAGTCACGACATGTGCAGCTGGAGCTCTCTATTTAATCCCTGTGTCTCGAACCGTGCCTGCATAAGGTGCCAAAAATGGGAGAACGGAACAAGGTAGCGGCAAGAAAAAATCAGGAATTTTGGTGATTTGTCATGATTTTTCGGCGAAACTGCTTTTTGAGCTTCTCGTCTCCCATTGAACCTACTCAAGAGAAGCCTCCTTAGCCTTTGAGGGGCGCTTAAATGCCTTTTGCGGCAGCCTCTTCCCTGAGATTCCTCAGCTTTCTTTGGAGATCCAGCCGCGCCTGAAGTAGGTATTCCCTCTGGGACTCCCCTTCTGGCTCTCTGAGAGATGCATCAAGGAGATCAATTGAGGAGAGGACTTTCTCCTCACGGAGTCGCAGGATGGACTCAGATAACATCTTAGAGCAGTCGACTTCTGGCTCCTCTGCTATTTGATAGCTTTCCTTCCAAAATTCTATCCATTGAGGACCAAAGCCGAGCAGAAACTCTTTAAGGTGTAATTTTTGTTCCTTTTCAGTGCCTTGCCGATGTTCAAGTACGGTTCGGAATGACTCACAGAATAGAATGAGTCCTTGTGGGAGGTTGCCGTATATATCGGGAAGCTGATCGAGATGTTGCAGTGCTTCTTCTTTGAGCACCATGACAGAGCGTAAGAGTAGCTTATGAGAATGTGAGAGAGTTTGAGGTTGTATTTCAGTGCCAGATGAATCACTTATTCTGTTACTAGGAGAGGCAGGAGTTTCCACCAAGCGCGAATCTCCTTGTCCCTCTAGTGATGATAGGTGATATTCAGACCCCTTGACCTTCATGCTGTTCAGTAACTCTTTTATGAGAGCTGTCTCCGTATTCAGAAGGTAGGCCGTTTTTTTCAGATATTCATCGAGTTCAATAGGATTCCGTGTTGATGACAGAACCTCGCCTACCTTTTGAGCGACTTGGGCTTTTTGTCTGGGACTGAGAGATGACCTCTCTTTCGCACCTACAGAGCGACATTGAAAGTCGATGAAACATTCGAAGAGAGGCACTTTAGGGGCTGCAGAGAGGCTCTCGGATAAGTGTTCCTTATGCAGACGAGCAAATGAATCAGGGTCCTCACCCTCTGGGAGGAAAATAGCATCAGCTTCTACTCCGCTCTTAAGAAAGATCGGAAAGGCTTTCGATGCAGCGTCTCGGCCAGCGCTATCACCGTCGAAGATCACGGATACTTTATTTACGCTTCGTTTTAAAACGTCAACATGTCCATCGGTTAAGGCGGTTCCACAAGTTGCAACCACTTCCTGCACCCCGTGCTGAAACATGGAGATTACGTCGAAATACCCCTCTACAATAAAGATCTCTCGTTTATAACGAGCTGCGGCCATGGCGTGAGGCAGCCCATACAAGACTCGACTCTTACGATAGATTGGTGTTTCTGGGGAGTTGAGATACTTAGGAGTGCCATCGCCATCGAATTGCGGAAGTATTCGACCACCAAACCCGATAAGAGACCGATCGAGCCCCTCAATTGGAAAGACGAGCCGTCCCCTCAAGGCATCATAAAGCTCGCCTCTGGAGTTTCTTTTCACAAGACCTGATTGAAGCATGAGTTCTTCGGGAGCTCCTTTACTTCTTAAGAAATTGGTTAAGAGACTCCACTCCTTTGGGGCATACGCGAGCTGAAAGAGAGCTCTTTGTTCACCTCCAACTCCTCTTTCATCAAGATAAGCTTTGAGGGGTTGTTGTTCGTTTTGGGTAAGGAAAAAATGAAGGGCCAGCTTATTTATTTTTTTTAACTTATCACGAGTTCTATTGCTATTGTTTCCTTTCTTGGCTTCTGTTCTCGTTATTGTGATGCCATATTTCTGAGCTATGAGCTCCACTGCCTCTGGGAATGTCACTCCAAGGACTTTCATTACGAAGCCGAAGACGTTTCCAGATGCCCCGCAGCCAAAGCAGTGATAAAACTTTCCTCCATCTCGAACGTGAAATGAGCCAGTTTTCTCTTGGTGAAATGGGCAGATGGCAAAGAGACGTGCGCCCTGTTGTTTTACTCCTTGGAGCTCTTGCGAGAAGTCGATAATCGAGGCCCTGTCGAGCACTTCATCAATGGTTTCTTGACTAATCATGTCATTGTATCTGCTCAACCGCTATAGCGACACCCTGGCCACCCCCAACGCATAGCGCTGCAATACCGAGAGGCGCCTTTACATCTTCCATGGCGGATAAAAGTGTAACCAGAATTCGTGCGCCACTTGCTCCAATCGGATGTCCCAAGGCAATTGCCCCACCCCGAATATTAACGAGAGATTCATCAACTTCTAGCGCTCTTGAGACTGCGATTGCTTGGGCTGCAAAAGCCTCATTTAACTCGAATAACCCAATATCGGATAGTTTCAGAGAGCACTTTTTCAAAAGACTCTCTACAGCATTCACAGGTCCTAATCCCATAATTCTCGGCTCTATTCCACTTGAAGAAATACCTCGAATTCGGAACCGAGGTGCTAGCCCAAGTGATTCCCCCACTGTTCTGTTACCGAGCACAACAAATGCAGCGCCATCATTTATTCCTGAGGCAGACCCCGCGGTGACACTTCCATTTTTTGTAAATGCTGGTTTCAGTGCTGTTAAGCTCTCTCTTGTTATGTCGGATCTTGGATGTTCATCTTCTTGAAATGTCATCTGAGACTTACCTCTATGAAAGATTTCAATAGGGGCAATCTCTTTTGCAAATTGTCCATCGGCAATTGCTGCCGCCGTCTTTTTTTGACTCGAGAAGGCGTAGTCGTCTTGCATTTCACGAGAAATGCTCATTTCCTCAGCAAGATTCTCTGCTGTGATGCCCATATGACATCCTTCAAAGTGGTCAGTCAGTCCGTCGTTCAACAGGAGGTCAACAATATTGGGGGCTCCAAGCTTAGTTCCCCAGCGAGAGCCATGGACAGCATGGGCTGCGAGGCTCATGTTCTCCACACCCCCACACAAAATGGCTGCGTGTTCACCGAGCGTAATACCCTGATAGCCAAGGCAAACAGATTTTAGGCCTGAACCGCATACCTTGTTTACTGTGTACGCTGGAACGGTAACAGGAAGTCCAGATTTAATTCCAACCTGTCTTCCAATGTTCATTCCATGGCCTGCTCCAAGAACATTTCCAACAATAACTTCTCCAACCAAGTCTTTTACTGTGTCGATATCACCACACCGGTCTAGCGCGGCAGATGCAATGTGGGCACCGAGTTCCCCAGGAGGCATAGTGCTCAGAGATCCGCCAAATTTTCCTATAGCAGAACGGGCAGAAGAATATATGTAAACATCTTGCGACATAGATTTTCTCACATTTTCGACTCGATATGGGATGTGCTTCTATGCCAAGCGTTCGCGTCAATCTAGCTACGTTCTTCGCTGGCTTGCATATCCTCTGAAATATCGACTCTTATAGCCATTACTTCGAATTCTTTTTCTCCCCCGGGTAGCCGTACCTTGGCGATATCTCCTTCGCCCTTTCCAATTAATGCACGGCCGATCGGAGATGCGATGGAAATATGACCCTTGGTGACATCCGATTCATCTTCTCCCACTAACGTGTAGGTTTTCTCTTCACCGGAGTTTACCTCTTCAAGGTCTACTGTAACCCCAAAAACTACTTTATCAGGTTCGTCTAATCGAGTGGGATCGATCACTTCAGCATTAGCGAGTTTTACCTCTAAGTCTCGAATTTTTGCCTCAGTGATTCCTGAACGCTCTTTTGCCGCATCATAATCGCCATTCTCGGATAGATCTCCATGCCCACGAGCGATTTCAATTGCTTCAGCAAGTTGGGGACGCATTGCCTTGAGCTTCTGTAGTTCGGTTCGCAGCTTGGCGTAGCCGTTCGGTGTCATTGGTCGTTTCATAGTACCTCTAGGGTATATCGGTCTGGAGAAAGATTAAAGCTTTATCATGACTGCTAACGTGAGAAAGTCTTGAAAAGTGACAGACGAAGCGAAGGAATCCCCTTACGAGCCTACGCAAAGACCCACCTGTGGGGCATCTGAGTCCTGCTGCTCCCGAGTTTCCTCCTGGTGAAGCTCCTGAAGCGATGAGACTGACGGGACAAATTCTGGTGAACCTGTATGCTGTGAAGCCATTTGCATCGTAGCAATTGATTCCACCGCTGCAAGCCCTGCGGCTGTTGTCGTGTAGAGCGGAACTCCTATTTCATTACTCATCAATCGAATTGATCGAGAATCAAGGAATGGCCCATGTCCTTCAGGAGTATTGATCACTAAGTCGATATCCTCGTTACCAATCATTTCAACGATATGAGGTGAACCCTCCCGGACTTTGTTTACGCGCTCAGCGAAAATATCATGTTTTTCTAGAAAGTGCGCAGTGCCTTGAGTGGCGACTAGACGAAAGCCACACGCTTTTAGTTTTTGTGCAATGGGAATGAGGGCGTTCTTATCACTTTCTCTAACACTGAGAAAGGCAGTTCCCTCCATCGGAAGATTAATACCAGCTGCACTTTGAGACTTCAAGAATGCCTCAGGGAACGTCTCTCCAATTCCCATTACTTCTCCTGTCGACTTCATTTCTGGCCCCAAGATGGTATCTACGCCTGGAAACTTCTTAAATGGAAAAACCGAAGCTTTAACTGACCAAAACTTTTTTGACTGTTTCCCTGCCTCGTAGAGCTCTAAGGCCTCTGGAAGCGACATTCCTGCCATAACTACTGCCGCAATTTTTGCCCATGGAATACCAGATGCCTTACTTACGAAGGGAACTGTCCGCGAGGCTCTTGGATTAACCTCAAGCACATATATTTCCTTTTCGGGAGAGACGGCGAACTGAATGTTCATGAGTCCTTGAACTCCGAGGGCTAAAGCAAGACTTTTGGCTTGCTCCTTCATGGTCTCAACAAGTTCTCTGCTTAGACTTTGTGGAGGGAGACAACAAGAGCTATCACCTGAGTGTATCCCAGCGCGCTCAATATGCTCCATCACGCCAGAGACTCTAACTTCTTTTCCGTCACATACCGCATCAAGGTCTACTTCTATCGCATCGTGAAGAAATCGGTCCAGCAATACTGGACGCTCTTCCGAGACAAAAACACTTTCGTGCATATATTCGTGAAGTTCTTCCTCTTGAAAAACAATTCTCATTGCCCGACCGCCGAGCACAAAGGATGGACGAATTACGAGTGGATAGCCAATTCTCTCAGCGTTTTCAACAGCCTCTGAAACAGAGGTAGCGAAGGCAAATTCAGTTTGAACAAGATTGAGCTTTTCAAGTATCCCAGCGAATTGCTCCCGATCTTCCGCGAGGTCAATTGAGGCAGGACTTGTCCCGAGGATTGGGATCCCAGCCATTTCTAATGCAGAGGCAAGTTTCAGGGGAGTTTGTCCACCAAATTGAACGATAACACCTTTTGGCTTCTCGAATTCACATATATTCAATACCGATTCTAGTGTCAGTGGTTCAAAATACAGACGAGTGCTCGTATCATAGTCAGTGCTTACTGTTTCCGGGTTACAGTTTATCATGACGGCATCGTAGCCTTGCTCGCGTAATGCAAGAACAGCATGTACACAACAATAGTCAAATTCTATTCCCTGCCCAATGCGATTCGGCCCAGACCCAAGGATGATGATACTTCCCTTTGACGAACGAGTTGCTTGGACACTTTTATTATTTTTTAGGACGGGGTGCTCAGGCTCGTAACTTCCATACATGTAAGGAGTATATGCCTCAAACTCTCCAGCGCAGGTATCAACCAGTGAGTATGTCGGAATAATGCCAAGTTCCTTCCTTCGTGTTCGAACGAGAGATTCATTCACCTCGATAATATCGGCAATTCGTTTGTCGCTCGTGCCTTCACACTTTAAATGGAGCATGTCATTATACGAGAGCAATGCTAGCGTCTGAGCACCACTCTCTTGGTTGGAACGAAATTGTGAAAGTTCCTTTTCCAGTTGGACTATTGACTCAATTTGAGCGAGAAACCATCGATCAATTTTAGAAGATTGAAACAATTCCTCTCGCGATGCTCCTTTTCGATAGGCTTCTGCTACTGCCCACAGTCGCTCTGGACCGGGTGTCGCTACGAGTTCGATGAGTTCCGTTTTGCTCGATGAATGGAACCTCTTCGTTAAGTCAAACCCAGATGCCCCAGTCTCAAGTGAACACAGGGCTTTTTGCAGAGCCTCTCGAATAGTCCGACCGAAAGACATTGCTTCTCCGACTGATTTCATTTGAGTTCCAAGAATCGGATCAGCCAGCGCAAATTTTTCAAAGGTAAAACGTGGAACTTTGACAACTACATAATCAAGAGCCGGCTCAAAACAGGCAGGAGTCTCTCTCGTAATATCATTCTGAATCTCATCTAGAGTATATCCTACTGCTAATTTGGCTGAGAATTTAGCGATCGGAAATCCGGTTGCTTTTGATGCAAGCGCAGAAGACCTCGATACTCGTGGATTCATCTCAATAACTATAATTCTCCCATCGTCAGGGTTCAGGGCGAACTGTACATTTGAGCCTCCAGATTCAACCCCTATCTTGCGCATTACTTTAATGGCAGCATCTCGGAGCTCTTGATATTCTTTATCCGTTAGAGTTTGAATCGGAGCTACGGTTATTGAGTCCCCTGTGTGCACTCCCATAGGATCAAGGTTTTCAATTCCGCAGACAATAACAACATTGTCTTTGTGGTCACGCATGACCTCAAGTTCGATTTCTTTCCAACCTAAGAGAGATTCTTCAATAAGCACCTCCCCATTTGGGCTGGCATGTAGCGCTGATGTCGTGATCTGTCGAAGCTCTTTAAGGTTATTGGCGATTCCTCCCCCTGTGCCACCGAGCGTCCTAGAGGGACGTAGGATAAGAGGAAAGCCCAGCTCTTCTGCAATCTCAGTCGCATCTTTTAGAGAGTGTGCAATCCTACTTTTTGCCGATGACAGGCCAATCTCGTCCATCGCTTTTCGAAATAGCTCTCTATCCTCAGCCATTTCAATTGAGCTGACTCTCGCACCTATCAATTCACAACCAAACTCTTCAAAAACACCCATTTCATGTAACTCGAGAGCTACATTCAACCCAGTTTGACCACCCATGGTGGCGAGAACTGCGTCAGGTCGTTCCTTTGCGATTACAGATTTTACCGTTGGGGCATTAATAGGTTCTATATATGTTCGATCAGACAACTCTGGATCGGTCATGATAGTAGCTGGATTCGAGTTGACTAATACTACCTCATAGCCATCTTCTCTGAGTGCTTTTGCAGCTTGAGTGCCTGAGTAATCAAACTCGCACGCTTGACCAATTACTATTGGTCCAGAGCCTATTATGAGAATCTTTTTAATATCTTCTCTTCTTGGCATGTTCTTTCTCTCCCTTCAACTCTTTTGACTTCTGCTCACCTAACAATAGCTCTTCGTTACTTTATGACTTCGTTAAAAAACCTTGAGAATAAATACCGAGAATCATGTGGTCCCGGCGAGGCCTCTGGATGATATTGAACGGCAAAGGCTCGATAATCAGGAAGTTCAATACCAGAAATTGTTTGGTCATTCAGATTGAGATGACTGACCTTGATAGTTTCTGGGAGCTTTTCGGGACTTATAGCGAACCCGTGATTTTGTGCTGTAATTTCAATTTTTCCCGTTGAGTGTTCTAGGATTGGATGATTGGCACCACGATGTCCAAATTTCAGTTTGTATGTCTGTGCTCCAGCTGCATGACCGAGGAGTTGACACCCCAAGCAAATTCCGAAAATTGGAACCACGCCTAAGAGATCGCGAATCACCTCAATAATATCCGTCAATGCAGCAGGATCTCCAGGGCCATTGGACAGGAAAATGCCATCTGGATTTAGAGCTTTAATCTCAGCAGCTGTACTTCTTGCTGGAACCACGGTAAGTCGAAATCCCTCGGCTAGAAGCAGTCTTAAGATATTTTTTTTGACTCCACAATCAACCACTACGACATGAGGTCTTTGCCAAACTTCCTCCGGAGTAAGGATCGGATAGCTATTCGAAGAGTCGTCCCAAGGAAGTTGATGCCACTCATAGGGTTCAGTACAGCTGACATCCTGTACGTAATCTTTTCCTACCATCGAGCCTGATGAGTTTGCGATACTTTGAAGCTCATCATCTGTCATTCCGACTGGTCCAATGGCACCCATCTGAGCCCCCCCATTTCGAATGTGGAGGGTTAATGCTCTGGTCTGAATGCCGGTTAGACCGGGAATTCTATGTGCCTTTAGATACTCATCTAGTGAAATATCAGAGCGAAAATTTGAGACCAGAGGGGAGAGATCTCTTGTGAAAACTGCAGAGACGAACACCTCATCACTTTCAATATCAAGTGAGTTACACCCCACGTTTCCTATCTGCGGGGCAGTGAAGCACATTCCTTGACCCTTATAACTTGGATCCGTGAGTATCTCCTGATAGCCAGCCATACTCGTATTAAAAACTATCTCTGCCACCACAGGCTCTGATGATGATGAGAAATGGCCGAACCCTAGACCATGAAATACGGTTCCATCAGCCAGAACCAATTTGCCCGGAGGCAATAGACTTTTGGTAAGCGATGAATTTTCAGCTCTGCCAGAAAAAATTGATTCGGTGCTTGTCATATTTCTCTATTACTTTTTTTTACTCTTTTTCGTTCAAATATTATTTCTCATATAGAATTCTGAAATCTCTTGCCATCCACAAATGTTTCTATCGCTCGGCCGATAAACTCTTCTCCTAAAAATGGAGTGTTTTGACTTTTCGATAGGTTGAGCGAGTTCGAAAAAGTCCATTTTTGGTTCGGATCAATAATAGCAATGTCAGCAGGTCTCCCCGGTCTGAGCATTCCAGCCTCCAGAGAGACAATTTTCGCAGCAGAGAAAGATAGAGCCTGTATCGCCCGCTCTCTTGTAAGCACTGAATCATGAATCAACTTTAAGGCAATAGGGAGATTTGTCTGGAGTCCTAGTATCCCCATGGCCGCCTCTTCAAATTCACAGTCCTTGGAGTCTGGTTCATGCGGAGCGTGATCACTGGCTATGCAGTCAATGACTCCGGAGGCCAAAGCTTCTCGAAGTGCAAGCACATCGGCTGGTGCACGTAATGGAGGACTCATTTTATAAGATGTATCAATTCCATCTACGTCTAGATGGCTCAGCATGAGATGGTGCGGTGTCACTTCAGCCGTCACATGAATTCCGTCCTCTTTGGCTCGTTGTATAAGTAAAGCCCCCCGAGCTGTTGAAACATGACAAATGTGAACATGACCACCCGTAACTCGTGCAAGCTCAATATCACGAGCTATCATAACTTCCTCTGCAACGCCGGGAAAACCAGTAATGCCGAGTCGATAGGAGTGCCCACATTCATCCATTGAACCACAGCAGGAAAGTGATTTGTCTTCTTCATGACAGCAGATAGGCGCTCCGATATCTTTTGCAATCTCTAATGAGCGTCGCATAACGCCTGCGTCCCAAACAGGGTCACCATCATCAGAAAAAGCAATGCATCCTGCCTCTCGTAATTCGTATAGCGGCGCGAGCTCATTCCCCTTTCGTTCTTTAGAGACCGCTCCTATTGGAAACACTTTAGCAAAGCCTGCCTCCTTGGCTTTTTCTCGGATGAAGGATGCCACCTCGGCGTGATCAATTGCAGGGTTTGTATTTGGCATCGAGCAGAGTGATGTGTATCCCCCTGCTACCGCGCATTTTGCCCCGCTCTCAATGGTTTCCTTCCACTCAAAGCCAGGCTCACGTAGGTGAACGTGAAGATCAACGAGTCCCGGAATAATCCATTTCCCGGTGCAGTCAATAGTTTCCCTATCTCCTACATCCTCAACGTCTCCTTTTTCTATCCCTGTAATTTTATCTCCATCTACAATTACAGTACCTACGAATGAATCGGTGCTTTCTGGATTGACGATGTCTCCATTCCTTAGGACATATCCCGGATGTGTCATTGTTTCCTCCGATGGGTTTGAGTTTCATCCTTTCTGACGTCACTCTGCGAAGATTCTACCTCAGGAAAGTGGCTGCCTTGAGTGGCGAGCCGAAATAATACTGACATGCGCACCGCCACACCTAGTCTCACCTGTTCTTCTACCAATGAGCGATGCTCGTACAGGAGTTCGCCTGAGATTTCTATTCCTCTATTAGCGGGTCCTGGATGCAGTAGTACTGCATCAGGACAGAGTTGATTCATTCTTTTAGATGAAATGCCATAGAAACGACTATATTCGTCGAAGGAGCCAATGAACGAGTCCCGTTGCCGTTCTTTCTGCAGTCGCAAAACCATGACGATATCTGCTCCACGAAGTCCGTCCTCTAACGAGTGATAAATCTCAACCTCGGGCCCGAAGCATTCAGATGAGCATAGGAGTTCTGGGACTAAGCCTGGAGGCCCAACTAACCGCACTTTGTTCCCCAGAATTTTATGAGCCCAAATATTACTTCTCGCAACTCTTGAATGACGCACATCCCCTACAATCGCTACTGTTTTCCCGCTCAGGCTGTCGATAGAATGTTGAAAACGTTGAGATAGAGTGAGGAGATCAAGAAGGCATTGAGTCGGATGCTCATTCATGCCATCTCCTGCATTTACAATCTTAGTGTTCTGCAGCTGGTTCGCTAGAAAGTGAGCGGCCCCACTCGCGTTGTGTCGCAGTACAATAACATCTGGTTGCATGGCTTGTAGTGTTCGAGCGGTATCAATTAGGTTTTCACCCTTAGAGAGCGAAGAACCGCTACCAGATATGTTAATTGTATCCGCTGAGAGTCTTTTGCCGGCTATCTCAAAGCTAACCCGGGTTCTCGTACTTGCTTCTAAAAATACATTGAGAATTGTTTTGCCTCTCAAGGCGGGGACCTTTTTAATGTTGCGCTCTGATACCTCGATAAAAGTTTCTGCATCTCTTACAAGGGCGATAAGCTGTTCCCTTGAGAGTGATTTGATATCTAAAAGATGTTGAAGGGGCGTATTTTGGGAGGAGAGCCTTTCGGATGCTCCAACGCTATCATAAGGGTCACTTGTCGCTACCATATGTTCCATGGCTATCTCTCTTTAAACTCAGTATGACCAATCGCTTTATCCATTGGTAGTTTCTCGCGAAATATGTACACCGTCGTCCCCGCCAAGCTCATGGAGAGTTACCTTAACAAATTCTTTTGGATTGGTTGGAAGGTTCTTTCCAACGTAGTCGGGTCGAATAGGAAGCTCTCTGTGGCCTCGATCTGCTAAAACGGCAAGTTCAACTCGAGATGGTCTTCCAAAGTCAATGATCGCATCAAGTGCTGCTCGCACCGTTCTTCCAGTAAATAGGACATCATCAACCAAGATGATTCTCTTCCCTGAAACAGAGAAAGGAATATCAGTACCTTTCAGAGTCGGTTGATCGGCTGTCTGTGAAAGATCGTCACGATAGAGAGTGATATCAAGAACCCCAAAGGGAATGTCAGTCTTTGTGAGTTCTTCGAGGGTCTTTTGAAGCCGTCTCCCCAAAAACTCTCCTGCGGTTCGAATCCCGATGACAGCAAGCGAGGATGGCACAGCATCTTTTTCGAGGATCTCGTACCCAATTCGAGTAATTGCTCGTTGTACTTGCGCAGAATTAATTACTGTTTGCCATGTTTTTGGTGATTGAGTCGACATAAATACTAACTCCTTTTGCTGATGGGTGTTACTACTCTTCTCTTCATGTTGACAGTGAGCGTACG
>Ga0181585_10003281_pt1 | contig 14237 bp, 9 predicted proteins | sample 071ome_29_FD_132469 | JGI IMG/M metagenome (GOLD analysis project Ga0181585, IMG submission 132469) | Coastal salt marsh microbial communities from the Groves Creek Marsh, Skidaway Island, Georgia - 071407BT metaG (megahit assembly) | ecosystem: Environmental > Aquatic > Marine > Intertidal zone... | reverse complement strand
TTCTACAATCGGATTATCGGACATTACGAGGTGCCTCTGGATCATCCAGGACGGGATCGTCATCGCGGGAGAATCTGGAAGCTTACTTACCGGGGCGCTCCCGGCCACTTAAGCCAGGGCCACGGGCTGACGGATTTGACCACTGCCAGTATGGAAGAGGTTGTGGAACAATTGGGGCATCCAAACATCACTCGACGCATGCTTGCGACGCAATTTCTGGCTGATGAAAAGGGTGTTGATGCAGGAGTTTCTCTGGTGGAGAAATGGAAGAACAAACGTCTTCCCAACTGGCAACAACGAGCTCATGGGCTATGGGTTATGCATCGTACGCAGGTCCTTGTTCAGAGCATGCTAGAGGATGCCTTGAACGATGTTTCGATGGAAGTCAGGGTGCACGCCCTGTTGGTTCTGGCCGAACAGGACCATCCTGATGAGAGTCTGCTGCACTGGGCACGTCTTGCATTGCAAGACCAACACCCCATGGTGCAGCGTGCTGCTGCCCATGCCCTCAGTCTGCATCCTTCCCTGGGATCGATACATCCTTGCCTGATTCGGTTGCAATCCATGGGGAGTCAAGATCTGCAGCTGCTTCATGGGCTTCGTCTTTGCTTGCGCAATCAACTCCTGAACGATGACGCATGGCAGTGGTTAAATCAGCGTTCATGGGTGAAGGAGTTTCGTGAAGAGATCATGGATGTGGCATTAGGGGTGCCTATTGTAGAAGCAGGAAATTTCATTGCTCGATCCTTGAGGGACATCCACGGATTACCTCCTGAGAGGTGTGATGCGATGATTGTTCACATGGCCCGGCATGCGGATGTTACCACTCTCGAAGGCATCGTGAACGACCTGATGGACCGGGCGGATTCAGGCCCGCAGCTTGAGATGAAACGCTTCAGAGCCATTCAAGAGGGTCTACAAGCTCGGGGAATGGAAACCCCAGAGTCCATCCTGCAATGGGGCCAAACCATACTTGAACGTTCAATTGTGGAAGCGGACCAGACCATGAGGGGGTGGCGAACCACACGAGGTATGGAACAAGGTGAATCCATCAATCCCTGGTTTATTCAGAAAAGAGTCTCTGAAGACGGTTCTGCTGAGGACTTGTTCTGGTGTAGTTTACCCCCCAATGGGGAACGCTACACGGGAGTTCTGTATTCTCCTGTCTTCAAAGCACCTGCTACCTTGAGCTTTTATTTGGCAGGCCATCAAGGATATCCCAGTCAAGGGCCAAACCATCTCAATGTGATAAAGCTGATTGATGCTGGTAATGGAGATGTTTTGCTAGAAGCTTTTCCACCGCGTCAAGATATCGCTCGACGCATTTCATGGGATTTGTCTGCCTGGGAGTCCAAGGCCGTTCAATTGGAACTAACCGATGGGGATTCGGCCGATGCGTATGCCTGGTTTGCTGCAGGTCGATGGGACCCGCCCTTGTTACCCATGCCGAAGGCTTCGCCGAGGGATTATGAGCAACACTTGAGGATGGCAGCGGATCTTGGCCTGGGGGTTCACAAGAAACCTGCACTTCAAGTCCTTCAGCGTTGGGTGGCAGAAGAGGCACCTACTAACGAATTGAAGTTGCTCGCAGCGCGTTTCTTGGGCGAGAGCCAATCCGAGGGTTGGGCAACCTTGCTTGCACCATTACTGATCGAGTCAAGCGTGTCCTCAGAGGCCAAAGATTGTCTGCAGAAAATCCTGATGGGGAGTACCGCCACCGCTCGAGTTCTGGGTGAGAGCCTCAAATGGACGCCTTTGCCTCTTCAACAAAAAATGGCTGGCTGGCTTTCCAATCATCGGCAAGGCCTCTCAGTGCTTGGTCAGTGGATACTGGATGGATGGGTTTCTCCGCACGTCTTGGCTTTGGACGAAGTGATGGAACGTCTTGAACAGTTGGATCGCCCTGGTTGGATGGAAAACTTTGTTGAGTTGCGCCAACAGCTGCCAAATCTTAGAGCCGATCAGCAACAGCGGATGGATCGGTTGGCGGTGACCGCGGTGAGGTTGGGGGATGCCCCTCAGGGAAAGGCCTTGTTTGAACAAGCCTGCATGCAATGCCACCAACTTAGGCGCAAGGGTGCTCTCATTGGGCCACAACTTGATGGTATTGCTCAGCGAGGCTCTCTTCGTATCCTAGAAGATATTCTCGACCCCAATCGCAATGTGGACAAAGCATTTCAATCAACGCGACTTGTGATGCACGATGGAGAGATCCTCAGTGGGGTGATCCGTGAAGAAAAAGGGGACCAGTGGCTGTTGATTCAGCCAAGTGGTATCCAAACAACCTTAAAACGCTCATCGGTTGCCAGCATGACTAGGACTTCTCGTTCCCTGATGCCGGATAACTTCGGCGAGTTGTTGTCAGATACCCAGCTTGTGAACTTGCTGGCTTATTTACGTGAGGAACCATGACCTCAGGAAAAAGTTGGTAACCAGGTAAGAAACTCACGTTGCAAGAAGCGTTCTAATGACGAGCACACTTTGTCTGTAATTACAGAGTGCGGAGGGTGATGGGATGCACCCTGAATGGTGAGCTGAGTAGAGACTCGTTAATCTTCGCTGACTTCCTCCGGAGGGAGTTGGCCGTGAGCCTCACATACCGATTGCAGGGCTTCTACAAATTCTTTCAATCCGGTGGCAGGTAGAATGATCGTATCTCTTCTTCCTCCCACATCCTCGGTGATGCGAAGGAAGCGCCCCCTTGGGTTCTCCTTCAGCGTGAAGATGAAGGTTTTTCTCTCAACCTGGATTTTCTCAGTGTGAAGGTTGCCCTCGTCTGAACGGGATTTGCCCCCGTAGGATGGTTTATCGCTAAAGCTCATAGTATCAACCCCTAGTTGCCTTCCTAAAACGTGGAATAGGTAAGTCTTGCCTACGCAGACAAATTGTCAATATCTAACTGTCACGGCTCTGCATCCCGATTTCGGATAGGCAGTCCTACTTGTAGTGTGACTGCCTGGGCACATTTCATCCCATCCAGTGCAGCACTTACGATTCCGCCAGCAAAACCAGCTCCCTCACCACAGGGATACAATCCTTTGACATCCGGATGTTGGAGGCTTTCCGGATCTCTGGGAATACGCAATGGAGAGCTGGTTCGGGTTTCAAATCCGACCATAAGCGCCTCCTCAGTAAGATAACCACGAAATTGTTTTTCAAAACCGAGCAAACCTCGTTTCAGTCTCCAGGTAATCTCGTCAGGTAAAAGCTCAGCTAGATCGGCTCTTTCGACACCCGGCCGGTAACTGGTGGAAGGTAAATTGGTGGAAATTTTGGCCTTTAAAAAGTCGGTTACGCGTTGAGCCGGCGCTTTTTGTCCGTCCCCACCGTGTTTTTTGGCCGCCATTTCCAGTGACTCCTGGAGGTGCATTCCAGCAAGAATGGAGAGTGAATGGCTATCCTTGAACATATCCTCTGGTTCAATGGTGACGACCATACCACTGTTGGCGAAGGGTGAATCTCTTCTGGAAAGGCTCATCCCGTTGACCACCACCTGGTGGTTTTCCGTGGCAGCTGGGACGATGAATCCTCCGGGGCACATACAGAAGGAATGGACGCCTCGATTCTTGATTTTGGTAGCAAGACGATAGCTTGCGGCAGGTAGGTAATCCGGACGAGGCTGGTCCCCTTTGAGGTGGTATTGATGTCGGTCCACCAGAGGCTGAGGATGCTCAAGGCGTACACCCATGGCGAATGGTTTGGCTTCCTGCCTGATTTGCTTGTCGTTCAATAAACGGTAAATATCCCTTGCAGAATGTCCCGTCGCCAAAATCAGGTGCCTTGATTCGAAGCTCATTCCATTTGAGCACACCACCCCTTGAATAGTTTGGTTCTTAAGGAGCAAATCAACCACCTTGGTCTCAAAATGCACTTCTCCACCTGCTTGCTGTATGGACTGTCGCATGTTTCTTACGACATTGGGGAGTAAATTGGATCCAATATGGGGATGGGCATCGACCAGGATTTCTTCTGGGGCACCATGCTCAAACAGTGTTTGATAGACCTTAGCGACGGGTCCTCGCTTGGTTGCCCTAGTGTAGAGTTTTCCATCAGAAAATGTGCCTGCTCCGCCTTCACCGAAGGCGTAATTGGAATCCTCCAGAATCCTTCCGTGTTTGAATATGGGAGCTAAGTCAAAACGTCTTGCGGAAACATCTTTTCCCCGCTCAAGCAATATGGGGCGTAGACCGTTGCGAAGGCATTCGTGAGCGGCAAACAAGCCTGCAGGTCCACAGCCTATAATCAGTATGCTGGGTGCTGATGGTTTTAGAATCGGAAAATCGGGTGCCGATGGAGTCGTTTTAGGAAGTGAGGCACCCAGACTTACCAGAAAGACCATTTGAACCATCACCTGCCGCTGGCGTGCATCGATAGAGCGCTTAACAAGTTTCCAGTCGGTGAGCGATTGCTCGTTTATCTGAAGTGTTTTGGCGATTTTAGATCGTTGAGCCTGAAGCTGTGCAGCCTCCGATGCTGGTAGTCGTATGGTTACTTGTTCAATCCTTGATGAGGTCATGCTCGGGGTGAAATCATGCATGATCTGAATGTCAAAGATCAAGGCATGTCGGAAGAGGTTTTTTTGAGGTAGCACGCGTGCTGGGTTTCAATCCCACGCTGATTAAAATGAGCCTCGAAATCGGTCTTGAAAGATAAAAGTTTGGCAGGTGTTGGGCTTTGCTCGAAACCCTTTTGATGGGCGAATACCTCCTTCATTTGTTCAAAGTAATCTCCATGGTCCGTGCGCAGATAAACACAACCCGCCGTCGCAAGGAGACGATGGCAAGCATTGGCGAAATGATCGTTCACCAAGCGGTTTTTATGATGTTTCTTCTTTGGCCAAGGGTCGGGGAAGTAGAGGTGAATCGCCTGCAAGGATGCTTCAGGAATCAAGTGATTCAAAAGATAGGATGCTTCGACTCGAAGCAGTCGGATGTTGCAGCATCCGGCTCTGTGACTTTTTCGATCCATCTTGCGAACGCGTCCAAGCAAGCGCTCCACAGCAAAAAAATTAACATGGGGGTGGGCACTGGCGTATTGGACCAGGAATGAGCCATCCCCTGCACCTAATTCAAGCTCGACCGGTTGTGGGGCAGGGAACACTTCATTCCAGCAAAAGGTGCGGAAAAAATCACTGGGGACCCAACGAGAGCTATATTCGGGATCAAGAGGTTTGCTGCGAGCCATGAGAGAACATCATCAATCCAGGACTGTTCGGGCCTTGGCCTTATTCATTGGGTGAATCCATGATGATATTGACCATTTCTCCCGGTTTACATGCAAAGCTGTCGGGGACCTCAATAAGGATGGGGATGCCCAAGCCGCCGAGGCGATGCAGTTGAAGCTGAGATATCATATCCGGCATGATCTCAAAGCTTTCCCCCATGCGAACCACTACAGCTCTGGCTTGCTGCAGGCGCTGACTGCGGGAACGGATAGTGACAGCTTGGCCAATGGAAAGGGGAATGTCCAAACCTTGAGGAACATAAGCAACGACCTTGTTCGAGGCATTTTCGGTTAATGTGACGACCGAATCCGAGCTTCCAATCATTTCTCCTTGACGCTTTTGAATGCCGGTGATGATCCCGTCTGATGGTGCTCGGATAATCCACTCCTGTTCCATGCGGGCAATGGACCGGGCAAGGGAATTTCGGTCTATTTCCATTTTGACGGTCTCAATCTCTTGGCTGCTTTGAATCAATCCCTCAATCGTCTCGATAGTTGCGGCCAGATCCTTGATGAAAAGCCTGCGCTCATTGACTTCAGCCTGGCTGCTGAGGAAATTTTTTTCAGCCAGGTCAAATTGACTCTCCGAAAGAAGCTGCTGTTCAATCAGTCCCTTTGCCCGCTCGTATTCATTTTCAAGGTTTTGCAAACGGATTTCTGCAGAGGCGAGATTAACCTTCTGCTGGAGAAATTCCGTCCTGAGCCGCTCCTTGTCCAGCAGGTTGCGCTGGATGTCAAATTCGTTTGAGGCCGAACTCAAGCTGAGCAGTTGCAGGAGCTCTTTCTTTGCCATCACCAAATCGGTTGACCCTCCCAGAGCAGTCATGGGATCACTGGGGTTTACCTTGGCAATAATGTCTCCAGCCTTGACCTTTTGAAACAGTTGTACGGCCAGGTTGGTAATCGTACCTGAAGTGGTGGTTCGAATGTCCAGGCGACGGATATCCACCTGCCCAACCAAGGAGGGAAGGGATAGATTCTGCTTCCATAAGACCGCAATGGCGACGCATAGGCAGAAAAAAAGCACGCTCGGCATGACCTTGGATTGCCAATGGGCCAATCGTCGGGTGAAGGGAATCGGGATGGGGGTTCGATTCATACCTCTGACTCCTCCTCGGCTCGTATGCCGTTGACGCGCGTGACTCCTTCAAGATTCCGCAAATCGTTTAGAAGTTCCGGCATCCGATCAGGATTCCTCATCAAAAGCCGGTAGGACAGATCATTTCCCCCGTCTTGCCGGTGATTGCGCTGGCTGGCACAAACCGATCGTATGGCATGGTGCTTGATGAGGTCTTCCAATTCCTGGATTTGGTTAATCTCCTTGGCCCAGTGCAAATTTAGTATCACATCAAAGCGCTGTCTGTTTCCAAAGCCAGTCATCCACAAATAAAGCAAGATAGAGCAGATGAGCAAACAGCCAATCATGGCGGTCATGAATTTAAAAGTGCCGCACGCCATTCCTACGACAATCACTCCAAGCACATAGGTGGTATCCAGCGTGTCACGAAGGATATTGCGGAACCGGACGATCGCAAACACAGCCATCAGTCCGAACGCATAGACGATGTTGTTGGATAAGACCATCATGACCAGAGACACGATGACGGGTAGAATCATCAACGATTGCACAAAGGTTTTGGAATAGGAGAGTCCGCTGTGCGTCAGCATGTAAACCCATGCGATGATGTGTCCGCTGACAAATGCAAGGGACAATCCAAGCAGGGTAAGGGGTAGCGGCGTTGGAGCGGTGGAAAAGTCCGCATTAAGTAGCCAATTCATGTTGAAATTGAAGAAACAGTTGCCGCCTGTCTGCGCTTGAGGTGATCTCGTGGGCCAATCTGCTGAGCCAGCATTTGGGATTCCACCATGTCGGACATGGCGTCTTTGTCCATGAGGGTAATGCCATCCACGTACTTGGCAGCTCCACATTGCATTAAGTGATAGCTTTCCACCAACTCGCGAAACCAATCAGGGAAACGATCGGTGAACTTCAGTTCCAGTATGACTTGATCGCCAAATACAAAGGTGGGTTTATGCATCTTAATGAGCATTCTAGCCTGAGGGTCGGCTTCGCAGCATACTTTTCGATCCAGTGTGACGCGGACTGCGTTGCTCTCTGGCAATACCCAAGCTTCACGCTGATAAGCGACATGCGATACAGGCTGGGCCTGAAGTTGGTTGACTTGGGCCGTAAAGTCATGAAGTGCATCCTCCTGTGATGCCCTCAAGCTCGAGTCGGTGGAGTCGCTAGCATCAAACAGGACCAAGTCATTGTGAGGCGTTTGCCCCGATAAGATTTGAAACAATCCCTCGCGTTTCACTCCAACACGCTTCTTGCTGATGATATTGTTCATTCGCCGCTTGATTTCAAGGAACACCGGCGAGTCCTGGTTTTCATCGTAAAAGCGGACCCTCAACTTGAAGCGATTTTTGTTCCCGTTGATCGTGCTGTGGTAGAGCTGCATGCTGGGCGAATCCAGGTAGAGACTATGAACGGGGTAAGAGAGATCAGGCTGGCCTTCACCATGGGGGTCCAAATCCAAATAGCAACGCACGAAATCTCTGATGGCCAAGGCCTGTGCCTCATCCATGATGTATTTCAACTCAAATCGTTGCTTCTGTAATGATGGTGCTGCCATGTTACGAAGTTCTGTCCGGCGCTGCATAGCGATACTCGCTCATTTCGCAGCAAAAGAGACATTCCAAAGGAGAATGTAACACACTTCAAACAAAAAGGATATCCAGCACGATGGCCTTCAAGGCAGTTGCGAGGACATTATCCAATGCCATTTCAAAATTTTAGCACTTTTCGTACCATTTGACCTGTGATGAACCATCCAGTCACAAAGCTGCCTTCAAAATGTCCAGCAGATCTTCCTGGGTTGGAGTTTTGGGATTGATGTCCATCAGTCGTTTGATTTGAAAGGCTTTTTCGGCCCACCGAGGCAAATCCTGTGAAGATCCACCAAGATCTCTGATGCGTCTGGGGAGGGATAGTGATTGGTTCAGAGACTCAATGTGTTCGATGGCAGTCTCGGCAGCTTTCTCTGGAGTCGTGAAAGGCCCCTTCAAGCCCATGAACTCAGCAATATCCGCCATTTCGGTCATACGGCAGGGCATGTTGAATCGCATCACATGTGGGAGCAGCAGCGCATTTCCGCGACCATGGGAGCAGTGCACATCCATGCCCATCGGATATTCGAGCGCATGTACCAAAGCGACAGCGCCATTAGAAAAGGCCAGTCCTGCCAGAGTGCCTGCCAGCGCCATACCGTTCCGTGCTTCGGCATCGGCGGGTTGATGGAAAGCGGTGAGAAGATGCCGAGAAACAAGTGATATGGCCTTTTGGGCCAATGCATCAGAGAGTGGGTTTTTCCCGGGATAGGGAGCATGCTGGAATCCATTCTCAGGAGATGCCTCCGGAATCCTGGCGGTGTAGGCCTCGATGGCGTGCGTTAAGGCATCCATGCCGCTCTCCGCGGTAACTTGAGGTGGGCAACTGTGGGTCAGTTCTGGGTCGACGAGGGCCAGGGTGGGCCTCAGATGGGGACTTAAGGTGCTTACTTTGACGCCGGAATCTTGGTCGCTGAGTACTGCAGCATGTGAGACTTCGCTACCCGTACCGGCTGTGGTGGGGATGGCAACAATTGGGCAGATGGGGCCCGGAACGCGATCAAACCCAAAGTAATCGGAGGGATGCCCCCCATGGCTGTAGACCAAGCCAGTGATTTTGGCCAAGTCCATGTTGCTACCTCCACCCAACCCAATAATGGTGCCAGGCTCTATGGCTTGAGCGCAGGCGGCTGCTCTGCAAGCTGTCTGAACCGACGGTTCAGCTTCACCTTCGTTAAAGACATGCACCTGTTTGCGTGCCTCCTGATCCATGCCATGGAGGACACGATCTACCAGACCGGCTTCGACCAGTTGAGAATCGGTGATGATCAGACAGGTTTTGGAATGTGCCGATGGTCTATGTTGTGCCCAACGCCGAATCAACCCGGGGCCATAGATTAATCTACCTGCGGAATGGAAGTCCCAGAAAGTTGTCACAGTCGATGAGGGTAGGAGGATGCCAGTGAGGTTCGACCTCTAGCTTAGAATGTCGTGAGCGATATGGCCGGAGACATCAGTTAATCGATAATCCCTGCCTTGGAAGCGATATTTTAATTTTTCATGATCGACGCCAAATAGATGCAACATGGTGGCATGTAAATCGTGAACGTGGAAGGGGCGGTCGACGGCATGATAGCCGAAATCATCGGTGCCGCCATAGGAGATTCCGCCCTTGATGCCTCCGCCAGCCATGAATAGAGAAAAGCCTCGAATGTGGTGATCACGGCCGCTCCCCTGCGCCATGGGGGTTCTGCCGAACTCACCTCCCCAGACCACCAGCGTGTCCTCCAAAAGTCCTCTTTGTTTCAAATCGGTAATCAGGGCAGCGGTTGCCTGGTCCACTTCGTCGGCAGTCGTAACCATGTTGCCTTTCACATTGCCGTGATGATCCCAGCCCCGGTGATAGAGCTGAATGAAGCGCACCCCCTTTTCAGCGAGCCGTCTGGCCATGAGGCAATTGGATGCGTAGGACCCATCACCTGGTTTGGCTCCGTAAAGATCCAGGACATGCTGTGGTTCATGGTCCCAATCCATCAACTCTGGTACACTCGCCTGCATGCGGAAGGCCATTTCGTATTGTTGAATGCGGGTGGCAATTTCGGGATCATTCACCACTGCGTCCTTTTCGAGATTCAATGCATTGATGGCATCGACCAGGGTTTTTTGCTCGGATTGGGTAATGCCTTTAGGTGGGGAGAGATAATGAACCGGATCCCCGCTGGCATTGAATTGAACTCCCTGAAAATTACTGGGCAAGAACCCTGAGTGCCACTGCCGGGAGGAAATGGGTTGAGCTTGCCCTCCCTTACCAACCGAAGTCAGGACAACAAATCCTGGGAGGTTTTCCGTCTCACTACCCAAGCCGTAAAGGAGCCAGGAGCCCATGCTGGGCCTGCCAGATACAGAAGACCCTGTGTTGACGAACGTGTGAGCCGGGTCGTGGTTGATCTGTTCGGTGTGGAAGGAGCGAATGATACATAGCTCATCAGCAACGCCACCAATATGTTTGAAAAGGGAGCAAATGTTTTGGCCGCTTTGCCCGAAGGACTGGAATGGATGTTGAGGCGCAAGGCATTTGAGGTTTTGTCCCTGAAGCTGAGCAATGGGCTGACCACGGGTAATCGACTCCGGCATGGGCTGTCCATCCATTTCAGCTAATTTTGGCTTGTAGTCCAAGGTTTCCAAATGCGAGGGGCCTCCCGCCATGCAGAGGTAAATCACGCGTTTTGCCTTGGGGAGTCGATGCAGTGGTTGGACGACGCCTTCCCAGCGACCTTTGCTGGTCTGTGAACTTTGGGACGACACTTGCCATGGGTTGAGCAATGCATGGAGTGTTACCGCACCGATCCCTACGGCTGATCGGTTCAAAAAGCAGCGGCGTTCAACGGGTTCGTTCAGAAATGGCATGGCTCGTCAGTAGCGGGTGATGGTTTCATGCAAATTAAGCAAGGCTCGGGTCACTGATATCCAGGCGTGTCGTTCGTGCTCGTGAGCCTTTGCGTTTTGCACTTGGATCATGCCCACCTGAACCAGACCATCTTCCCGTGGCCTGGGCTCTCGTGCATGGCTGTCGCGCATGTCGTTGAGCAGATCCTGTAAGATGCTCAATTCTTGATAGTTCGGTCTTCTAAGAGTGACTTGCTCAAAAGCAGTGGCGATGCGGGTTCGATCGTCGCCCGAATGGTTTTCCAGAATGCGATCAGCCAAATGTTCTGCGGCTTCCACAAATGAGGGATCATTCAATAGGTTCAAGGACTGCAAGGGAGTGTTTGAGCGGGGTCTCGAAGCCGTGCACTCCTCCCTGTTGGGGGCATCGAATGCCTTGAGCATGGGGTGTAAAAAAGTACGTTGCCAGTGGGTGTAAAGGCCTCTCCTGTATTGCCTGGAACCCAGGTCGGCTTGATAGGTTCTTTTGGGGAAGTTGAGCTGGCTGTAGTAGCCCTCTGGTTGGTAGGGGCGGGCGCTCTCTCCGCCTACTTTGCGTGTCAGTAAACCGCTTAACTCGAGAGCTTGGTCTCGAATCATCTCGGCATCCAATCGATAGCTCGATTGACGAGCAAACCACTTGTTCTCCGGATCTTCCAGTTGTAGTTGATCGCTCGCTTGAGAGGTTTGTTGGTAGGTGCTGGAACCTACCATGAGCTGAATCATGTGCTTGATATCCCAGCCGCTATCGATGAATTCGCAGGCAAGCCAATTCAATAAAGCCGGGTGGGTTGGAGGTGAACCCTGAGAACCTGAGACTTCCATCACTCTCGCCAAGCCATGTCCAAAATAAAGTTTCCACAGTCGATTGACAAAAACGCGTGCGGTCAATGGATTTTCCTTCGAAGTCAACCAACGTGCAAGATCGAGTCTTCCAAGTCTCTGCGTATTTTGATTGTCCGTGTCAAGAGAGGGTAGAAATGCTGGAAGTGCGGGTAGCACTTCTGGTCCCGATTCATCCATCCAGTTGCCGCGTGGCAAAATGCGCATGGTGCGGGGCTCAACCGACTTTGATACGAGCATGGTCGGGATTTCCTTATCCAGTCGATCAAGTTGATCACGGCTCAGGCTAAGCAATCTGCGCGAATCCTCGAGCAGGGGAGTGTGAGCCAGAAAGTAATCCGTTGCCTTCTTGTTTTGGGCTTCATCACGCTCCTCTTCTTCCGTGATCAGCCATCGGTAAAGATCATCCTGAATTCCTGTTTCAGTGAGTGTGGGATCATTGACCGGTGTGCTTGAGAGCCGGAATCTCCCGATCATGTGCCCTTCGTGCTGGGTCTCATGTTTCAAACGAAGCGTGAGGCGATGACCTGCCTGCACTTCTAGCGGTGATTTGAGAGTCAGGCAAAGGCTGCGCGGCTCATGCTTTTCGTGGCCATCCACTGCCCAACCGGTTTCAGGATTATCGTCAATGGCCTTAGAGGCCTCAAATCCTTTCTGAGCATAATCGGCTTCAGCATCCACCCATTCGATCGGCTCCATGAGACCGTCGTGTTCTAGAATAAGCTCTACCTCCGAAAGAACGAAATTACCTCCACCTCGTGAGAGGGAGCCTTTGTCCATCGATGGATGCTGCAGGGCATCGAGCCGGATGGCACTGATGCGTCGGTTTGCTGGTGCTGTCCAGATTAAGGTGAAATGATCTTTTTCGGGTTTTGGGCCCTGGGTCAATATGGAGCCGTCGGTCTGAAGGGTGAGAAGGGTTCCATGATCCGATTCCAGCCCTTCTGGCAAGATGGGGGCCCAACTCAGTTGTCCTTTTTGATGCCACTGTTGCAGTTCTTGTTCCCATGTATCTTTTGCTTCTTCAAGAGGGACGGTCAGCGTGCTCAGTGTCTTCTCGAGCTGGCCAGTGAGTTTTGAGAGCCGATCTTTTTCGTGTTTTTGTTGGGTCGAGGGGACAGGCATCTCAGGTTCCCATTTGGATCCACCGTAAAACCCCTTTTCCTTAAGGTCGCCGAAAAAGGCAGCAAAGCTGTAAAAGTCTTCCATGGTGTAGGGGTCAAACTTATGATCGTGGCATTCGGCGCACCCCATGGTGGCTCCCAGCCAGACGTTGGATGTTGTCCTTACCCGGTCTGCCGCATACTTTGCCAAGTATTCCTTGTCCTGAGCTCCTCCCTCGGCCGTGATCATATGTAGCCGGTTAAATCCGGATGCGATTTTTTGAGATTGGGATGCGTTTGGAAGCAAGTCTCCAGCTATTTGTTCTTTTGTGAACTGATCAAAAGGCATGTTTTGGTTGAATGCATGGATCACGTAATCTCGGAAGGGCCACACGGTATAGGGCTGATCTCCATGGTAACCAACGGTGTCTGCGTAGCGCACCAGATCCAGCCAATGGACAGAAAGTTTTTCCCCGAAGGCTGGATTGGAAAGGAGGCCATCGATCATCTTAGGGTAATCTGCCGGATCCTCAGATTCCGAGAAGTGACGTGTTGCTTGGATCGTGGGTGGAAGTCCGATGAGATCCTGGTGTATGCGACGAGCCAGAGTCGCCTTGTTGGCAGGCTTGGAGGGGCGGACGCCCCGTGATTCAAGATCTGCCAAGATGAAGAAGTCGATAGGATTGGTGGGCCATTCGATATCCTTAACTGCCGGTATGGGTGGCTTGGTCATGGGTTTGAATGACCAGTGGGTTCCCCATGGAGCTCCTTCAGCTACCCAATTTCGGATGGCTTCCTTTTCTTTGTGAGTGAGGCTCTTCCCTGAGTCGGGAGGCGGCATCACTTCGTCCGGGTCTTCAGAAAAGATGCGTTCAAGAAGTAAACCTTGATCGCGTTGATCAGGATCGATGATCCATTGCCCATCTTTTTGAGACTTGATCTCTGATTCCTGATCCAGTCTTAGCCCTGCCTTTCGCTGAGCAGCATCGGGACCATGGCACTGAAAACAGGCATTGGAAAGCAGAGGGCGGATGTCCGATTCAAAAAGGGATTGGGCTTCAAGGCTCTTAGCGGAGAGACTCAAGAGTAAACAAATGATCAAAACCGGTTGAGACTTACGTAACTCAAGGATGAGAGGAATCATGGTTTCAAGGGATATATGGTTGAATCAAGGATTCAAAAATTATCAGTGATAGAGGTAAATCATGAGAGGATATACCCGTCCTGGCAAGCACAGTCTCATTGCCAAAATGTGGATAGACGGATCGCCGACTGACACGAAGCTCACTAAAGATTTATCGCTCAGTGATCACCACGCGATAAAAGCGAATGTCTGATGACTTTTCTGGGTCGAAAATCGTGCGGAAGGTCTCGAACTGAAAGGACTTTGGTCTGTTCTCTACCGTGTTGAGTGGTTTCCAGTCCACGTTTCCGCCCAACCTTGAGGTGTATTGAACTTCGTAGTAATGATTGGGTGCCTGGATGAAGGTGATGTGGTTTCCCTCTTTGGAAGGTATCACTTGCATTTGG
>Ga0181585_10003278_pt1 | contig 14240 bp, 18 predicted proteins | sample 071ome_29_FD_132469 | JGI IMG/M metagenome (GOLD analysis project Ga0181585, IMG submission 132469) | Coastal salt marsh microbial communities from the Groves Creek Marsh, Skidaway Island, Georgia - 071407BT metaG (megahit assembly) | ecosystem: Environmental > Aquatic > Marine > Intertidal... | reverse complement strand
GTACATAATGTTGCTTCAAGTTGAGTTTCTGCTGTGCCGGCGGCAAAAGCTTGCGACGGGTTGAGAGCTATAACCAAAGCAAAAAAACTAAAAAGAAAAAAATATGATTTGTTATTCATTTTAAAAACCTCCAAATGTTGCATGATATATCTTTAATTGTAGCATTATATATGTCAAATGAAAAGTTTTTTGTTATCAAGACTTTACCATAGCAAAATTTATGCTATTTTACTATCTAAATTATTTAACAAATATTAGTGAAATATAATAATAAAAATTTACCAAAAAATTTACATATACAAACAAATCTAGTAAGAGCCGGCAGTAAAAGAAGCAATTATGGTGAAACCAGTGAAGCTTTGTTTCTTAATTCTGGTTTTTGCTACAATAAAGCGGAAATTGCTGAGTCAAGATTTAATGGTGAAGATCCTGGTTTTGTCTATTCCCGTTATGTAAATCCTAATTTAAAATCTTTAGAAGATAAGTTGGTAACTCTTGAAAGGGGTGCTGAAGCTGCTTGTGTTGTTTCAAGTGGTATGGCTGCAGTATTTGCAGCTATAATGTGTCAGATTAAAGCTGGAGATCATATTGTAGCAAATAAAGTTTTATTTGGTTCATGCTATCACATTATGGCAAATATATTGCCTAATTATAATATATCAGTTGATTTTGTAGATGGTAAAGATAATGAAGCTTGGCAGAAAGCAATTAAAAAAAATACTAAATTAATATTTATAGAGAGTCCTGCTAATCCTAATTTAGAATTGGTTGATATAGAATATTTAGCAAATATTTGTAAAAAAAATAACATATTTTTATTAGTAGATAATATTTTTGCAACCCCATTATCCCAAGCCCCTCTTGAATTGGGAGCTAGTGCAGTTATATATTCTACAACAAAGCATATGGATGGTCAGGGAAGAACATTGGGAGGTGCGGTAATTGGCTCTAAAAATTTTATTGATGAAAAATTACAGCCTTTCTATCGTCATACAGGTCCAGCTCTTAGCCCTTTTAATGCTTGGGTTGTACAAAAATCTTTAGAAACATTTGCTATAAGATATGATTATCACGTAAAAAATGCAGAAAAAATAGCTGCTTTTCTTGAGTCTCATTCTAAAATTGAGCAAGTAATTTATCCTGGTTTAAAGTCCCATCCTCAATATAATTTAGCAAAAAAGCAAATGATTTCAGGGGGGGCGTTAATTGCCTTCAAAATTAAGGGGGATAAAAAAACAGCTTTTAAATTTATGAATAATTTAAAAATTATTGATATTTCTAATAATCTTGGAGATGGTAGAACATTAATTACTCATCCATCAACAACCACTCACTCAAATATAGACAAAAAAGAGCAGGTTAAAATTGGTATTACCGAAAATCTTCTAAGGGTTTCGGTAGGTATTGAGCATATTGATGATTTGCTAAATGATATCAAGCAAGCATTGTAAAATTAAATAAGAAATAAAATGGCAGGACATTCAAAATTTGCAAATATAAAACATAGGAAAGCAGCTCAAGATTCAAAAAGAGCCAAAATATTTACGCGCCTTATTCGTGAAATTACTGTAGCTGCTAAATCAGGAGATTTAGATCCTGAAAGCAACCCCAGATTAAGAGCTGCAATTATTGCAGCAAAATCTGCAAATATGCCCAAAGATAAAATTAATAATGCAATAGATAAAGCATCATCTGACAATTCGGCTGATAATTATGAAGAGTTAAGATATGAAGGATATGGGCCAGCTAAAACAGCTATAATAGTAGAGGCTTTAACAGATAATAGAAATAGAACGGCTTCATCTGTTAGAACTATTTTTAACAAAAATGGTGGTCAGCTAGCTGAATCAGGAAGTGTTTCTTTTATGTTTGATAGGAAAGGAATAATAAGATTTGCCAAAGAAGATATTAATGAAGAGGAGTTATTTGAAGTTGCAGTTGAGGCTGGAGCTGAGTCAATTGAAAGTAATTCTGAATTTTATGAAGTTATTACATCTCTTAACGAGTTTTCAATAGTAAGAGATGAAATTTTGAAAAAATATGACAACCCTACAAATATGGGGCTTGAATGGTTGCCTAAAAACTTAATAGAAATAGATGATGAGCAGCAAGAATCAATTGCAAGATTGGTTGAGGCTCTGGAAAGTGATGATGATGTACAAAATATTTATGTTAATATTTAACTCATAAAAGTGATTATTTTTGCCATTGATCCTGCATTAAATAAAATAGGCTACGCAGCAATAGAAATATTAGCCGATAATTCTATTAAATATATAGAATCAGATATAATTAACGCCAGCAAAGAGGCATCACTAACTGCAAAGCTATCTTTAATCACTAATAATATTTCATTTTTGTTAACAAAAATTAAACCAGATCATATTGCAATTGAAGAAAGCTTTGTTAATAAAAATCCTGCAAGCTCCTTAAAATTAGGTCATGCTAGAGGCGCAATTATTGCCACCTCTCTACAATATAGTGATAAAATTTTTGAATATAGCCCGACCCAAATAAAAAAATCCATAGCTGGTAATGGTAGAGCGGATAAGGAGCAAGTTCAAAGAATGGTAAAATTTATGTTACCAAAAGCAGCAATGAAGCATTATGATGAATCTGACGCATTAGCAATTGCTTTAACTCATTTTTATATAAATAGAACGGAATCTAAGATTATAGCTAATAGTTAAAATTAAGCAGCCAAGAATTTAGACCATTCTTTTTTATTAGTAGAATTAAGTTTTTTATCTAACTCAATAGCTTTTTTGATTATTTCCTCTGCCTGATTTGTTGGGTCATAAGAGATAGAAGGCATTTCGCTGAAGTTATCAGACATTATTATTTTAATACGTTTTTTTAGATATTTTTCTAATTCAGATGAAGATATGCCCAATTTATTTAGCAGGAATTCTGAAAAAATATCAAATTCTTCATGTGGCAGATTAACAGATATTTCTCCTATTAAAGCATGAACTGCATAGGGGCTTAGTTTGTTATATTTTTTAAAAAAAGATTCCAGAGTGGATTTAAGTTTGGGATAATTTTTGCTTTGTATCAAATGTAAAGAAACTCTGTATAAAGCAGTAGCTTCCTTATATGATATTCTCTCCTTTAACATATCAAATAAATAAAGTTGAAAATATATTTATAGCTAGATTTATAAAAAACAATAAATTTATCATTTTATCTATTTGCTTTCTTCTGATTTCTTTATTAGAAAGGGTATGGATATAAATGTCAGACATTTAAGGCATTAAAAATTACTATATTAATAAAATTATTGAGGAGTAAATGTCACAATACAGAATCGAAACCGACTCTATTGGCGAAATAAAAGTTGATAGCAGCAAATATTGGGGAGCTCAAACAGAAAGATCGTTAGAAAATTTTAAAATAGGCACAGAAAAAATGCCTAAAACTTTGATTAAGGCATTAGCAATTTTAAAAAAATCTGCTGCATTAGTTAATTTAAAAAACAATAAATTAGAGCAAGAAAAAGCAGAAGCTATCATTAAAGCTGCCGATGAGATAATTTCAGGATCTTTAGCTGATAATTTTCCGTTAGTTGTCTGGCAAACAGGCTCTGGTACTCAAAGCAATATGAATATTAATGAGGTAATATCAAACAGAGCTATAGAAATATTAGGTGGGGAATTAGGTAGTAAAGACCCAGTTCATCCTAATGATCATGTTAATATGGGGCAATCCTCAAATGATACCTTCCCAACTGCAATGCATATAGCAGCAGCATTGGATATAAATGAAAATTTGCTTCCTGCATTAGAAAAATTACATGCATCGCTATTAGAAAAGCAAAATAAATTTAAAGACATAATAAAAATTGGTAGAACTCACTTACAAGATGCGACACCATTAACATTAGGGCAAGAATTCTCTGGTTATGCTACTCAGATAAAATATTCTATAGCAAGAGTAAAAAATACATTACCAAATATATATCAGTTAGCTCAAGGTGGTACAGCGGTTGGAACAGGTTTAAACTCATATGCCTCTTTTGCTAAAGAGTTTGCTGAGCAAGTTCAAAAATTAACAAATTTACCATTTATTACAGCTGAAAATAAATTTGAAGCATTAGCAGCTCATGATGCTATCGTAGAAACTAGTGGGGCCTTAAATAATATAGCGGTAAGCTTGATGAAAATAGCTAATGATATTAGGCTTCTTGGCTCTGGTCCAAGGTCAGGCTTAGGAGAAATATCATTGCCTGCAAATGAGCCTGGTTCATCAATAATGCCTGGTAAAGTTAATCCTACGCAATGTGAAGCCTTAACAATGGTTTGCAGTCAAGTTATGGGTAACCATACCACTATTTCTATAGCTGGCTCAAATGGTCATTTTGAATTAAATGTTTTTAAACCAGTAATGATTTATAATTTATTACAATCAATAAATTTAATAGCAGATGGCGTAAATAGCTTTAATGATAAAGCTGTGATAGGTATAACTGCTAATGAAGGAAATATTAAAGAATTAATGGAAAAATCATTAATGTTAGTAACAGCATTAAATCCACATATTGGTTATGATAATGCTGCTAAAATAGCAAAATATGCTCATGAAAAATCATTAACTCTTAAACAAGCAGCATTAGAATTAAGTTTATTAACAGAAAGTGAGTTTGATTCTTATATTAAGCCTCATGAAATGATTAAACCAAAAGCATAAAATGATAGGTTCTCTTAGAGGAAAAATTATAAATATTTTTGATAACTCAATATTGCTTGAAGTAAATAATACTGGCTATCAAGTTAATATAGGCGCCAGAAACCTTGCCAATATTCAAAAAAATGATGAATTATTTGTGTATATTCATACAGCAGTAAGAGAAGATGATATATCCTTATTTGGCTTTTTTGATATTGCTGATAAAGAGATTTTTTTAAAGCTCAACAAGGTAAGTGGTATTGGTACAAAAACAGCTCTAAATATTATAGGTGTATTAGATGCTAGAGCTATAATAGATGCTATTTTATTTGAAAATAAAGCTGCTTTTACACAAGTAAGTGGTATAGGCGCTAAAGCTGCGGCTAGGATAATAAATGATCTAAAAGATAAGGTAGAAAACAACATAAGTAACATTATTTCAATATCACAAGATAATAGCCAAAAAGATAATAATAATTTATTAAGAGATTCATTATCAGCATTAGAAAATTTAGGTTATCAAAGATCGCAAATATTGAATATAGTTAAAGACATAGTTGCAGATGAAAATGATTTATCTCAAATAATTACCAAATCATTGCAAAAATTAGCTAAATGAAAGATTCACGTATCATAAATCCAGAAGAATCAGTTGAAGAAATAGGCAATATTTTAAGGCCAGATTTTTTGAATGAATTTATTGGCCAAAAAAACATCAAAAATAATCTTGCTGTTTATATAAATGCTGCAAAAAAATTAGAAACTAATCTAGATCATATTTTATTTTACGGACCTCCTGGTTTGGGCAAAACAACTCTTGCAGGCATTATAGCCAAAGAATTACAAGTAAATTTTAAGGCAACAACTGGTCCGATTCTTAGTAAATCAGGTGATTTAGCAGCTATTTTATCTAATTTATCTGCAAATGATATTTTATTTATCGATGAAATTCATAGAATGAATACCCAAGTAGAAGAAGTTTTATATTCTGCTATGGAAGATTTTAAGCTAGATATCATAATAGGGGAGGGGCCTGCAGCAAGAACAGTAAGAATTGATCTGCCAAAATTCACCTTGATTGGAGCAACAACAAGGATGGGTTTAATTTCTAATCCGCTTCGAGATAGGTTTGGTATACCGCTACGCTTAAATTTTTATCATATTTCTGAACTTGCAGCGGTAATAATAAGAGGTGCTAAAATATTAGATTTTTCAATATCAGAAGATGCAGCAAATGAGATAGCTACAAGGTCAAGAGGTACTCCACGTATAGCTCTAAGATTACTAAAAAGAGTAAGAGATTTTGCAATATATGAAGATTTAAAAGAAATTGATGCTAAAATTGCTAAAAAATCATTAGATATTCTGGAAGTAGATAATTTTGGCTTAGATTCACTAGACAGAAAATATTTAAATTATATTAATGAAAATTATCATGGCGGGCCTGTTGGTATTGAAACTATTGCTGCGGGCTTATCTGAGCAAAAAGATTCAATAGAAGAAACAATTGAACCTTATTTATTACAGCAAGGCTTAATAAGCAAAACTCCAAGAGGTAGAGTAATAACTGAAAAAGCTTGTCTCCATCTAGGAATAGAATATCCCAAAAAATTAATTGATTTAATGTCATGATTTCAATTGATAATTTTAGAATATATTATGAAGATACTGATGCAGGAGGTGTTGTTTATTACGGTAATTATTTAAAATATGCTGAACGTTCACGTACAGAATTTTTAAGGAAGTTAGGAATAACTCATAAAATTGCTTATGCAGAACATAAAATTCTATTTGTAATAAAAAATGTAGAGATGGAATTATTAAAGCCTGCAAGATTAGATGATGTAATTACTGTAAAAACAAATATTTCAGAAGTTGGGGGGGTGCAATTATGGATGGAACAAAATATATATCTGGAAAATACAAAAATTTGTTTTATAAAAGTGAGAGTGGTGATTGTTAATGAAAAATTAAGGCCATCACCCATACCATTAAAAATTAAAAATTTATTGCATAAATGCTTAGACTAATAATTATCATATCTATCAGTTTTTTAAGTGTATTTAATGCAATAGCAGATGAAAATAATATTCCTGATAATGACAGATTTACCGTAAAAAATATCTCAGTAAATGAAGTAGGTCTAACTTCTGAAGAAGCGCGTAAAAAAGCAATTGCTTACGCTCAAAAAACTGCGTTTAGGATTATGCTTGAAAGGTTTTTTTCAGATTTAAAAGATCAAGAATTTGAATTTGAGCAAATAACAAATATTGTTCAATCAATAGAATATAAAAGTGAAATTATTACTAATCAAAGCTATAAAGCTTTGTTAGATGTGTCCTTTGCTCCAGAGCAAACCAAATTTTTTATCAATAACCATTTATTAAATAAAAAAATAAGCAAATTATCCATATTAATAATACCTCTATATGATGAAAATGGGATGATTAAATTATGGCAAAAAGGCAATGTTTGGTATGATGCCTGGTTAAGAGGAAAGGCAAGTCAAATTGTAGATATAAAAATATTACCAGGTGATATAGATGATATGATGAATTTCAAAGTTAGCGAATTATACAATATGACAGAAGAGCAAATTGAAGAGCTAACAAAATCTTATCAGGTTAACGAAATTATTATTGCTGACCTTAAATATTATTATCAAACATTAGCAGAAGAGGTAGAGTTTAAAGCTTATTTAAAACAGTTAGGTGATTCAGATAATAGCATTTTAGTAGCAAAGTCGGAAGGCGTAAAAGATGAAGATCATACTAAACATATGGATTATCTAGTAAAACGTATCACTGAAAATATTGAAAATGGTTGGATGAAATATAATGAAGAAACTGAGTCAGCAAATAAACAAAATTTTATAATTAAAGTAAGTAATTTAAAACAACTACATGAAATGCAAGAAAAGCTTGAAAAATTAGATGTAGTATCAAATTTTAGAATAGATGCTTTCTCAGCAAGATACGCAAAAGTTACAATAGAGTTTTTTAACAAACCTCTAGAAGTAATAGACTATCTACAGCAATTTGGTTTTAAAATAAGTAGAGAAAAAGATTTTGTAATATTGCAGTTAAGGTAAAGAATGAATTTAATTACAAAGTTAGTTCTTGCATTATTAGTTATCCTAGGGGCTGTTTTTTTCTTGCATTCAATAAGCAATATATTATTACCATTTATAATTGGAACAATTATTGCCTATTTTCTTGATCCTGCAGCTAGTAAGTTAGAAAAAGTAAAAATTTCCAGAACTATTGCAGCAATTTTAATTCTTGCTGTATTTATCATTATAATTACAGCTTTTATATATGTAATCGGCCCTATATTATATATTCAAACTAAATCTTTAATTGCCAAGATGCCAGAATATATTAAAGGAATTGATAGCCTTATGGCTCCTTATTTAACAGATTTTTATAGTAAAATTGGTTATGAAGAAAGTTACAATTTTGGTTTATTAAAAGAAATTTCTGAATTTAGCTTAAAGTTTTCTTCAAGTATTTTTAGCAATATATGGCAGTCATCATTAAAATTTATTAATTTATTTGTTTTGTTATTTATTACACCAATAGTTACTTTTTACCTTCTAAGAGACTGGAATAAAATTGTTGCTAATATAGATAATCTTATCACTAAAAAAATAAAAAAAGAAACAAACCAACAATTTAAAGAGATAGATAGAGTATTATCTGGATATATTAGAGGGCAAACAAATGTATGTTTAATTCTTGGTGTGTTCTATGCTATTTCACTATCAATAATTGGTCTTAATTATGGCTTTTTGATTGGATTTTTAACGGGCATAGTTTCTTTCGTGCCATATTTTGGAGTTTTTTTAGGTATGTTTATAGGTGTTGTAGTGGCAATTTTCCAATATAGTAATCCATTATCAATAATAATAGTTCTCCTAATTTTTATTATAGGGCAATTTATTGAGGGTAATTTTATTACTCCTAAATTAGTAGGTAATAAAGTTGGTATTCATCCTGCTATTATTATTTTTGCTTTGCTAGCTGGTGGAAGTTTATTTGGCTTTGTTGGAATATTATTTGCTATACCAACAATTGCAATAATTGGAGTTTTGGTAAGATTTACTGTAAAAAAATATTTACAATCAAAATATTTTTTAAATAAATAAATAATAACTAATTTTTAGGTACATTATGCATTATAAACTTATTTTTATATTTTTAGCTCTCATTTCATTTACTAGCTGCGCTAATTACATGCCTAAAAAAGAAATAGCCAATAAAGATGAGCTAGCAGCTCAACTAGAATTTCCTTTTGATTATACAGAGTTATCATACCCAATTGAACAAGTTTATACTGTTACAATAAGCTCTGAAAACTTGACAAATTATAATGAACAACTTAATAAAACTCTAGAAAATGAATTTGACGGCAAAAATATAAGCTATTCATCAAAAGATCAAAAACTTAAATCTGAATTTAAGCTCAAAGATTCTTTTAAAATAGTTGCTAAAGATTTATATTGTCGTGAATATTTTCAAAAAGTAAGATATAATGATGAAGAATTTGCTCATAATGGGGTTGCTTGTAGAGTGGCGCCAAAAATTTGGAAAAATTTAACTAGTAAAAATTAAAAAAGGTTATCTTATGTCATTTAATGATGAAAAAATTTTTAACGGAGACATATTAAAAGGAAAAAAAGGCCTGATAATGGGTGTTGCCAATGATAAATCTATTGCATGGGGGATTGCAAAAGCTGCGCACGCACAAGGTGCAGAATTAGCTTTCTCTTATCAAGGTGAAGTTTTAGAAAAAAGAGTTAAGCCTCTTGCTGAATCCATAGATTCAAAATTACTAGTAGAATGTGATGTAACTAATCAAGATTCAATTGATGCTTTATTTGATAAATTAAAATCTGAATGGGGTTCAATAGATTTCGTAGTTCATGCTATAGCATATTCAGATAAAAATGAATTAAAAGGTCGATATGTTGATACAACTCTAGATAATTTTATGAAAACAATGCATATTTCATGTTTTTCATTTACTGCAATAGCACGTAAAGCAGCAGAAATTATGAATAAAGGAGGAAGCTTGCTTACTTTAAGCTATTATGGAGCTGAAAAAGTAATGCCTCACTATAATGTGATGGGAGTAGCTAAGTCAGCATTAGAATCAAGTGTTAGATATCTTGCAGCTGATCTAGGTAGAGATGATATAAGAGTAAATGCAATTTCTGCAGGGCCCTTAAGAACATTAGCTGCTGCAGGCATAGGTGATTTTAGATATATGCTAAAATGGAATGAATATAATTCACCATTAAAAAGAAATGTAACAACCAATGATGTTGGTAGAAGTGGTTTATATTTAATAAGTGAATTAAGTAGCGGTGTTACTGGTGAAATAATTTATGTTGATTCAGGATTTCATGTGGTTGGAATGAAAGCAATTGATGCTCCTGACTTAACTATTGTAAAAGATGAGTAAGGGTAAAAACTCTATAAAATATAACAATCATATATACAGAATATTTTATTCTTTTTTTAAACCAGAATTTTATCAATATGTAGCATATCATCAAAAAGGCTATGGTTTAAAAACAATTATTTTAATATTATTTTTTTCCTTTTTCATCCCGACTTTAATAATATATAAGTCATTTTCTACATTTGACTTTGTTGAAAGTAAAAATGAAAAAATAATAAAGATTAGAGATTCTTTATCTAATTTTCCCAAGATAAACATTATATCTGGTAAATTAGATAAAGAACAAAACCCAATATTACCCGTTGTTATTAACGGTGCATCAGAAAATAATAATCTTATTACAATTGATCCGGATAAAAATTCATTAGTAGCAACAAATTCATTAATTCTATTCTCTAAAGAAGGAGTGTTTTTTGATAGTATAGAGATTATCTCATATTTACTTAATATATTTGGCTATAATAACATTCCAATAAATCAAATGAAGGTAGAGGCAAGCTTTATAAATTATAATAATGAGAATATTACTATTGATAGTAATTTAGTAGAAAGCACCATACAGCTATATGTAAATAATTTAGGTAGAAATTTATTATTTTCAGTTCTACCAATAACATTTGTAATAAGTATTTTATTAAAAATTATTGAGATATTTGCCTTATCATTAGTTACAAGCTTATTATTAAAAAGAAAAAAGCTAGTATATTCATATAAAAAAATATTTGCGATAACTGCTGCTGCTTTAATTCCGTCATTATTTTTAAAGTCAATAGATGCTATAAGCATGTGGTCTTCAAATATAATAGGAAATTCTGCATATGGAGGCTTAATAATATTAGCAATTAATTTTTATTTTATTTCTTTTGCAGTAACGGCAATATCCAGCAAAAAAACTAATTAATAACTATCACTGAATTAATTATTTCATCAATATCTCCATCCAATACGGCCTGGATATTTGAAGTTTCGTAATTTGAACGTAAATCTTTTACCAATTGATATGGTTGCAATATATATGACCTAATTTGATTGCCCCATCCTATTTCTGTTTTTGCAGAATTTTGTTTTTGTTCATTTTCTTGTTTTTTTCTAAGCTCTAATTCATATAATCTCGATTTAAGCATTTTAAATGCCTCTTCGCGATTTTTATGTTGTGAGCGTGAATTTTGGCATTGAACAACAATATTTGTTGGTAAATGAGTTATTCTTATTGCTGAATCTGTTTTGTTAACATGTTGGCCACCTGCACCAGATGCACGATAAGTATCTATCCTTAAATCCTTATCTGCTATCTCTATTTTTATTTCCTCATTAATTTCTGGATAGACCCAAACGCTCGCAAAGCTAGTCATTCTTTTGCCGTTTGAATTAAAAGGGGAGATCCTTACTAATCTATGCACTCCAGATTCATTTTTTAAAAAGCCATAAGCATTAAGGGCTGAAATCTTTACTGTAACAGATTTAATCCCTACTTCATCTCCTTTATGCTCATCAAGTATTTCTGCTTGAAAATCACGAAGATCCGCAAAGCGTAAATACATTCTTAATAGCATTTCTGCCCAATCATGACTCTCTGTGCCACCAGCTCCAGGATGTATTTCGAGAAAACAATTATTAGAATCTGCATCTCCTGAAAAAAGTGCCTCTATTTTAAATGATATACTATCCTTCAAAATAATCCTAAATTGTTTTTCTATTTCTGTTAAGCTCTCAGGATCTGAGTCGCCCTTGGATAATTCATATAATTCCTTATAATCAACAAAATTATTTTCTAAATTTAATAATCTATTAAGTTTTTTAGAGATATTATCTTTTTGTTGGAGAGTTTTTTTAGCAATATTAGGGTCGTCCCATAAATTTGAATCTTCAACTAGCTTTTCTAATTGATTTAGCTCTTTATTTAAAGCTTCCGGGTCAAAGATAGCCTCTTAAAATTTTAAGATTGCTGCTTATTTCATCAATTATTTCTGATATATTCATAAAAAACCATCATTACAGATAAATTGAAATGGTGGGTCTGGGTAGAGTTGAACTACCGACCTCACGCTTATCAGGCGTGCGCTCTAACCACTGAGCTACAGACCCACTTTAAAAAGTAAGAAAGCCTTTATAAAAATTATCCCGCTGTTTGTCAAGGTTGACATTTATTTTATATTTTAAATAATCATTAAAAATATTGGTAGATATATGAAAAACTTAACGATCCTTACTTTATTAATTCTTTTTTCCGCATGCAGCAAGCCCACAATACAAGAAAAAACACAGCTAGACCTACCAAGCTGGGTAATTAATCCAAATATTAAAGGTAAAATATCTGCAGTAGGTATCGCTCCTAAAAGCAGAGGAGGTCTACAAATCCAAATACCTCAGGCTGAGGCAGATGCAAGAGCAAATATAGCTGCTATTTTGCAAACTGAAGTTTCAAGAATTACTAAAAATGCTATTAGATCTGCAAAAGTATCTGATATTGAAGAGTTTGATAATATTTTTAGCCAAGCAACTAAGAATTTAGTCAAAAAATTCCCCTTAGCAGGTAGTAAAAGAGTTAATATGTACAGAGATAATAATGATGGTAGCCTCTATATCCAAATGGCTTTAGATAGTGAGTTAGTTAAAGATTTTTTTGAAGAAAACCAAGAAATATTAGAAGAACAGCTAAAGAATGCTTCTACAAAACAAGAATATATCAATAAAGCATCAAAAGCTGTTGAAAAACTCTATGAAGATTTAGATAAAGAATTAGATGATTAGTAAATTTACTGCCTTAATAATTTTTGTTTTTTTGTTATCTTGTGTAAAAGATCATGAATTTAATAATAGGGAGCAGCATAAAAACAAAATAAAACAAGAATTTAAGGAGTTATTTAAGGAGTTAGATGAGAAATAAAATTGAAAAAGCATTTTTAGTAATTATTTTTTCAACATTATGTAATTGCAGCATAAACAGAGATGAAAATATGCTCATTGTATCAAGTAACCAGATTGATGCAGAGTATTTTTCTTATGAAGATAAAGCAAAAGATCAATATTATATTGATTCAAAATCATTAATTGAAAATTTGATCATCAACTAGATTTCTTTGCAAAATTCATAAAGTTTTTGATAATAAAAACTGTGAGCCTTACATTATGCACTCTAATAAAGTCGCAATAATCATATATTTTTGAGGCCATTATTGCTGTAAGATTATCACGATCAATCTCATTTTTTGGTTCAAATTCTTCTAAAAAAGATTTTCTGGAGTGACCCACATAAATTTTATGTCCGATATCATTAAATTCTTCTAGCTTGCTTAGTATTTCAAGAGATTGCTTTGAGTTTTTGCCAAAGCCAATACCAACATCAAAAATTATATTTGATTTTTTAATACCTTCTTTAATAAGCAAATCTGCTTTGTTATTAAACCAATCCTTAAGATTTTGAATTACATCAATATTTTTCGGGAGAGTTACGGATTTATCAGCAGGTATGCCAAGATTATGAGAAATTATAATTGGTATATTTGCATCTGCTACCACATTAATTATATTGGGGTCGCTACTGCAAGCGGAAACGTCGTTAATATAATCTACACCATATTCAATAGCTTTTTTTGCTGTTAATGAATTTCTAGTATCGATGCTTACCTGTTTTTTTTTGCTATGAATTAAATCTATTAATTTAGGTAAAATATAACTTAGTCTTTGCCATTCTTCCTGTTGTGAAATAGGGGTGGCGTTTGGTCTAGTGGATTCAGCGCCTATATCTATTACGTCAGCTCCATCGCTTATTAAGGTAATAGCTTGCTTAAAAGCTGTTTCAAGATTCAGATATTTTCCTCCATCAGAGAAGGAGTCTGGAGTAATGTTGAGTATTCCTACTATTTTTGCCATAAGTTTTAAAGAGTTATTTTGTAATTAGTTTTTTTAATATTATCGCAATTAATAGACACCTCAGAGATTATTTCTTCAAGTGTTTTTTGAAAAAATAAATCATTTTTTGGATAAATCCACTCTGGGTATATTTCTGCTGCAGGCAAAAAGGCAAAATTTCTTCTTAAAAATTCACTGTGAGGAATTGTAAGTTTTTGTGAAACAGTTACAACATCCCCAAAGGCAAGAATATCGAT
>Ga0181585_10003275_pt1 | contig 14247 bp, 12 predicted proteins | sample 071ome_29_FD_132469 | JGI IMG/M metagenome (GOLD analysis project Ga0181585, IMG submission 132469) | Coastal salt marsh microbial communities from the Groves Creek Marsh, Skidaway Island, Georgia - 071407BT metaG (megahit assembly) | ecosystem: Environmental > Aquatic > Marine > Intertidal... | reverse complement strand
GCATCGCCGTCCCAGAAGCCGATGGTTTCGCCGTACCAGCGCGGCACATCGGCACCAAGCCTGGGAACGACGCCTTCCATGTTGAATTCCCTGCCAATGTGGATATCGGTGATGAAGTTGCGTGCCACGCCGGCGACGATCTGCACCATGTTCGGCGTTACCGTGATGTAGTGCTCCCACACGGCGAATTCATGGAACCGACGGGTAAAGCCTTCTGGCCAGCAATACTGGGACTGCCACTGCGGTGCGTTGGTGTTGCCGTGGTGATAGGCTTCCTGCACATAGTAGGTCTGGTATTCCTCGGTGAGCAGGGACAGGATGGTCGGTATCTGGTTGTAACGCATTTTGTACCAGTACTGGTTGGTCCTGCCGGGGTGGGCGTATATTCCGCTCCATTCTCCCGGTACGGTTGCGTAGGTGTGCCTGGTAGGACCACCCCGTTTCTTCGTTTCCGCCATCAGTGCTTCGTAATGTTCCTGCGCCGTCCTGAACGGGTACGGGCTGACGATGGCTTCGCGCGGGTAATCGTTCTCGCATTTGCCCCAGGGAGCGGTCGCCGGCGGATTCGGGCCCATAATCTGGTTGCCGGTGGCATTGGCGCCCCACAAATCCTCGATAGCCGCGGATGAATTGCAGCGGAAGTAACGCGGGTCCGTCCACAGATCGCGGTCCGCATAGAAATCGTCCGAGGTGAACAGGTCCCGCGCCAGCGGCTCTATCCCTTCCGGCACTTCCCCGCCCATGGCGCCGCCCAGGAAAGTGCGCGGCACACCCGGCTGGAAGAAGCCGCCGCGGAAGGTGGCACCGGTAACCTCGTGTTCGGCCGCATCGGCTGCCAGCGGCCATCCCCTGCCGACGCTTTCAAAATCCATCTGGGCTGTCTGCTGGGCCTGGATACCTGCCGAAAGCATGAAGGTGGCTGCCAGCATGAGCCGGCGGTTGGAAATTGCTCGCATGTAGTACCCCTTTGAACTGCCGGCACTGGGCGTACCCGGCAAATGAAGGCTGAAGTATAAATATCCTCTTTATAAAAGGCCACCAGGGCCAATGGCCGGCGAATGCCTAGTTTTTCAACCGGTAACCGGTCCTGAATATCCAATGCAGAACACTGATGCACCCCAGCAGGAAGACCAGCGTCATCACCATGCTGACCAGTACATTGACGTCGGAGATCTCGTAGAAACTCCAGCGGAAACCGCTTACCAGGTACACAACCGGATTGAACAGGGAAACTTTCTGCCAGAAATCCGGCAGCATACTGATGGAATAAAAGCTGCCGCCCAGAAAAGTCAGCGGCATCACCACCAGCAACGGAATAATCTGCAGCTTTTCGAAATTGTCCGCCCAGATGCCGATGATGAAGCCGAACATACTGAAGGTCATCGCGGTAAGCACGAGGAAGACGAACATGGTCAGCGGATGCAATATCTGCAGGTCCACAAACAAGGCGGAAGTCGTCAGAATGATGAGACCGATCATGACCGCCTTCGTGGCCGCTGCTCCAACGTAGCCCATGACAATTTCCGCCGGGGATACCGGGGCGGAAAGCACCTCGTATATGGTGCCTGTGAATCGGGGGAAGTAAATGCCGAAGGAAGCGTTGGAGATACTTTGCGTCAGCAGGGTCATCATGATGAGACCCGGCACCAGGAAGGCCCCGTAACTGACGCCGCCGATATCATTCATACGCGAACCGATGGCGCTGCCGAATACCACGAAGTACAGGGAGGTTGAAACCACGGGTGACACGATGCTCTGCGCGATGGTGCGCCAGGTGCGCGCCATTTCGAATTTGTAGATAGCCTTGACTGCATAAAAATTCATTTCTTCACCAGGTTCACGAAAATCTCTTCAAGTGAATTTTGTCTAGTTTCCAGATCCTTGAACTGGATCGACGCCGCCTCGATGTCATCCAGCAGCGAGGTGATGTCGGAACTTTCCTGCTGCGCATCGTATGTATAGACCAGGCTCATGCCGTCGTTTTTCATTTCCAGCTTGTATGAGGCGAGACTGTCGGGAATCGCGGCTAGCGGCTCACTCAGGTGCAGCGTCAGGCGCTTCTCACCCAGCTTCTGCATGAGGTCATGCTTTTCTTCAACCAGGATGATTTCCCCTTTGTTTATCACACCGATGCGATCAGCCATCTCCTCGGCTTCCTCGATGTAATGGGTAGTGAGGATAATGGTCACCCCGGATGCGCGCAGTTCCCTGACCACCTGCCACATGTCCTTGCGCAGTTCCACATCGACACCGGCGGTAGGCTCGTCCAGGAACAGGATCTTCGGCTCGTGCGACAAGGCCTTGCCGATCATCACGCGGCGCTTCATGCCGCCGGACAGCGTCATGATGCGGTTGTCCTTCTTTTCCCAGAGCGACAGCGACTTCAGGATTTTTTCAATGTGCGCAGGATTCGGCGCCTTGCCGAACAGGCCGCGTGAAAACGACAGTGTATTCCACACCGATTCGAACGAGTCGGTGGTCAGCTCCTGCGGCACAAGGCCGATTTCCGCGCGGGCGGCACGGTAATTCCTGATGATGTCATGGCCATTGACGGTAATCTGTCCTTCACTGGGATTGACGATCCCGCAGATGATGCTGATCAAAGTGGTCTTGCCGGCACCGTTGGGCCCGAGCAGGGCGATGATCTCCCCTTCCCGGATATCAAGACTGACATTCTTCAGGGCCCGGAAACCCGTGGCGTAAGTCTTGGAAAGATTCTGGACTGATATAACCGGTTTCATGATTGTCCTGGTGCATGGGCGGTTGCATGAATACGAACGGCCCGTCAAAACCCCGTCCAAAGACCTGCGGACAAGGCAGTTAATTCATGTTTTCAGATTACTGGAACTGGCAGCTGATATCGCCGGGATTGGCCGCGCAGAATTGCCGCACAAAATCATCGATCACCGAGCAGGTGCCAAAAGTCATGATGGTATCGGCAGACTGCGTCACCAGTTCGCTGGAAGTGGCCAGCGTCACCGCATCAGCGCCCACAGGTGAAAAGACCGGCTCGGCCGCCGTTACCGGCGTGCCGGTAATTGCGGTTTCTGCACTTTCTGCACCTTCTGCACTTGCACTTTCCGGGCTGTCACTTTCAGCCTCCTGGGCGAACACCGGTACATTGCCGGTGGCCAGGAGAGCCAGCAGAATCAGCCAGGTCGAGTGTTTGCGGGTCATACCCATGGCGTTCAACTATCCGTGATGATGCGCGCCATTGTAAAAGACTGCCTCTGTCGTGTCTAAAGCAAAAAAGGGCAAAAAAAATCGGGGCCCAGGCCCCGATTTTTCTGAAGTCCAGTTTGGCTGGTCAGGATGCCGGTACTCCCAGGCCTTCGCCCTGCGGCTCGGTCTGGGCAACGGTAGCCTTGATGGGCCCATCGGAATCCAGCTTCAGGAAGATCAGCACGATGGCGGCCAGCAGCGATCCGGCGGCCAGGACCAGGGCCACCGTCGGCAGTCCCTTCTGTGCATCGAACAGGAAACCTGCAAGGATCGGGGCCAGTACGGCGCCGGCACGTCCCACGCCAATCACGAAACCGGTACCGGTTGCACGGACGTGGGTCGGGAACGCGTAGGCGACGATGGAGTACAGTCCGGAAACACCGGCGTTGCCGAAGAAGCCGGCTATCGCTGCCAGCAGCGCCATCCTGTCGAGATCTGCCGGGGTGCGACCGAAAACGGTAACACCGACGAAGGTCAGCACGAGGATGGCGATAGTCAGCGGCTTGAGGCCAAACCGGGCTGTCAGGATGCCAAAAGTCATGCCGCCCAGCGCGCCGCCAATGTTGGCCCATTTCAGGACGCCGCCGGCAGCAGCCGCAGCGAAGCCCATGTCGGCAACGATCTTCGGGGTCCACTTCAGGATGAAGTAGAAGGTGGTGATATGCAGGAAGTACGCCGCGGTGACCAGCAGGGTAGTCACGATGAGGGTCTTGGAGAAAATATCGCCGACCGATTTCTTCTGTTCCTCGGCATTGATTTCAGGCAGCGCAGCAACTGTCGGCTTGCCCAGCTTGGTCATGGACTGGTTGATGCGGTTCAGGGCATTTTCCGGCTGTTTGCGGGTCAGCCAGTGCACCGATTCCGGCACCAGGTAATAGACGAAGGGAATCATGGCGGCACAGACGATGGCGCCAAAATAGAAGACTGAGCGCCAGTCGAAATTCACCAGCAGCCAGCGCTGGGCAATATCACCCCCGAATACACCGCCCAGCGGATAACCGATCACCATGAAAGAGATACACAGGCTGCGCCACCTGTTGTTGGAAAATTCCGCTACCGTCGCATTGGTCACTGACAACATGCCGCCGATGCCAAGGCCTGTCAGTACGCGCCAGATGCACAGCACGATGGGAGAACCTGCGGTGGTAGCCATGAACATGCCTAATGACATGACGGCCAGGCAGCCCAGTACTGTCGGTCGCCTGCCGACCTTGTCACCCACCCCGCCAAGGAAAATTGAGCCGATGGCCATACCCACCAGTTCGGCAGACAGGACGAAACCCAGTGCCGCATTGGAGATACCCCACTCAGCAGCGATGCCCGGAGCGGCAAAACTGATGGCCAGGACATCGAATCCGTCCATGGCATTGAGGAAAACGGTAATGATCACCACGATGATCATTGCTCTGCTCATCTCGGATTGATCGAGAATCTGACGTGGATCGTTTGCGTTGTTCATGGTTGCAGGTGTCCCCTTTCAAGGCCTTTTACACGGATGGCGGTTACGCAATGGCGTAGGTTTTTCCACTGTTATTGTTATCGGAGCGGAAAATACCCCGGAAGGATAATGCACACCAGTGAACATGACAAGGAACCCTTGGCAACCACCGGATTGCCGGCGTGTTGTGGCATGTTGCCCGGGGCTACTTTATACTGCCTTTCCCGAATTTCTGGCGCTTCGAAAACCGGTACCAACCCATGATGCTTTTCCGCAAAATCCGCTTCCTGGCAAACCTCGGCAAAACCACCCTCCTCCTGCTTGGCATGTTGATGCCAATGCTGCAGGTGCAGGCCCAGGACATGTCAACCCGTGATCTCGGCAACGGCCTGACCCTGGTAAGCGGCAGCGGCAGCAATATCCTCGTATTCCAGGCAGATACTGGCGAGGTGCTTGTCGTTGATGGCGGGCTTCAGCAGTACGCACAGCAGACCCTGGACACCATCAATGGCGTCACCGGCAACGGTGACGTCTCCCTGCTCATCAACACCCACTGGCATCCGGAGCAGACCGGGCTGAACACCCTCCTCGGCAACCGGGGCGTGCCGATCTTCGCCCATGAGAACACCCGGCAGTGGCTCGGCACGTCCATAACGCGCCCCTGGGATAACAGCACGTTTGCACCACTCGCTGTGTCGGCACAACCCTCTGAAACCTTTTATCACTATGGCGACCTGGAGATGGGCGATACCGAAATCCGCTACGGCTACCTGCGCCAGGCCCATACCGACGGCGACATGTATGTCTACTTTCCCGACGCCAACGTCCTGCATGGCGGCGGCGTTGTTGCCAACGACGGCTGGCCGCTGATGGACTGGTGGACCGGGGGCTGGATCGGCGGTTTGGCCAACGGCCTCGAGGTGCTGCTGGAAATCGCCGACGATGACACAATAATCGTTCCGGCCAACGGCCCGCTGATGAAAAAGGCCGACCTGCAGGCCATGCGCGATATGTATGCCACCATCTTCCAGCGCATCAGCGGCGGCTTCAGGGCGGCCAACAGTGTCGAGGACACGCTTGGACAGCATCCCACCGCTGAATTCAATGCACAGTTCGGCGACCCGGAAGATTTCGTGCGCCGGTCGCACGAAAGCCTGATTCCGCATTACACGCCTGATGCCTGAGTCGACCCGGGAAACCCGTTTACCAGGTTTTATATCTGACTGATATTTATAGTTTTTCCCGGAAATGGCCGTACTGGCGTCTGCGCCGGCGGCAATGCCCTGAATGCCACACGGGTGAATCTGGAAAGAACTTGGAAATATTGCGCATTTTGCCCCCGGCGGATGAAAAAAGGGCGCAATTTCAGTAGTATTCGCTTTAAGTAATACGGCCTCAGCAAGTGATGCCGAAATTTCCGGGAGAACTGACATGTTCATCAGCAAAAAGCATCTTTCACGTCGTTCGGTATTGCGCGGACTGGGTACCAGTGTCGGCCTGCCGCTGCTGGATGCCATGGTCCCGGCCGCCACGGCGCTGGCCCAGACTGCCGCCACCATCCAGCCTCGCCTGGGCTTCGTGTACTTCCCGCATGGCGCCGTCATGGAGCACTGGGTACCCGCCGCTACCGGCACCGGCTTTGAAGTTTCTGAAATCCTGGCGCCGGCTGCCGCGCACAAGAACAAGATGACCATTGTGTCCGGCCTGCGCAACAAGCCGGCCGAAAGCAATGACCCGCATGGCATCGTTGTTGGCACCTGGCTGCGTTGCGTCGCCCCGAATGACCCGAGCGGCCGCGGTGTGACCGCCGACCAGATCGCCGCCCAGCAAATCGGCCAGGGCACCACCTTCCCGTCAATGGAAGTGGGCACACCGTCCGGCGGGCCCTGCGCCCCCGGCTTCAGCTGCTCTTTCGGCAGCTCCATTGCCTTCCCGACACCGGATGTGGGCCTGCCCATCGAGAACAACCCGCGCAAACTGTTTTTCCAGCTCTTCGGCCAGGGCGACGACGCCGCCGAGCGTGCTGCCATCGTCGATGAAACCGGCAGCATCCTCGATTCCATCATGAGCGATGCGAACACCCTCCAGCGCAAGCTCGGCGCCGAGGATATCGCCAGGGTGGACAACTACCTCGAATCCGTTCGTGAAGTCGAACGCCGCGTGCAGATGATGAAGAGCCAGGACCTGAGCGGTGTGGAAATTCCTGCCGCACCGGTGGGCATTCCGTCCAACTTCGAGGAGCACCTGACGATCCTGTTCGACCTGATTGCGCTCGCTTACCAGATCAACCTGACCAACGTGGCCACGTTCCTCATGGAAAAGGAAGTGAGCATGCGCACGTATGCCAACCTTGGCGTGACCGAAGCTTTCCACCCGCTTTCACACCACGGCGATGACCCGGCCAAGAAGGAAAGGCTGACTCGCGTCCAGGCCTTCCACACCCAGGTGTTCACCAAGTTCCTGGACAGGCTGGACAACATGCAGGAAGGCAACGGCACCGTACTGGACAACTCCATCATCCTGTTCGGCTCCAACATGAGCAACAGCGACAAACACAACCAGGACCCCCTGCCCAGCGCCATCTTCGGCCTTGGCGGCGGCAATATCCGTGGCGGTCAGCACCTGGCCTACGCCCAGGATACGCCGCACGCGAATCTGCTGCTGACCCTGCTGAACCGCGCCGGCGTCCAGGCCGAGAGCTTCGGCGACGCCACCGGCGAACTGTCCGAAGTTTAAGCGCAGAGACAAGAGGAAAGAGACAAGAGACAAGAAGTAACCATGAAGCTCTTGCAGAAATTCCTGACGATCTCCTTCCTGCTGGTTCTCAGCAATGCCATCTATGCCCATGGCAACCTCGCCGACGTCGTGGCATCGGGCAACCGCGGCCATGCCCTGGACATGATTCGTGAGGGCACGGACGTCAACGCCGTGCAATCCGACGGCACCTCTGCCCTGCTTTATGCCGTGTACCAGGGTGATGCCGAACTGGTCGGCGCCCTGCTGGAAGCCGGCGCCGAAGTTAATCTGCGCAATGAATACGGTGCCAGCACCCTAAGCGAAGCCGCCATGCAGGGCAGCGCTGAAATCCTGGGTCTTCTGCTGGAGCACGGCGGCGATCCCGAACTGGGCAACCTGGAAGGTGAGACCCCGCTGATGGTGGTCGCCCGGGCCGGCAACCTCGAAGCCGCCACACTGCTGCTGGATCACGGCGCCGATATCGACGCCCGTGAACACTGGGGCGGCCAGACCGCCGCTATGTGGGCAGCCGCCCACCACCAGCACGAGATGCTGCAGCTGCTGATCGATCGCGGCGCCGATGTCGACATGAAAAGCACGGCCCGCATCTGGGACCGCACCATCATGAACGAGCCGCGGCCAAAGGACATGAACAACGGCGGTTTCTCCGCCCTGCACTACGCCGCCCGCGAAGGCTGTACGCAATGCGTTGCCGTGCTGGCCCGTGCTGGCGCCGACATGAATGCCGTCGACCCGGATCGCGTTTCCGGACTTAATCTTGCCCTGATTAACCTGCATTTCGACACGGCCCTGGCTTTCATTGAAGGCGGCGCCGACGTCAATCAATGGGACATTTTTGGCCGTGCACCGCTGTACAACGCCATCGACCTGAACACGATGCCCGTCGGCGGCCGCCCTGACATTCCTTCAGAGGACGTGACCACCGGTTACGACGTGGCAAAGGTATTGCTCGAGAAAGGCGCCAATCCCAACATGCAGCTCAAAGTCAGGCCGCCCTACCGCAACGCCGTGTTCGATCGCGGGGCGGACAACCCGCTGTCCAATGGCGCCACACCGCTGATCCGTGCCGCCCGTTCCGCCGACACCGATTCCGTCAGGTTGCTGCTCGAACATGGTGCACTGGTCGACCTGCCCAATGCCCAGGGCCACACGCCGCTGCTCATTGTTTCCGGCATCCAGTGGCCGGCAGACCCGACCCGCGGCCGCTACAAGACCGAGGAGGAAAGTATCGAAACATTGCGCGTCTTGCTCGAAGCCGGTGCCGATATCAACGCCCTGACCGGGGATCCTGCCATCAGGCCGACAGCACAATCGCCGCAGGAAGACCGTGACGCCGGCTATGAACGCGGCAATGGCCGCAGTTCCGTATTTGCCGACGGCCAGACAGCCCTGCATGCCGCCGCCAAGGTCGGTTGGAACAAGATAGCCAAGTTCCTGATCGACAACGGTATCGCCCAGCAGGTCAAGGATGACAACGGCCTCACTCCCTTCGATCTTGCCATGGGCCGTTATTCTTCAGGCTTCCTGCAGCCGCCGCCCGAGCCCATCTTCGAAACGGCGCGCCTGCTGCAGGAGGAATGCATGAAAAGCGACAACTGCGTTATCGACGAACCGCTGGATATCAGCAGTCCCAACACAATCCGCTGATTTTGCATGCCGATTGTTCAAGTCACAGGCCTGGCCAAGAAATACCCGAAGCCTGACAAGAAGAACGATTTCTTTTTTGCCGTGAACGGGATCTCCCTGGCAATAGAAAAGGGACAGATCTACGGCATCCTCGGCCCCAACGGCGCCGGCAAAACCACCACCCTGGAAATGATCGAGGGCCTTACCGACATCGATGGCGGCGAGGCGCTCGTCGACGGCATCAATGTCAGCACGCACCCCTACGATGTGAAGAAGATCATCGGCGTGCAACTGCAGGCCAATGAATATTTCGACCGCCTGTCGCTGGTGGAACTGCTCACGCTTTTCAGCAATCTGTATGGCCGCAACGACGACCCGATTGAAGTACTGAAAAAAGTGAACCTGGCGGAAAAGGCCAATGCCAGGCCTTCCAATCTCTCAGGCGGTCAAAAGCAGCGTTTTTCCATCGCCTGCGCCCTGGTCAACGACCCCAAGGTGCTGTTTCTCGATGAACCGACAACGGGGCTCGATCCGCAAGCCAAGCGCAACCTGTGGGACCTGGTGAAAAAACTGAATGCCGCCGGCATGACCATCGTACTCACCACGCACAACATGGAAGAAGCGGAATACCTGTGCCACCGGCTGGCCATCATGGACCACGGCAAGATCATTGCCGAGGGCAACCCGCAGGAGCTCATCCTGGAACATGCGCCGGAACCGCCTGAAGCACCGATGCACGGCAACCTGGAAGACGTGTTCCTGACCCTGACCGGCCACGAACTTAGGGAATAGTCATGGAAAAGACCATCCGCTTCGCCAGGGTCATGCTGAAGATTCACATTCGGGACCGCCAGGCCATTTTCTTCTCCCTGTTCTTCCCGCTGGTGTTCATGTTCATCATCAGCTTCGCCAGCGGCGGCGGCCCTGAACCCATCGAACTCGGCATCGTCAATCGCGCAGACAACGAAATGGCGACCAATTTCATCGCCACCCTGGAAAGCACCCTGCTGTTCAACATCACTGTGGGCGAAGAATCCAGCCTGCGTGAGGAACTGAAAGCCGGCGACAAGACTGTCGTGCTGATTTTGCCCGAAAACTTCGTGGACAACGGCATCCCGGCAGACATCACCGTGCTGATCGATGCCTCCCAGGTGCGCCAGGCGGCCATCGTTATGCCTGTCTTGCGCTCGGCGCTGGTAGACGTGGAAAGAACCCTGCGCGACACTGAACCGCTGTTCGACATTCATATCGAAGATGTGCAGTCCAGGACGCAGAGCTACCTCGACTTCGTCGTCCCCGGCCTGCTGGCGTTCAGCATCATGAACATCGCCATCGCCGGCAGCGGCTACAACATCGTCGAATATCGCCGCAAGGGCATACTGAAACGCCTGTTCGTCACCCCCATCCTGCCGAGAGACTTCATCGGCGGCCTGGTGCTGTCCCGACTGCTGATCTGCCTGGTCCAGCTCACCGGCCTCATCCTCGCGGCCATCTTCCTCTTCCATGTCATTTTCGTCGGCAACATGCTGGCGTTGTACCTGTTCATCCTGCTCGGTACGGTGGTGTTTCTTTGCATCGGGTTCTGCCTTGGCAGCATCGCCAAATCGCAGCAGGCGATCATCGCCATTGGCAACCTGGTGACATTTCCGCAGATGATCCTGTCCGGCATTTTCTTTCCGATCGAGGCCCTCCCCGACCTGGTGCAGCCGTTGGCTAAACTGCTGCCCCTCAGCTACATATCTACCGGCATCCGTGAGATCGCGATCAACGATGCAAGTCTGCTGGAGCTATTGCCCCAGCTGGTCGGTGTCAGCATATGGGCCGTGATCGTGCTGGTGCTGTCGATCAGGATGTTTGTCTGGAAGGAAGTGGCGGCCTAGCGGCAGACCAGCGTACCGAGTGGCAACACTGTTGCATTGGTGCGGGGATTATCGAAGGCAACCGAACAGGCCGTACTCCCCTTCAGCACCTTCAGCACTGACGTATCATGGTCGATCTCGGCCTGGAAGATACCGTTGTCATCCGTCATGGCAATACCCTCCACGTTCTGGATCACGGCACTGGCCAGCGGCTCGCCATCTTCCGACACGAGTCTGCCGATGGCGATATTGATAATCCTGGGAGCCCAGCTCAGGTTGACCACATTGCCCGGGTACATGGTTTCCCGGTAAATTCGGTTGTCCAGGTTCACGAGCGTATCCCCGATTGCCCGCAGTTCAACATTGTAGGTCCGGTAAGGCGTTACTGGCACCAGCAGGGTTTCATTGGCCGCGAGCTGGCCGCGTACCGAGCCATTGACCAGGACATTGAAACGGGCATTAGCATCGAAGCCGCCCTCAACCCGGATCAGAAAGGCGCTCTCTGAACGGCGCTTGCCGCCGATGGCCGTGGCTTTGCCGGAGCTGGCGAAGCTGGTGCTCAGACGCCCGTTCAACTCCGCGCGCTGGTTGACCTCGTTGTAGCGGGCGATGATATCCGCGTTGCCAGAACGCGTAATGGCTTCCATGCGCGCTTCCAGTGAACTCTGGTAGTCGTAATCCCCGCGCAGGGAATAGATGTACTCATTGCCGCCCTGCTGACCCCGGTACCAGTTGCTTTCGTAACTGCCGTACAGGCCGCTGTCGCGCGCAGAAGCGTCATTGGCATAGACCAGGCTTGGCGTAATGTGGCCGCAAAACAGTCATTTTGTAGGGGTGAGGGGGACTGTCAGTACAGCGGCGGCCACGAAGGGGTGAATCGTTACGGTTCCAGCTTCACATCAAGGAAGGCGAACCGGGTCAGGTCGGCAAGATTGATGGCGTCCTGTGCCAGGGTGAAGGCATCGCTATTGTTTCGGGTGGCGGTGGTTTCAAGCTTTATCAGTACATCCGCCAGCCTGCAGGCTCCGGAAATCTGGGCACTGCTCTTGAGGGCGTGAGCTTCGGCGGCCAGGATGGCGAAAGAGCCTTCGTCCCTGCCCTTGCCGATATTGGTGATGCGTTTCTGGAACTCGCTGTCCAGGGCGTCCATGAACTTGCGTGTATTCGGCAAGCCGATGTCCTTGACCAGTTGCAGCAGTACCTTTTCGTCCAGCAATGCGTTTTCGTCACTCATGGCATTCTCCTTGGCAATTCCAGCCAACAAGCCCAGCCACTTTTCGGGGTGCCTGGGCCTGAAGGTTGATACGGGCCCTGTCTGCATCAGGATCAGCATGGTGTTTTTTAGATAGGGCTGACCAGCAGGATCAGGGTGTCTGAGTAAGTGTCGGTAGAAGCTGCCCTCAGCTCGCTTTCAGGAATGCTCACGTCCACTGAAGCGTTGTCTGTAGTACCGCAGTCCCTGGCTGCACTGCCGGAGAAAGTGGCTGAAGCAGTATTGTACGCTACTGCGCTGGCTGAAGCCGCACCGGTGGCCGCGCCGGCCAGTTTCACGGTGTAGTCGATCTCGTCGCCCAGAACACCCACCAGCGAGAACTTGCCGTTGCTGGAAGTCGGGGTAATGGTGTAGCCGTCACCGCCGTTGCGGTAGACGCAGTAGGCGTCGCCGGCATTCAGGGCGCCGGTGTCAGTGCCGCCGTACTGGCCGAAGTCGATGTCGTTCAGCGCAGTGATCTCGGCGCTGTCCAGGATTTCCAGGTCGATGCCGATCTGGCCTGAAGAGGTGGCGCCCATGGTGCCGTCAACGGCAGCGAAGGCTGCAGAGCTGAACAGGCCGGCGATAACAGTAGCGATCAGTTTGTTGCGAGTTTTCATGATGTTTCTCCTGAGTAAGCAATTCGGTTGTTAAAAAAGTCTTACCAGGAGTATTACAAGGGCCGTGCCAGAGCCGCCGAAATCGGGGTTTTGCGGCAGAAAAAATGCCTATCTTATTGATTCATATTGATTATTTTAGGAAGGGATGGCCCGGAAACCGGCACTCACACGGGGCCGGGGCAGGCCAGGATTTGCAGGGTGGTTTGCATTTTGCAAAGCAAAGTGGGAATTTTCTGGCGGTTTTCGCAATTTGCGAAAGAAAACCGGGAGGTTGGGAAGTACCGGCCAACCGCAAGGGTCAGCCCTCCCAGCTTTTCATCTTGCGGTACAGGGTGGACGCACTGACATCGAGATGAGCGGCGGCCTTGGGCACATTACCCTCGCATACGCGTATGGCCTCCTCGATCACCTTGCGTTCGGTACTGGCCAAAGGCTCGATTTCCGCCTCTGATGCCAGGTGCAGTGGTGCACCGGATGTGGAATGGCCGTGCTTCTGGCGTTCAGGCGCATTCAGGTTGTTCTTGCGCCGCTCCACCCAAACCCCGGAAGTGTCGTGCTGGGGCGCTGCATGGCGCACAGTGTCTGGCAGCATTTCAGGCAGTATTTCAGCGCCCGTATTCATGATCACCATGTTCTCGATGACATTCTGCAGTTCCCGCACGTTGCCCGGCCACTGGTAGGCCAGCATGAGGTCCCTGGCGGCGTCAGAAAAACCGGTGAACGATTTGCCGATATCCCTGGTGTATTTTTCCAGCAACTGACTGGCGATGGCGATGACATCGCTGCCGCGATCCCTAAGTGGAGGCAACTCGATGGGCACCACGTTTAACCGGTAATAGAGGTCCTCGCGGAACCTGCCCTCCTTTACTTCCACACGCGGGTTGCGGTTGGTGGCGCATACATAACGGACATCGACGCTCTGTTGTTCCTCACTGCCCACCTTCTGGAAAGTGCCGCTCTGGATCAGGCGCAACAGCTTGGCATGCAGGTTCAGGTCCATCTCGCACAATTCATCCAGGAACAGGGTGCCGCCGCTGGCCATCTCCGCCGCCCCTGTCCTGTCTTTCACGGCGCCGCTGAACGCCCCTTTCACATGACCGAATATCTCGGACTCAAACAAGTCCTTGGGAATAGCGGCGCAGTTGATTGCGATGAAAGGCCCGTTGGCTCGACGGCTGGCCTGGTGAATCGCCGATGCACACAGCTCCTTGCCTGTACCGCTTTCTCCGGTAATGAAGACGTTGGCGTTGCTCGGTGCAACGTTGTTGATGATCTGGTAGACCAGTTTCATGGCTGGCGAGGTACCGATGAAGTCACCCAAGCCCTCGGTCTCGATGGCATCGCTGTAGGCGCGCAGTGTGCTGGCCAGGTCAAATTCACGCAGGGCATTGGTGACCGTGATCAACAGGCGGTCGCGGGAGAAGGGTTTCTCGATAAAGTCGAAGGCGCCATGCTTGGTGGCGTCCACGGCAT
>Ga0181585_10003248_pt1 | contig 14308 bp, 13 predicted proteins | sample 071ome_29_FD_132469 | JGI IMG/M metagenome (GOLD analysis project Ga0181585, IMG submission 132469) | Coastal salt marsh microbial communities from the Groves Creek Marsh, Skidaway Island, Georgia - 071407BT metaG (megahit assembly) | ecosystem: Environmental > Aquatic > Marine > Intertidal... | reverse complement strand
GTTGCAATTTTGTCTAAGATAGCTTTTAAAGATAGCTTTTTTTATGATATGTGTAATAAGGGAGATAAAAGACATATTGCTGTTGAGTTAGAAAATAACTTAACAATTCATAATTTTTATATTCCAGCAGGTGGTGATATAGCTGATATTTCTGTAAATCCAAAATTTGCCCATAAATTAGATTTTGTTAAAGAAATGACAGAAAGATTTTCTCAAAATAAATTAACAAAAACTGTTATTTTAGGAGATTTTAATATAGCCCCATATGAAAATGATGTTTGGAGTCATAAGCAGCTTTTGGATGTTGTTTCGCATACTCCAATTGAAGTTTCTCATTTAAAAAAATTGAGTTTAGCACAAAATTGGATTGATTCAGCGCGATTTTTTGTGGATTTAGAAGCAAAATTATATAGTTGGTGGAGCTACAGAGCTAGAGATTGGGAAAAATCAGATCGTGGTAGAAGATTAGATCATATCTGGTTAACCAGAGATTTAGAAAGTAATTTAGTAGCATATGAAATGCATAAGGATGTAAGGCGTGCAGATAGGCCTTCGGATCATGCGACTATATCAGTTTCTTTAGAAATTTAGTCTAGATATTTTGCTATTATTTTTAAGGTGTCTTTTAAAATATTTTGGTTTTTATCTAGATAGTTTTTGCTGTTTTTTTGCTTTTTGTTAAATAATTTTTTATCAGTTAGTAATTTATAAATATTTGCTTCAAGATCTGAGGGGTTTTTACATATAATTGCTGCATCTTCTTTTGCTAGATTTATATAAATCTCTTTGAAATTTTCTGTATATTTTCCTGTTAAAATCACATTATTAAATTGCAAAGCTTCAATGGGATTATGTCCTCCAATATCAACCAAAGAGCCACCTATAAAAGAGATATTTGCTAATTTATAAAATATACCTAACTCGCCAATTGTGTCTGCTAAATATATATCTGTGCGTGAGGTTATTTGTTCTTTTTTAGAACGAATTGTTGTTGCTAGGAGTTTTTTATTTTTAAGGAATTCGCTAATTTCAGCGCTTCTATCTGGGTGTCTTGGGATGATAATAGTAATTAAATTTTTAAGAGATTTTCTTAAATTATGATGAATTTCTGCGATGGTTTTTTCTTCGCCAGCATGAGTGCTGCTAGCTAAAAAAATCACTCGATTTTTTAATTGTGATTGTAATTCTTTATATAAATTTTCTTTATAAGGAAGAGGTTTGGTATCTAATTTTAGGTTGCCAATAAATTTAATGTTTTTTGCTCCTAATTCTTTCAGTCTATTTAAGTCTTGTTTTGATTGTGGAAGGATAAGATCAAATTTTTTGATTAATTTACTTGCAAAAAAATTATATGAAATTTTTTTTAAACCTTTTTTATCGGATATTCGGGCATTTATTAGGATAGTTTTTATGCCTCTTTTTTTAGTTTCATTAATTAAATTTGGCCATAATTCTGATTCGGTCCATATTGCAAGATATGGTTTAAAATGATTTAAAAATTTTGTGACGTAATCTTTGAAATCATATGGTGCATAAATATGAAATGAATTTTTTGGTAAGCGATTTTTTGCTATTAGTGCCGAGCTTTTTGTTGATGTTGTTAAAATTATTGAATGGTTCTTAGCTAATTCTGTGATTAAAGGTAAGATTGAGATGGTTTCACCTACTGATACAGCATGAAACCAAATTAATTTTTGTTTTATTTCTTTTTTGGGGTAAATAGCTTTTTTTTCATTTATTCTAATAGGGTCTTCTTTAGAATTTTTAAGCCTTTTTTTTAGATATAAAGGGAAAAATGGTTTTATGAAAAAGAGAAGTGCATTATAGATTATAATTAGCATAGTAAATTTTATTTATGTGGATTATGGCCATATTTTTTATCTAGATCATTTGTTAATTCGATCAATTTAATTTCTAATTCTTTTTTAAAATTATTAATTTCTTCTTTGTTTGAATTTTTGGGAATGTTAATTATTTCGCCAAATGAAATAGTGATATCATTAAAAAGTTGGGGAATTAAAAACCTATCCCATGAATTAGCAAATTTACATTTTTTTACGCTATAGCTTAGGGGTAATATTTTGGCTCCTGTCATTTTTGCTAAATCTATAATTGCGCTATTTACCTGCATAGCTGGGCCTCTGGGGCCGTCGGGAATTATTGTTAAATGATTATTTTTATTTTTTAATATTTTGAGCATTTCTCTTAATGCTTTACTACCACCATGATTTGTTGAACCATATATAACTTTAGAGTTAAATTTTTTGATAAATTCGCCAATTAATTTACCATCGCGATGTTCTGATACTAAACCATAATTTTGATGGGTTTTGCTTTTTAAAATTATGCCTAAATATAGCAATCTACTGTGCCATATTGCATAAATTATAGGCCCGTTTTCTTTAGCGTTTAAAAAATTATTTTTATTTAAGAGAGTTTCTTTTGAGGTTAATTTAATTAGAAAAACATAAATATAGGCTAAATTAGCAGCTATTTTTGTTGATATTTTATGTTTTAGAATTTTTTTTAACATGAAAAATGTAAATAAACAGAATTAGGCTATAATTATTAAAAGCTTGAGTAAAGCAGATTTTCCGTTATATTACAGCTTAAATTTTAATTTTTTGTATGTCTGATAGTAAAAAACCACTGGTTAGTGTTATAATGGGTAGCCAAAGTGATTGGGAAGTTATGCAAAAAGCTACTCAAATATTAAAAGATCTAGATATTTCTTTTGAAAGTAAAATTATCTCTGCCCATCGTACTCCTGAAAGAATGTTTGAATTTGCTAAAAATGCTGAAAATAGAGGTGTAAAAATTATTATTGCAGGTGCAGGTGGAGCAGCTCATTTACCTGGTATGGTAGCATCATTAACAAAATTACCAGTTCTTGGAGTTCCAGTTAAAAGTAAAAATTTAAAAGGTTTAGATAGTTTGCTATCTATAGTGCAAATGCCAGCTGGAGTTCCTGTTGCTAGTTTTGCTATTGGCGAAGCTGGGGCTAGTAATGCAGCAATTTTTGCAGCTAATATTTTAGCTCTTAATAATAAAGATGTGGCTAATAATCTTAGTGCTTTCAGAGAAAAACAAACTGCATCAGTTAAGTTGGAGCCCAAATAATCAATGTTTCAAGATAATAAAATTAAGGTTATAGGAATTTTAGGAGGAGGTCAGTTAGCAAGAATGATGGCTGCTTCTGCTGCTGAGCTTGGTTTTAAAATATGTGTTTTTTCAGATAAAGAAGATAGTCCTGCTTTTCAGTTGGCTAATTATAAAATATTTGCAAATTATGAAGATAAAAAATCATTAGAAGAATTTGCTAAGATTGTTGATGTTGTAAGTTTTGAGTTTGAAAATATTCCTTTAAAAACATTAGAATATTTGCAAGTAAATTCTAATCTTAGGCCAAATATTGAGGCTTTAAAAATTAGTCAAAATCGTTTATTAGAAAAAGAATTTTTTAACTCTTTAAATATTAAAACAGCAAATTATCTGCAAATTAAATCATATGAAGATTTAATAAATAGCCATAATAAATTTGCATTTAATTCTATATTAAAAATAGCTACAAATGGTTATGATGGTAAAGGTCAGTTTGTTTTAGATGCGAGTTCTGATTTTGAACAAATATGGGCTGAAGCTAATAAGTTTAACTTGGAGTTAATTTTAGAAGAAAAAATTAACTTCAGCAGAGAATTATCAATAATAGCTGCAAGAGATGTGTTTGGAAATATTATATATTATGATTTATCCCATAATATTCATAAGAATTCTATTTTGCATGAGAGTTATTTTCCTGCTGAAATATCTAACTCTCTTAAAATAGAAGCGCAAAATATTGCTAAAAATACATTAGAAAAACTTGATTATATTGGTGTATTAGCAATTGAATTTTTTGAAATGGATGGTGAGTTAATAGTTAATGAATTTGCGCCGCGCCCGCATAATTCTGGGCATTTTTCTATTGATGCATGCATGCACTCGCAATTTGAGCAAGCAATTAGGGCTGTTTCTGGTTTAGAAGTAGTAGATCCAGAACTGCTTTTTAAAGGAAAAATGGTTAATTTACTGGGAAGTGATATAGAAAAATCTGCTGAATTAGCTAAAAATAGCAAGGTTAAAGTTCATTTATATGGTAAAAATGAAATATTGCCCGGCAGAAAATTAGGCCATTATGTGATTCTAGATAAAAAAATAGATTAATTATTTTTTAGCTGTTTTTGTAGCTGCTTTATTTTCGTTAGCAGCTAATTTTTTAATTTTTCTTCTAAGTTTTTGTGCTTCTTCAGAAAGGTTTTTAGCTTTGCTATTTAAAAGAAAATTATCAATCCCCCCTTTGAAATCAACGGTTCTTATAGTACGAGATGTAACTTTTAAGGATATTTTTCCTAGATATTTGCTAAGAAAGCTTGCAGATTGGATGTTAGGTAAAAAACGTCTTCTTGTTTTTCTATGTGAGTGAGAAACATTGTTACCAAATTGTGCTCTTGTTCCTTTAAGGCTGCATTTTTTAGACATAACTATAAAATAAAGTGAGGCTAGCTTATAATATAGAGGTTAATCTTAGTCAAGAAAAATAAGCTTATTCTATTAGTTGAGTGATATTATTAATAAATTTTATTTTAATTATTCCTTTGTTTTCTTGTTTTGTCTACTACCATTAATCCATGTAGTTGCAACTCTTTTAGTATGTGGGCCAATTGTAGAAGCTTGAGCTGCTTCGTTTGCCAAGTCTGAAGCTGTTTTTCCATTATTATCTTTAATATTAACATCAGCTCCTGCATCTAATAATGCTTTTATAGTTTCAGTATCATTACGCGTAGCTGCACAGTGAAAGGGTGTTTTTCCATCTTTGTTTTGTTTATTAACATCAGCTCCTCCTTTTAATAATTCTTCTATATTTCCATGATGATTCCAATTAACTGATAGATTTAAGGGCGTATCTCCGAATATATCCTCTCTATCAGGATCAGCTCCTGCATCTAATAATGCTTTTATAGTGTTTCTATTATCATGCGCAGCTGCATAACGTAGAGGAGTTATATTATCTATATCTTCAGCGTTAACATCCGCTTTTGCTTGTAATAGTTCAGTTATTATATTGGGATGGTTACGCATAGCTGCTTTCATTAAAGCTGTTTCTTTACTTGCACTTCTGGCTTCAATATCAGCTTTTTTGCTTATTAATAGCTTGACTATATTAAAATTATTTAAGGTAGTTGCGGTCATTAATGCTGTACATCCAGATCTATTTGCTGTATTAGGATTAGCCTCTGCATTTAATAATGCTTGTGCAATAAAAAAATTATCCTGTTCAACTGCTAAGTGTAAGGCTGTTCTTCCCTTCTCGTCTTTTTCTTCCATATTTGCTCCTGCTTCTATTAATGCATTCATAGCTTCAGTGTTACTACGCATAGCTGCTAACTGTAAGGGTGTTTTTCCTTCCTTGTCCTTTTCTTCTATTTTCGCTCCTGCTTTTATTAATGCATTCATAGCTTCAGTGTTACCACACATAGCCGCTAACTGTAAGGGTGTGTGTCCATTTTGATTTTTTGTATCAATATTAGCTTTTGCTTCTATTAAGAAAAATACAGTTCCATTCTTATTATTTTCGGTTGCCAAATGTAAGGGGGTGTTTCCTTTTTCATCTGTTCCTTCTATATTGGCTCTTGCTTTTATTAATCTGATTACTTCTTCAGCATCTTTGTTTTTAGCTGCTTCGAGTAATTGTTGATTTAATTGTTCTATAGTCATTATTTGGGGTAATAACCTCTTTATTATATAATAATATCAAAAAAATAGTTTTTAGGCTATATATTTGTTTAATGCCAATGATTTAGTGATTTTTATTACAGGTTATGTTTTCTAATTTCATTTATCTTTTTAACATTAAGATCCAAAGTTCCATTAGAGCATGAAGAGATCTATAACCTAGAGGCGAATTAATAGATAATGGTAAAAAACTGCTAAATAAATAAACCCCTTCTATTAAGACTATTTTTGTGATATAATGCTTATCATAACATATAATATGGGTGGATTATGACTAAAGAGGATGTATTAAACCATTTAATTCAAAGAGGAGATCCTGAAGGAGTAAAAAGGTTAATAGAAGCAAGAGCAGATGTTAATAAATTAGTATCAGGTGGAAAAATGGGCTTACACTGGGCAGCTATGGATGGTCATACTGAAATTGCCGATGCATTAATAAAAGCAGGAGCAGATGTTGATGCTAAAGATGAATATGGACGAACAGCCTTACACTTAGCAGTTGAAGAAGAAGATACTCAAATTGTAGAAAAGTTAATAGATGCAAGAGCTAATCTTGATGCTCAAGATATAGATGAGAACACAGCCTTACATTTAGCAGCTTTGCATGATATGGATGGTACAGCTGTAAGGTTACTTATAGAGGCGGGAGCTAATGTTAATATAATAAATAAATTAAAAGAAACGGCCTTACATTTAGTAGTTCAAGAAGGACATGCTGACGTCGTAGTAACATTGTTAAAACAATCGGGAGCTAATCTTGATGCTCAAGATATAAATGGGAACACAGCCTTACATATAGCAGTGCTAGGTAATCATTCTAAAATTATAACAAAATTACTAGAAGAAGGAGCAAATGTTAATGCTAAAGATAAATATGGACGAACAGCCTTACATTTAGCAGTGCTAGGTAATCATTCTGAAATTGTAGAAAGATTACTAGAAGCAGGAGCAGATGTTAATGCTAAAGATAAATATGGACGAACAGCCTTACATTTAGCAGTGCTAGGTAATCATTCTAAAATTATAACAAAATTACTAGAAGCAGGAGCAGATGTTGATGCTAAAGATAAATATGGGCAAACAGTATTGCAGTTAGCAAAAAAATTTTGTCCAGAGGTATCAGGAGTACTAGAAAAAACAGCTGTTGGAAAATTTGCTAAAAGTTGGCCAGTGCCTCCAAAGGAACCTGAAATTAGTAAAAAATTTTCAGAAGGAGGTTTTAGGCTTAAATTGCGTAAATTCGGGAGATTGATAACTATTCCTGAGGGCAAAGAAATGGAGATTTTTAGTCTTCCTCGTTCAAAATCATCTTCGCCTTTGTCTATTGGTTCGGCAGCATCGCCAGTACCTGAAAAAGAAATAGAACTATCGATTGGACCGAGAGAAGAAACAGTTAATGAGAGAAAAGCTGTAGATTCTTTATCTAATGTAGCAAAAACACTAGCCGAAATCATTGGAGCTGGATTTGCAGGAGTCAATAAGGCTGTTCCAACTGGGTATGCTGAAAGAGCTGTTGCAGGTGAAGGCTCTAAAGTAAAAGGTTGTTCTATCAGTTAATATCTAGTCGTTGAACCTTTAGATTCATTTTATGCAAATATTGCTTCAATTGGTGCGTGGTCTGAAGGTTTTTCTAATTGACGATATTTTTCTAAAATATTTGCAGATTTTAATTTATTAGCAGCCTGAATATTAGGAAATATATAATCAATTCTTAGGCCTTTATTTTGAGAGTAAGAGTTTTGTCTGTAATCCCACCACGTAAATTTTTGTGTATCTGGATTTAAAATTCTGTAACTATCAATTAATTTATTGGTGATGAAATTTCTAAGTGCTTTTTTTTCTTTAATTGAGAAACAAATTTGATTGTTAAATTTGGGGGGGTCATATAGGTCGATATTTTCGTTGGAAACATTAAAATCACCTGCAATAACTAAATTATCTTCAGTGCTGTTTGTTTCTGCTAGATATTTCTCTAAACGTTGATAAAATTTTAGTTTATAGATATATTTATCAGAATCTAGGCTTTGTCCATTTGGAACGTAAACAGAGATAATACGCCAATATTCTTTGTTAATAGTTACTCCTATTTCTATAAAGCGAGCCTGTTCATCATTGTCATCAATAGCATATCCAGGCAGCGCTTTTATTTCTTCTTCAATAGGATATTTGCTTAAAATTGCTACTCCATTAAATGTTTTTTGCCCAATAACAGAAAAATTATAGCCATAATTATCCAAAAGCATATATGGAAATTTGTCAGTTTCGCATTTTATTTCTTGAAGTAAAATTAAATCAGGGTCTTCGTTTTTTATAAGAGCTTCAAGATGTTCTAGACGTTGTTTAACAGAATTTACATTCCAGCAAATTAACTTCATATTTTTTTAGTAAAATGATAAGCAGTTATTGAAAAATTTTCTTTTAAATATGTTTTGTGAGCAGTTTCATTATCGATGTAACTATCAAGAATTATTTGAGGGCAGTTATTTTTTTTGGCTATTATTTCGGCTTTGGCAATTAATAATTGAGCTACACCTAATTTACGATATTCTGGTTTTACATAAATATTAGAGAGGCGTAAAAATTTATCACAATAAAGTAAATAGCCATATGTTAATCCTGCAATTGCTATTGGCTCGTTATTTTGAAAAGCAACTAATAAGTCATATTTATAGGTTTTTTTTAAGGTTTTGAGCCCTTTAATTATTTCTTTTCTTGTTTTTTTTGGGTAAAATTCACTAAAAAGAGGGATGAATTTTTTTATATAAAATAGGCTATTATATTTTTTTATTTTAATCATATTTTTTTCATCATGTGAAAGCATTTTATAGCAAAATTTTGCGATGAATATAATTTTATTGCTTTGCTGTTATTGCTATAAACATCTAAGCAATAAAAGGCTATATTTTTCTCAATTGCAATATTTTCAACATAATTTAATAATTTTTGGGCAATTTTTTTATTTCTGTGATTTTTACTAACAATTAAGCTGTCAATTTGAATATATTGGCCACAATGAAAGCGATAGCCTTGCCAATAAATTGCCGCCGCAAGAGCTTTTTTATTTTCAGAGTAAGTAATAAATTTTAAATTATTAGCATGCATCCATGTAATAGTTTCATGGAATTTATCTTTGCTTAAATTTTCGTAAATTTCTAAATATAAATTAAATAATTTTTTTATTTCAGTTAGCGAGGTTAGCTCTTTAATTGACATGGGTTTTGTTAATAGATTTTGACTATTTTTATATTTTGCATTAAAAGGCAAGATATTAATAATAAAATCTTATGAAAAATAAAGTTAAAAAAGTTGTTTTAGCATATTCTGGAGGTTTAGATACTTCAGTTATTTTAAAATGGTTACAAGAAGAATATGGGGCTGAGGTTGTAACTTTTACTGCTGATCTGGGGCAAAGAGAAGAAATTGAGCCAGCTCGCATTAAAGCAGAAAATCTTGGTATAAAAGAGATATTCATTGAAGATATTAAAAGAGAATTTGTTCGTGATTATGTGTTTCCAATGTTTAGAGCTAATGCTGTATATGAAGGAAATTATTTGTTAGGTACTTCTATTGCAAGACCATTAATTGCTAAAAAATTAATAGAAATAGCAAAGAAAACAGGTGCAGATGCTGTTTCGCATGGGGCAACTGGAAAAGGGAATGATCAGGTTAGATTTGAGTTAGGTTGTTATGCTCTTAACCCAGAAATTAAAATAATTGCTCCTTGGCGTGAGTGGGATTTAAATTCTAGAGTGAAATTAATTGAATATGCCAAAAAACATAATATTGAAGTGCCAGTTGGTAAAGAAAATGAAGCACCATATTCAATGGATGCTAATTTGCTGCATATTTCATATGAAGGTAATGCTCTTGAAGATCCATGGCAAGAATATGAGCAAAAAATGTTGCGTTTAACAAATGATTTTGCAAATTTGCCAGAAAAAGCAGAAGAAATAGAAATAGAATATCTAAAAGGTGATCCTGTAGCTATAAATGGTAAAAAAATGGAGGCTGAATTGCTTTTAGATTCTTTAAATTCACTTGCTGGTAAGCATGGTATAGGTGTTTTAGATTTGGTTGAGAATAGATATGTTGGTATTAAATCAAGAGGTATTTATGAAACACCTGGTGGAACATTGATGCTTGCTGCGCACCGAGCTATTGAATCAATTACTTTGGATAGAGAAGCTGCGCATTTGAAGGATGAGTTAATGCCTAAATATGCTAAGTTAATTTATAATGGTTATTGGTTTTCTCCTGAGCGTGAGATGTTGCAAGCTGCAATTGATAAATCGCAAGAAAATGTAACTGGTATTGTACGTTTAAAATTATTTAAGGGGCAAGTTTATGTTGTAGGGAGAAAGTCAAATTGTAGTTTATATAGTGCAAATTTAGCTTCATTTGATGCAGATGGTGGTTATAATCAGAAAGATGCAGAAGGATTTATTAAGTTAAATGCTTTGAGATTTAGAATTAAGAAAAATTAATTTGGTTAATTATGTTTATACAAACTGAAGAAACTCCCAACCCATCTACTCTTAAATTTATGCCGGTAGGCACAACTGTTATGGGTGTTGGAACTGCTGCTTATGCAAAAGCATCTGATTGCACTGACTCTCCTTTGGCCGCAAAAATATTTGAATCAAAATATGTAAGAGGTGTATTTTTAGGTTCGGATTTTATTACTGTGACAAAAACTGATGAAATAGAATGGGATGGTTTGAAAGCAGAAATCCTTGCTATTATAATGGATCATTTTGTAGCAGGTGGTGAGGTTTATATTAAAAAGGATAAGAAAAAATCTGATTCTAATGATCAGCAGGAAGATTCAGAAATTGTTAAGCAAATAAAGGACTTGCTTGAAGAAAGGGTAAGGCCTGCTGTTGCAATGGATGGTGGTGACATTATTTTTCATAAATATGAGGAGGGTGTTGTTTATTTAGAAATGCATGGGGCATGCTCTGGTTGCCCAAGCTCTTCAGTTACCCTAAAAAACGGAGTGGAAAATATGCTGAAGCATTTTATTCCTGAGATTGTAAGGGTTGAAGCGGCAGAGGATTGATATTTCAGCTTTATAGATTATTAGAAATTGACTTAAATATATAAGCTTGTTAGTTTGCCCTTCTAGATAAAAGAGGTTTATATGTTTAATTTGAAATTGTGGCAGCAAATATTTTTGGGTATGATAATTGGTGCTATTGCAGGTTTAGTACTTGGAGATAATGCAACTTATCTTAAACCAGTAGGAGATATTTTTGTAAATATGATTAAGATGATTGTTGTTCCTTTGATATTTTTCTCAATATGTTCAGCTATAACTTCAATGGAGCAATCTCATTCACTTGGTAGAATTGGTGGTAAAAGCTTGCTAATATATTTAGCGTCAACTGCTGTTGCTATTGTTATTGGTTTGTTTTTAGCAAATGTTTTTGATCCATCAGAGGGTATTACAAATACTGAGTTATTTGGAAGCAAAAAAGAGATACAGCCAAAAACAGTTTCTTTTTCCGAGACTATAGTTGGTATGATCCCAACTAACCCTATTAAAGCTATGGCAGAAGGTAATGTGCTACAAATTATTGTTTTTGCTTTATTTCTTGGTACAGCGGTAAATATTACGGGCAAGAAAGTAAAAAAAGTTGCGGATGCAATGAGTGAAATAGCAGAAGTAATTTACTCTTTAACAGGAATAATCATGAAATTTGCTCCATTTGGTGTTTTCGCATTAATTGGTTGGGTAGTTGGTACGCAAGATCCAGAAATACTCAAGGCCTTAGTTAAGGTTGTTATAGTAGTGATTTCTGCCTGTGTTTTACATACAATTTTAGTTTATTCTTTGTTTATTGCTGGGTTGGCAAGGTTAAATCCTTTAACATTTTTTAAGAAAATTATAGATGCTCAAGTTCTTGCATTTTCAACATCTAGTAGTTCTGCAACATTGCCTATAACTATGAAGGTTGCAGAAGATAAATTAGGGGTTTCAAAAGGTACTGCAAATTTTGTTTTGCCTCTTGGTTCTACAGTTAATATGGATGGAACTGCTATATATTTAGGTATTTCTACTGTTTTTGTTGCTGGCTTGGTAGGAGTGGATCTTACTATTGGTAATTATCTAACTGTAATATTTACGGCTACATTAGCTTCTATTGGAGCTGCTGGTATTCCTGGTGTTGCTTTAGTTATGATGTCAATGGTTTTTGCTTCTATAGGTCTGCCTATTGAAGCGATTGCGATAATTGCTGGAGTTGATAGGTTACTTGATATGGTTAGAACTACCGTTAATGTAACAGGTGATCTTGCTATCTCTGTTGTTATTGATAGGTCAGAAGGTACTTTTGATCAAGCTTTATATGATTCAAAAGAAAGTAATTTAAATTTAAAATCTAATTTCTAATTTATATTAAAATAGTGAAATATTGCTTTTAATTAGATTAATTATTAAGTAAGGTTAGTTTTTCTAATATTCTATGGTGCAATATGGCTTTGGCATTATTTAAAAAATTTTTTGGTTCGGCAAATGATCGTTACCTCAAAGAGTTTTCTCAAATTGTAGATTCCATAAATTCTAAAAGTGAATTTTATAAAAATCTATCTGATGCTGAACTGAAAGGGCAAACAAAAATTTTTCAAAATAAATTAAAAGAAGGAAGCAGCTTAGATGATATTTTAGTTGATGCTTTTGCTGTATGTAGAGAGGCGGCTGATAGAGTTTTAAAAATGCGTCATTTTGATGTGCAGCTATATGGTGGTATTGCTTTGCATAGAGGAATGATTAGTGAAATGAAAACGGGTGAGGGAAAAACTCTTGTTTCTACATTAGCTGCTTATTTAAATGCCTTAACAGGTAAAGGTGTTCATATTGTCACAGTTAATGATTATCTGGCTAGTAGAGATGCAAATTGGATGGGGAAAATATATGAGTTTTTAGGATTAAAAGTAGCATGTATTACTGGTGATATTAGCGATTCTGAAAAATTAGATGCTTATAATGCTGATATTTTATATGGTACTAATAATGAATTTGGTTTTGACTATTTGCGAGATAATTTAAAATTAAGTTTAGAATCTATAGTTCAAAGAAGTCTTAATTATGCAATTATTGATGAAGTAGATTCCATTTTAATTGATGAGGCTAGAACACCTTTAATTATTTCTGGCCCTGTTGATGATGATCCAGCATTATATATAAAAATTGTTAAAATTATACCAGAGTTAAAAAGCGAATTTTTAGAAATAGATGAAAAAACAAAAACTATTTCATTAAATGATGCTGGGACTGATTTTTTAGAAGAATTATTGGTTAAGAAATCCTTATTAAAAAAGGGTTCTTCTTTATATGATGTAGAAAATGTTTCATTAGTGCATCACGTGAATCAGGCATTAAGGGCAGAGCATTTATTTAAAAATGAAGTAGATTATATTGTTAGTGATAATAAAATTTTAATAATTGATGAATTTACTGGGAGAGCGATGGATGGTAGAAGATATTCTGATGGATTACATCAGGCATTGGAGGCAAAAGAAGATGTTCCTATTCAAAAAGAAAATCAAACCTTAGCTTCAACGACATTTCAAAATTACTTTAGAAATTATGAAAAATTAGCTGGTATGACAGGAACTGCTTCAACCGAGGCTTCGGAATTTCATTCTATTTATAATTTGGATGTGGTTTCTATACCAACACATAAATTAGAAAAAAGAGATGATAAGGATGATGAAATATATAAAAATTTAGAGCAAAAATATAGGGCGGTAATTAAGCAGGTAAAGGAATGTTATGATAGAAAACAGCCTGTATTACTTGGAACTATTAGTATTGAAAGGTCTGAAATATTAGCAAAATTACTTAAAAAAGAAAAGCTTCCTCACAATGTATTAAATGCAAAGCAACATACTAAGGAAGCTAATATAATAGCTCAAGCAGGAAGGGCCGGTGCTATTACTATTGCTACTAATATGGCAGGTAGAGGAACTGATATTATGCTTGGTGGAAATCCTGAAATGTTAGTTGCTAATAATGCAAAGCTAACTATTGATGCTGCAAAAGAGATTGTTGCAAAAGAAAAAGAGGAAGTTCTTAAAGCTGGTGGTTTATTTGTAATTGGTACTGAAAGGCATGAATCAAGAAGAATTGATAATCAGCTAAGAGGTAGATCTGGAAGGCAAGGAGACCCGGGTGCAACAAAGTTTTTCTTATCTTTGGAAGATGATTTGATGCGTATTTTTGGTTCAGAGAAAATGAGTTTTTTTCTGGATAAATTAGGCTTTAAAGATGATGAATCAATTCATCACCCTTGGATTAGTAGGGCATTAGAGAAAGCACAAAGTAAGGTTGAGGGTCATAATTTTGAAATTAGAAAAACATTATTAAAATATGATGATATTTTAAATGAGCAGCGTCAGGTTATCTATCATAAAAGAAAGGAGATAATTGGAGCTGAAAAAATTTCTGGAACTATTTTAGATTTTATCCAAGAGATAAATGGTAATATTGTTAGTAAATATATTCCTGCTAAATCATATATTGAGAATTGGGACT
>Ga0181585_10003247_pt1 | contig 14308 bp, 15 predicted proteins | sample 071ome_29_FD_132469 | JGI IMG/M metagenome (GOLD analysis project Ga0181585, IMG submission 132469) | Coastal salt marsh microbial communities from the Groves Creek Marsh, Skidaway Island, Georgia - 071407BT metaG (megahit assembly) | ecosystem: Environmental > Aquatic > Marine > Intertidal... | reverse complement strand
CACTGGTGTAACAATCAAAGACGGTAAAAAAGAGCAACAAAGAGAATGGGTTGAAAATCCCATCACAAACACACACGATTCAAACAGAGCGACTTGTCTAGCAAATGGTCCATCTATTGATGGATTTCCCATACATCATTTAGAAGCACACCAAGGTGGATTGTTAGCATCTATGTCTATGCAATGTTACGGTGTTAATGATATCTACAATTATATTAATTGTGATTTTTTAGTATGTTTAGACAAAGTGTTGTTGGAAGATATAATTGAAAAGAAGTACGACGAAAACAATATTGTTTACAGTAATGTACGTAATTGTTTAGATTACGAAGGACACTTTTATTTGATACCGCAAGGTACGAGAACAAGTCCGCATGCAACTGCGGTATGGATAGCGTGTTTTGATGGACACGAAGAAGTGTTTTTATTTGGATACGATCAATATGACAGAACAGGAAAACATTACCCTAAGTTAATTGACAGTGTGTACGCAGTCATGAAAGCATATCCAACTGTGCAATTTTATCATGTGACTTCACAAGGCGAAATGCCTGAAAAATGGAAATACTTACTTAACTTAAAACCGATGGATACCAGAGAGTATATCAGTTATTGTGACATTGGAACAAAAATACATAGAGTGGCACCGAAGGCCTAGGTATACAACTTTTCTATCTTATCTATTTTTTCGTAAACTTCATCTATTTTTAATGTCGCCCATAGTCCTGGGTGTAATGGTTTTGGGATAATTCCGTTGTCAATCCAACAATATCCAGTATGTTCATTATTTAATACTGGGATAAACTCGTCTTCGACTAAACAAAAAAATGTGTGATATATAAATTTACCATTCTGTGTGGTAAATTTTTCAATTGGAACTAATTTTATATATTCTGGAAAACTTCCAATTTCTTCGATACATTCACGATTAATAGTTTCTAACAGGGTTTCATCTTTTTCTTGTTTACCACCAGGTAATCCCCATTTTTCTGGATTCTTTGGATCGTTTCTTAGTAGATATAGATATCTTTTTGTTTTATTTGAGAAGAACCAAATTCCGACGGCTTCTGTTATAGTACCAATGACCATTCTCCACTAGGATATAACCCTTCGACTGATCTTAACCACTGTGTACCATCCCATTTATATTGAAGTTGGGTAGTTAAGTTACTTACATATTCAATACTTGAAGAACTACTTGCATCAAACACGACTTCCCAATACATACCATTGTACTCAACGATATCATTTTTATTGGCAATTAGTTGTGAATCATCTTTACCCTTCCATGCTTGCACAACTGCACTAGATGAATTGTTTGTGTTTCCAGTTGATTCGGTGAAAAGATATCTTTGACCATTCTTTGCTGCAGGAAATGTTGTTTTACCAGTAAGAACATCTGGTCCACTATTCAAAGGATTGACAACAGCATTTACCGCTTCTAATGTGTTTTGTGGAGTTGTGTCAGAATCTACACTAAACAATAAAATGTTATCATCAGTAGGATGATATGCAATAGTTCCTACGATTTCTGTGCCCGTGACATCGTTGTTCAATCTCATTTGACTGATACCACCTTCGAGTACCCCATATTGGTCAACTACCGCTTTCCAACTTACATTACTAACTTGTGTAGATAGTGGATCGAATGAATTATTTTTTACATCTTCTGTATCATTCGATTTAAGAATTTGTAATTGGTTACCTATTAGTAATAATTGATATCCCTGTGGTGTAATCTTTGCTCTTGTGCCTAATAATAAATCATCACTGTTTAATGGATCGAAATTGTCTAAATCATCTACATCGAATACACTACTGATTACTTTATGTATTACACCCATCTTAGTTACTTTAGCAGGTAGACTAACCCAAATTGGTATTGTGAAATCCAGTGATGCCACATCAATTGGATCATCAGTTCCAACTGGTACGGTTCTACTACTCCACTGAACATTATTGAGTTCAACTACAGTTAAACTAGTCCAATCTAAATAATTGTCTGTACTTTGTATTTCAAGACTTGGATTGAATAAAGGTAATATCTGTTCAGTTAATTGTAATTTCTGATTTGTGTTACTTGTCCATATATCTAATCTGATTGTCAAATTGTATGGGGAAGGCATATGTCTTTCCACAGTAAATGCATTACCTTGTGTTGTTTCGTATGTTTCTGTACTTGGGTTATATTCTCTTTGTTTAACTTGAACTTTACCAACAAAATGTGGTTCTTGGACTCTATCTCTGGCATATTCCAAACCAGTAACATAGAATGTCATCATTGGGACATTCAAAATACTACTCTGTGAATTATTTTGAATAATATTTGCTACTTGTCTTGATGAATCACCATAACGAATTGGAACAGTTAGGTAAGTTATATTTCCATCAGAGTCCTTTCCATACTCGACTTGATAGTTACTAAACAATCTAGTAAATTGTAGCAAAAATCTTCTTATCTGAGCATCGTAATGAAATTGTACTGGCATCTTAGTTGTCTGCTGATGGTTTTAATAAATCACTTAATCCTTGTAGAGTTGGTATGTTTCCTCTATCTTTTGTAGTTATCGTATCTGAGTCAGTAATAAATTTATTACGTTGTGTATTGTTATCTGTTTCACCAGGTGTTAAATTGGTTCTAACATTATCTTCAACTTTGACCCAACGAGTTCCATCAAATCTAAACAATCTATTTGGAAAATAATCTAATCTCAATGCATAATCTCCTATTAAAGGATTCAATGGGAATGTAGTTCCAGGTGTCACTGGTAAACCATTAGGTGGTAAGTTATTACCAGTTAAATATCCTGCTAACCAACCATTTGCCTCTGGTGTTACATTTGTTTTATCTACTGTTACACCATCCATATCGGCTGTAAAACTTGTGTTATCTGCTTTGACACCCTCTGGATCATCTGGAATTTTATCTGCCCCCACTGGTTCTATATAAAATTTACTTACATCATATCCACTCGATGGGAGTTCTGCTACTGCTTGAGCAACAATTTTTTCATTTATCTCTTGGTTACGATTATGTGTACTGAGGATATCAGTTAATGTTCCACTAAATTGATCATCTGCACTAGGAACAGCACCAGCAACTGTAAAGTCTTGATTTAGTGAATCTGTACTATCTGCTGTGTATACATCACTATCTACTGTAATTGTAGAATCTGATGTGAACCATTCTGTTGTACTATCTCTTTGTGACTTGTCAGCATATAAATCTAAAACAGATTTGTACTCTTGACTTCCCACTAATGGAACTGCTTTAACTCTCCAAAGATGTGGATACCAAGTTGGTGAGAAACCTTCACTTGCATAACTTGCATCTTGTATCACATATAATTTAGGTAACGGAGTTTGTAATGAAGTGTCGAGAGGGTGGTAGTCTCTTAAGTTTGGTACCTCGATGACATCACCATTCATTAACTTTCTTCCAAATGTATCAATCATAGTGTTGTAATGGAATACTACAAACAATGTATCTTGTTGAAGGAATAAACCAAACTGACTTAAATCAAAATCTATATCTTGAACATTGAATACACCTCTTTGGATGTAAACATCTTCATCATACTTTCTATCTCTGTTTTCTAATAGTAAGACATCCTCAATAAAAAGAACATCGGTATCTGTTGTACCTGGTTGTGTTGCATCATAGCCATCATCAGAAGAGTCTTTTGTATTGTCTCCAGTTTCTGATGGTCCTAAATATTTGTGAACATAAATATCGATACCACCAACTGTAAATGTTTCGGCAACGGTTCTATCTATGAATCTATAATCGTTTCCTTTGTAAGGTTTGTAATTACTTAATCGTGGCATCTTCTTGTGAATTGAATTTTCATATCTTGTATTTATCTTCTAAATTGTCAAGAATTTTTACTAAAATCCCAAAACCGACTAATTAAATTTAAAAAAAATTGAAAGTTGTATAACTATAGTTTAAAAAGATACTAAAATATTTTATATATGGCAAGAGCAAAAACAATTGATCAAAAAGGAATGGGTTTAGAACCTACTTGGATTGATGTCGATAATAGGTCATTGGCTATCGGTCAGGCTTTAAATTGGTATAACTATTACAACGGTTATAAAGAAGCAAAACAATTTATATGTCAGTATCTTGTAAAACAAGGTAAGAAAGATATTGCTACACTTGTTAAGAAAGTAAAAGATTATGATGTAACGAAGTCTATTGGTTGGTTAGTTCAGATGAACCACAATGGATTAGAATTAGAAGATCACGAAGTAAAGAAAATAGACAATCATATTGATGAACTAGTACAAATAGCAAAAGGAATACAGGAAGAGAAGACCGAAACCAAAACATCTAGACCAAATGTTCAAGAAATAATGAAAGAGAGAGCATTGGAATTGGGTGGAGAACTTGAAGGACTATTAGATGAATATATAAAACTCGGTGTACCCACTTCTCATAAAATAAAACCCATAACTGTATTGATGGAGTCTTCTGTACTACCTCAACATATAAAAATATTAATTGAAGGTTGGGAAGCACATAAAAACGAATTCGAAGAAATACTCAAGACAGAAGATAAAGATTTGTTAGAAGCATATAGTAATTTTGGGAAGATTCAAATCAAAAATTTAATTAAGTTCTGTGACTTAGTAATAAAAGATTTAAATAGTTATAAAACCTACAAACAATCAAATAGAGCAAAACCTAAAAAGAAACCAGTTCCAGTAACTAAACTCGTTGAAAAACTAAAATATCTCAAAGAGTTCAATGATTTAGAATTGAAGAGTGTTTCACCAACAAAAATACATGAAGCACAAGAAATGTTTGTTTATGATACAAGTAAGAGAAAACTACATTACTACAAAGCAGATCAGTACAGTGGTGGACTGAGTGTAAAAGGTACGACTATTATTGGATTTAGTGCAGATGAATCGTTTATGAAAACTCTAAGAAAACCAAAAGAACAATTAAAAGAGTTTATGAAATCAAGTAAACCAAATAGTCGTAAATTCATTCAAGACATAAAAGCAGTAGATACTAAACTTACTGGTAGATTTAACGAAAACATAGTTATATTGAAAGTTTTTTAGTGTTCAACTCACCTAACTCTGTAATAATAAATTACCAACGATTTGCAGGTGGAAAATTTATTATAAATTGTCTAACTTTGTCAAAATATACCTCTCTGTTAGATTATGATTCGTTAGACCACATCATAGATAATCCCGATGATTATGAATATAGGTTTGATTTAATCTCTACCTCACTACCAGAAAAAAATCAAATGATGAATTGGGTTGAATGTTATGAACTGGGTGAACCTTATCTTGGGTTTGGAAACTGGTGGAGAGAAGGTGTTAATATACAACATGAAGATAAGAATTTACAGAAATTATTGGATAGTGGCCTTAAATTTTTTATGACATCACACAATATATATGAAACGAAAAATTTATTAAATATTTGGAAAAATTCAGAATTAGTATATTTGATTAATTTTGAGAAATTTCAAAATATTGCAATTGGTTTAAAGGGTGGGTCTTTAACCGACATCAATGGAGACGATTATTGTAGAACAAAATATGATATTTTAAAAGGTAGTGATTGGCCAGATTGGGATGTATTTGAAAACCATATATATGCTGTAGATGATTTGAAGAATGAATACCCTTCGTTTATTATTGATGAAATGAAGGAATTCTACAAGATGGACAAAATAAAGAATAAAAAAAATAAGTTCAATATTGATAATTCTATATTTGATGAAGAAAGTTTTATTATTAGTATGAAAAAGTTGTATCAAGATTTGGGGTTTGACGACTTTAATGAAGAATTAATATCTAAGTTTTGGAAAAAATATACACATTTGCATTTTTAGTAGTATAATGTTCATAACAAGAACAAAAAAGGAGTATGTTATGAAACTAACACTTTTAATTAATGACAATGATCAACTTAAACTTAAACACATAAGTCCAGATGGTAATAAACCAAATGTGTTGGAATTGTGGAATGAAATTTTACAGTCAAAATACAGTCAACCACGTGTTGGTGTTGCTAACTTGTATGGTGTTGAGATTGATGATTATGAGTTTGAACAACCAACACTAATTGGTGTGTTAAAAGGACATGTAAGAGTTCACGATTTTCAGTTTTAATCTAGGGGGATAAGATGGAAACTTATAGACTTACTTTCAAAGACGATTGCTTGGATAAGTTATTGAATCATATGAAAAATAACAAGAGAAGAATCCCATATACTACGGACGAAACTCAAGATTATGGTTTATGGTTAGTGAAAGATGATGGTATATACTTAATGTCACCAACCGATGTTAGATACAATAGAGTAGTATATGCTAACGGATTTGATCCTCAGATTGACGATGAGGATGACCAACTCTGGAATAGGACATATGCTATTTCACCAGATGATTTTGCTGAATTCGTTCCACTTACTGAAGGAATGATGAACAAGGCAATGGATACCAAAGAAATCATTGTTTATTTAAGTAAACATGAACTAACCGTATCTGTATAAAAACATAAATACTGGAAATTATTATTTTTTCAGTAGTATGAATTCTTCAGAAATTAGAAAACACATTGAGTTATTAGAAACTAAACTAATTGGAAATTTAGTTCCAGTTCCATCGGATACATATATGGTTCTATGGTCTGGAAGTGGATATAAAGAAGGTTTTCAAATAGTTTCCTCTCGTGATTTTGATAAGTTTTTCAACGAGAACAATGGTTATGATGAAGATGATATTGCTGAAGTCAAACAACTTCAGTCGGGTGATTTCGTCAAAATGGGTATGGGCGATAGTTCTGTATATAAATTCTGAAGATAAATATAAGATAATATATTAATGATTATCTTATGGCTACAGTTCCACAATTAAAACAAGAAATATTTGACTATGCGGCTCTTCGTTTGGGTGAAGGGATTATTGATTTAGAATTAGATCCAGCACATTACGAGATTGCATATCAAGATGCGTTAAGAACTTATAGACAAAGAGCACAAAATGCAACGGAAGAAAGTTATCACTTTTTAGAATTACAAGAAGAGACAAATGAATACACACTTCCCGATGAGATAACACAAGTAAGACAAGTTTATAGAAGAACAATGGGAAGTACAAACGGTCCGTTTAGTACAAGTTTTGACCCATTTAGTTCGGCAACATTAAATGTTTACTTACTAAACTTCACATATAGTGGTGGTTTAGCAACATATGAATTGTATACTGAATATGTAGAACAAGCAGCAAGAATGTTTGGTGCTTATATGAATTACACATTCAATCCAGTTACTAAAAAGTTAACTTTGGTTCGTAATCCTAAAGGAGATGGGGAGAGAATCCTTCTATGGACTTACAACCAAAGACCAGAAACATTTTTACTTCAAGATCATCAAACAAGTCAGTGGATTAGAGAGTACACATATGCTGGTTGTAAAGAGATTATTGGTCAGGCAAGAGAGAAGTTTGCCACGATAAATGGTCCACAGGGTGGAACACCTCTAAATGGTGCACAACTAAAAGCAGAAGCACAGGCAGAAAAATTACAACTATTAGAAGACCTTAAGATGTTTGTTGATGGATCACAACCACTTTATTGGGTAATTGGATAATGCGATTAAACGATTTTCTGTCAGAGAAGTGGAGTCAAAAATACAAAGACAGTATCAACTGTAATAATCCTAAAGGTTTTTCACAGAGAGCACATTGTGACGGTAAAAAGAAAACTAATGAAGATATAAATGATACAAATGAAATCATTAGAATTCTTGCTATGCAACGAGAAGGTAGTTCATTCAATGATAGAAGATTAGATTATCTTAATAGAATTGTTTTGAAATACTTTGATTCTCCAATCAACATTGAAAAAAACGAAGCGGAATCATTAGACAAGAAGTTAACTAAAATATCTCAATTAGCAAATAAGATTGATAGATTAGAAGGAAATGTAAGAGCCGGTGAATATCAAGATGAAGGTAAATTAAGTAACGCAGAAAAAAACTACCGATTAGCATTCAGTGATTTAATCAGTACCTTACAACAAGCCTACAAAAAAACTAATGAAAGTATCATAGAAAATAAAGAAATTGATGCATATGATAGTGGGTTTAAACACGGATATGGACAAGAAAAAAATAATAACCCATTCAATAAGAATAAACCAGAAGAAAAGAAACAATACTGGCAGTATGAAACTGGATACAGTAATGGAGAAATGGAACGACTTTATCATAAATCAGTTGGTACGATAAATGAGGATTACGATGCAGACTTACCAGTTGTAATGAGTTTAATTATAGAAGCACTGGGTAATGATGACAATTGGAACCTTGATGGTGATGTAAATTGGGATTATGTCGCAAGTGATGTATGGATTTCATTTGGATACGAAGAAATGGGTTATGACAGTGAAGACTTTAATGAGTTATATATGGATGCAGCAGAAAGAGTTGCAGAGAAATATGGAACTAATCCACCATTTCATAGTGGTCTAGCAATGGAAAGTGACTTATCAGAAACTATTCGTAAGAATGGAAGTAAGTGGACAATCTTTTCTAAAAAAGGTCGTAAGTTAGGAACATATGATACAAAGAGAGCAGCAAAGAAAAGATTAAGACAAATTGAAATATTCAAACATCTAAATGAAGGTATTGATATAGAAGAACTTTTAGATAATCCAACTCCTACTTTAGAAGAATTATGTGAAAAATATAATAAAACTATGGAAGAAGTTAAAGAAGTTGTAAAACAAGGTACACTTCACGAAATGGAACACACTTCATTTGTAAATGTTGCTTTTAAGATTGCTATGGATCACATCGATGAGAGATTCGATTACTATGACCAATTAGAAAAAATAGAAGAACATAGAATGGTTTGGAAGAGAACCAAGAAAGGTCCCAAACTTGCTTGGAGATGTACTTCTGGATTTAGAGCAAATAGAACGGTACCAGATCCTAGTGATTGTGGTAAAGCATTGGACATATCTCAAGCAATGAGAATGAAAGCCACTCGTAGAAAGACTGCAACTAAACAGGCTAGAAAAAGAAAGAGAACAATGAAAACTGATATTACTTCAAGGGTAGTTCGTCAGTTAAATAAAAGAATAGCACCCAAAAAACCGAAAAAGAGAAAAAGGTAATATCAAAATTTTATTATGAAGTTAAATCCTTATAATTAGAAATATGGATTTAATGATAGACATAGAAACTCTTAGTGCTAAACCAAACGCAATGATTCTTACAATCGCAGCAGTAGCGTTTGATCCATACAATAAAGTAAATGTATCTCCAGAACATAGTTATTATGCTCGTGTAGATTTAGATTCACAAAAGAATAGACACGAAGATGAAAACACATTAATTTGGTGGAGTAGACAACCCAAAGAAGCAAGAGAAGAAGCATTCAATGAAGAAGGTAGAGTACCACTCAGTGAAGCATTGTCAGAATTATCTAAATTGATGAGAAAGTGTAATAATGTATGGGCACAAGGGATTGCATTTGATATGAATATTCTTGAAAATGCGTACGAAGAAGTTGGAAGTAGACACCCTTGGCAATTTTGGAATGTCCTAGATTGTAGAACTCTGTTGAAATTAAACCCAGTCAGAAAGTTGGGTAATAGTCACCATGCTTTAGAAGATTGTCAAAATCAAATAGAGATGTTACAAGATACTATTAAAAGACTTGGAATTACAAAAATAGGTTAAAAGTCTGCAATTAAATCACCTTGTGTCCACTTGGTGTGTCTTAATTCTTCCTCACAATTTAAACATACTGTCTTGTATCTCATTGATGGTATGTTATTTTCCGTATCATAGACTGATAATTGTTCTTTATATCTTGGTTTGAATCCACATTTTTCACAAGTTGTGTTTAGTGAATAACCAGATATTCTTTTCTTTTTTCTTAATGATTTCATACAAGAACTACAAATAGAACGATAATGTGTAACTCCTTCTTTGATATAGTTTATGGCAACCATACGTTGTCCACAATCACACATTCGTCTTTCTTGTTGTTCTTGCTTGGATCTTGGCATTAAGTAACTATTCCAGTAGTTTGCTGAGTATATTGTTTTCCAATTTCTTCAATTGTTTTTGTAACACACATAATATTACTTTGCTTGATGACAAACTTTGCATCTGGGGTTGCACTAAACATAAATGGACTTAATGCAAGACCTTGTTGAGCAGCAATAATAACCATTGGTTTTTTTATACTAATTTGATTTTCGTCTTCTTTCTCTAATCTACCTACCATCTCTTCACCAGATGAAAGTTTTAAAGAAATTGTATCTCCATTCTTGTAATTTGATTCTAATAACATATCAAAGGCACCTTTTAAATAAAAAAATAAGTTTTTACTACGAATTGTAGTGTTTTTATTTATATCAAAGGTTTCAAAGGTGTTTTTAAATAGGTGTTTTTGACATTAATTAACTAAATAGTATTAACAAATTTTAATAAGAATTTTTAACAGGAGAAAAGAATGGCATTAGTTTCACCAGGTGTAGAGATCAGTGTTGTAGACGAAAGTGCGTATCCAGCGGCTTCGGGAGCAACTGTTCCATACATTTTAATAGCAACTGCTGAAAACAAAATCAACGGGGCAGGTACTGGAACTGCGGCTGGTACTGTTGCATCAGCAGTAGGAAATACATATTTAATTACAAGTCAGAGAGAATTGGTTAATACGTTTGGTAACCCATTCTTCTACAAAACTGCCGGTGGTACACCTATTCATGGTTATGAACTTAATGAGTATGGTCTACAAGCAGCATATTCAGTTTTAGGTGTAAGTAATAGAGCATATGTTCAACGTGCTGATATTGATCTTGCACAACTTACTCCAACTACAGTAAGACCAGAAGGTAGTCCTAATAATGGAACATACTGGTTAGATACAAGTGAAACTGCTTGGGGTATTTTCGAATGGAACGAAACAAACAACGCATTTACAAACAAAACACCAACAGTCATCACATCAACAAGTGATTTAGTAGGTGGTGTAGCAAGTGGTGCTCCTAAATCAAATATTGGAAGTATTGGTGACTATGCAGTTAATGCGGTAAATGCCAACAATCCAATTTATTATAAGAATAGAAACAATGTATGGGTTCTATTGGGTGACAACAGTAATACTGCAAGTGCTCCAGATTTAGATTGGTATGATTCATGGCCAGTGATCACAAGTGCTAGTTCAAGTTCATTAACAATTGTTAGTGGTGCTAACTTAGTTATTAACGGTACTACAACTGGTAACACAGCAGGTACAACCATTGATGATGTTGTTAGTGTTATTAATGCGGCGGCATCTACAACAGGTGTAACAGCATACAATAGAAGTAACAAGATTGAATTATATGCAGGTCCTGATGCTTCTGACGGTACGACAGCGGCAGGAAGTTTGGTTATTGGTAGAGAATATGAAATTGCTACAGTGGGTACAACAGATTTCACTGCGGTAGGTGCAAATTCTAATACAGCAGGTGAGACATTTATTGCAACTGGTGCTGGTTCAGGAACAGGAACAGTAAATGACTTCAGTATCACAATTACAGATAATACTGGTGCTGGACTTGGTGGTACATATCCTACTATGAGAATGAGATTTAGTAGTCATGCACAAAACCCAGCGTGGAGATCATCTGATGATTCATCTTGGGATGCAGGTCGTCCTACTGGTTCAGTATGGGTTAAGACTACTGCAGTAAACAACGGAACTAATATTTCTATTAAGAAATACAACACATCTTCTGCTTCATGGGTTTCACAATCGTGCCCAGTATATGAAGATGATGAGAGTGCAAACAAAGGGTTAGATTCATCTGCTGGTGGTTCAACAATTGCGGCAGGTGCAACATATGCACAGTTTGATACAAGTGATAATGACACTGGTACAATTAAAGTATTTGTAAGAAGTGGAACGGGTGCAGTAAGTATTACTGGTGATGATACATCTCCATCATTTACATCAACTGAAGAATTTACAATTCAAGCAAGTGTTAAAAATAGTGATGTGTTAAGCGATGCTGTCACAGTAACTATGACAGGCACAACAGCAGAAGATTTTGTAAGTGATTTCAATGCGGCTGGTGTTGATAATATTGTTGCAACAGTTACTGATACTGGTGCAGTTAAAATTACACACAACCAAGGTGGTGTAATTATTCTTAAAGATACAAGTGGAACTCCAGTAGCAGATGCTGGTATTAATACGACTCTAGACAATGTAAGAGCAGGTAACGATAGTGACTTAATTCTAAGTAACTGGGAAGTTCTTGCGAATGAAACTGGCTTTAGTGCTAGTGCTACTGCACCAGGACAAGATCCAGATGAAGGTACATATTGGTACTTTAGTGCTGTAGATGAGTTCGACATCATGATTAATGACGGAAGTGAATGGAAGGGATACCAAAATGTAGCAAGTGATATCAGAGGTTATGACTTGTCTGCTACATCTCCTAATGGTCCGATTGTAAGTGCAACTGAACCAACTCAACAAAGTGATGAGTCAGCATTAGTACACGGTGATTTATGGATTGACACAAGTAATTTGGAAGATTTCCCTAAGATTTACAGATATCAAGCCGTTGATAGTGTTGATCAGTGGGTTGCTATTGATACAGCAGACCAAACAACTGAAAATGGTATTCTATTTGCAGATGCTAGATGGGGTGGAAGTGGTTCAGTAGACCCAATCAGTGATGATATTCCAACTATTAAGTCTTTACTTACAAGTGATTACTTAGATTTAGATGCTCCAGATCATACTTTATATCCAACTGGGACATTACTTTGGAACACTCGTAGAAGTGGTTACACAGTAAAACAATTCCAACTTAATTACTTCAATTCATTAGATTTTGATGGTTCATTACCAACAGAAAAGAATGCTTGGGTTAATGCCAGTGGACTTAAAGATGACGGTACTGCTAATATGGGTAGACTTGCACAACGTAGTATTGTTGTAAGTGCTCTCAAAGCAGCAATGGACACAAATACAGATATTCGTGAAGAACAAAGAGTATTTAACTTACTTGCAACTCCTGGATATCCAGAACTTATGACTAATATGGTTGCATTAAACAACGAAAGAAACAATACTGCTTTTGTTGTTGGTGATACTCCATTAAGACTACAAGAAAGTGGTTCTGAACTAATTAACTGGTCTGGAAATAACGGTGGTCTTGGTACTTCAACTGGTGATGGGTTGAATGTCAATGATAATTATCTTGGTGTTTTCTATCCTAGTGGTAGAACTACTGACTTAGAAGGTACAACTATTGTTGTTCCAGCGAGTCATATGATGCTAAGAACAATTATTAGAAGTGATGATCAATCTTATCCTTGGTTAGCACCAGCAGGAACAAGAAGAGGTAATATTGATAATGTAAGTGCTATTGGTTACATTGATAGTGAAGGTGAATTTAAACAAACTGCGGTTCGTGAAGGTTCTAGAGATACATTATATGAAAACAATGTTAATCCATTAACTTTCATTCCTGGTACTGGTCTTGTTAACTATGGTAATAAGACAACTAAGTCTGGATCAGCAATGGATCGTATCAATGTTGCTAGATTAGTTGCTTATATTAGAGGACAAGTTGAATCAGTTGCTAAACAATTCATCTTTGAACCTAATGATAAGATTACAAGAGACGAACTTAAGGGACAAATCGAAGGAATTATGAACGATTTAGTTGCTAAGCGTGGTTTATATGACTACTTAGTAGTATGTGATACATCTAATAACACTCCTACAAGAATTGATAGAAGTGAACTTTACGTAGATATCGCAATTGAACCAGTTAAAGCAGTTGAATACATCTATATTCCAATAAGATTAAAGAATACTGGTGATATAGACGCTGGTCTATAAAGGGATTCAACAGACAAATAAAAAACCCACCTTTCGGTGGGTTTTTTAATAACATTAACAAAGTATATTGAGTATTACGTATGAGTTTAAAGTCAATACGAGTGTCATTATATACCATATTTTTCAAGAATACAACTTTTTTGTAATAAATTTACTAAATGTAGTGGTATTTTAGTAACATTAGTACTAAATACCTATACACCAAGTAAAAATGGTGTTTATAAAGGAGGTGTACTATGAGAAGTATACGAAAAAACGGCACTGGTTATATTGATAAACTTATACTAGGTCGTAACAGAACCACCGAGATAAAGGAATGGTGTATGCTCGGTTTCATAGTAATTGTAGGTTTAATATCACTCCTACTCAAGTAATGGGAATCAAAAAAAGGGTAACTAAAAAGTTACCCTTT
>Ga0181585_10003241_pt1 | contig 14319 bp, 8 predicted proteins | sample 071ome_29_FD_132469 | JGI IMG/M metagenome (GOLD analysis project Ga0181585, IMG submission 132469) | Coastal salt marsh microbial communities from the Groves Creek Marsh, Skidaway Island, Georgia - 071407BT metaG (megahit assembly) | ecosystem: Environmental > Aquatic > Marine > Intertidal zone... | reverse complement strand
GAATACGGCTTTATCGAGACGCCGTACCGACGGGTGGAAGCGGGCAAGGTCACGAATCAAATCGATTACCTCTCGGCAATTGAAGAAGGGAAATACGTAATCGCTCAGGCCAACGCCCCGCTCAACGCACAGGGCGAACTGGTGGGCGACTTGATATCCGCGCGCGAAAAAGGCGAATCGGTGCTGGTGTCGTCGGAGGTGATTCAGTACATGGACGTTTCGCCGGCGCAGATTGTGTCGGTGGCGGCGTCATTGGTGCCGTTCCTTGAGCACGACGACGCCAACCGCGCGCTGATGGGCGCCAACATGCAGCGTCAAGCGGTGCCCACATTGCGCCCCGAAAAAGCCCTGGTGGGCACCGGTATTGAACGGGTGGCGGCGGTCGACTCGGGCACCGTGGTGGCCGCCAAGCGCGGCGGCGTGGTGGATTTGGTTGACGCGACACGCGTGGTGGTTAGGGTCAACGACAACGAAACCGTGGCCGGCGAGGTCGGTGTTGATATTTACAACTTGATTAAGTACCAACGCTCCAACCAAAACACCAACATCGACCAGCGCCCGATTGTCAAGCGCGGTGACAAGATCCAGGCTGGCGATGTGATCGCCGACGGCGCCTCCACCGACTTGGGCGAATTGGCACTTGGGCAAAACATGTTGGTTGCCTTCATGCCATGGAACGGCTACAACTTTGAGGACTCGATTTTGATTTCTGAGCGGGTGGTGGCTGAAGACCGCTACACCTCGGTGCATATCGAAGAGTTGGTGGTGATGGCCCGCGACACCAAGCTGGGGGCTGAGGAGATCACCAGGGATATTCCCAACCTGGCCGAGACGCAAATCAACCGCCTCGACGACTCCGGCATTATTTACGTGGGGGCCGAGGTGGAGCCCGGCGACGTGTTGGTGGGTAAGGTGACGCCCAAAGGCGAAACCACCCTCACCCCCGAAGAAAAACTGCTGCGTGCCATCTTTGGCGAAAAGGCCAGCGATGTCAAAGACACCTCGTTGCGTGTGGAGCAGGGTTCGTCGGGCATTGTGATCGACGTTCAGGTGTTTACCCGCGAAGGCATCACGCGCGACAAGCGCGCCCAACAAATCATTGACGATGAGCTCAAGCGCTTCCGCCTTGACCTCAACGACCAGCTGCGTATTGTTGAGGGCGACGCCTTTGCGCGTATAGAAAAGCTGTTGTTGGGCAAAAACGCCAACGGCGGGCCGAAAAAGCTGGCCAAAGGCAGCCCAATCACCGCCGAATACTTGGCCGACATTGAACGCCACCACTGGTTTGACATTCGCCCCGCCGACGAGGACGTGGCGGCGCAACTGGAATCGGCCAAACAGTCGCTGGATCAAACCCGTCACAGCTTTGATATGGCGTTTGAAGAAAAGCGTAAAAAGCTCACGCAAGGCGATGAGTTGCCGGCGGGTGTGCTTAAGATGGTCAAGGTGTATCTGGCGGTTAAGCGTCGCTTGCAGCCGGGCGACAAAATGGCAGGCCGTCACGGCAACAAAGGCGTGGTTTCCAAAATCGTGCCGGTCGAGGATATGCCTTACATGGCCGACGGCACGCCGTGCGACATCGTGCTCAACCCATTGGGCGTGCCCTCGCGCATGAACGTCGGGCAGGTGCTGGAAGTGCACCTGGGTTGGGCGGCCAAGGGTCTGGGGCAGCGTGTCGGTGACATGCTGCGCCAGCAAGCCAAGGCCGCCGAGTTGCGCAGCTTCTTAGACGAGGTCTACCAAACCGCTGGCCAAGCCTCAGCGGTTAAGCCTTTGTCAGACAGCGACGTCAAAGCCATGGCAGCCAACCTGGTTGATGGTGTGCCGTTTGCCACGCCGGTGTTTGACGGCGCGTCCGAGGCGCAAATCAACCACATGCTGTCGTTGGCGTACCCGCCTGAGGTGGCCGAGGCCAAGGGTTTGAGCCCAAGCCGCACCCGTGCACAGTTGTATGACGGACGCACCGGCGATGCTTTTGAAAACACCACCACCGTGGGTTACATGCACGTGCTGAAGTTGCACCACTTGGTGGACGACAAAATGCACGCGCGCTCCACCGGCCCATACAGCTTGGTTACGCAGCAGCCGCTGGGCGGCAAGGCGCAGTTCGGTGGCCAGCGTTTCGGTGAGATGGAGGTGTGGGCGCTGGAGGCTTATGGCGCTTCTTACACCTTGCAAGAAATGCTGACCGTGAAATCGGACGACGTGCAAGGGCGTACCAAGGTGTACGAGAACATCGTCAAAGGGGATCACGCCATCGACGCCGGCATGCCGGAGTCGTTCAATGTGTTGGTGAAAGAAATTCGTTCGCTAGGGATTGATATCGAACTCGATCGCTCCTGATCTGTCGTCAATCCAAGCACAAGGAATCAACCATGAAATCATTGTTAGATTTGTTCAAGCAGTTCACACCAAGTGAGCATTTCGACGCCATCAAAATCGGATTGGCCTCGCCCGAAAAAATCCGCTCGTGGTCGTTTGGTGAGGTTAAAAAGCCCGAAACCATCAACTACCGCACGTTCAAGCCCGAGCGCGAAGGGTTGTTTTGCGCCAAGATTTTTGGTCCTATCAAAGACTACGAATGCCTTTGCGGCAAATACAAGCGGCTTAAGCATCGCGGTGTGATTTGCGAAAAATGCGGTGTTGAAGTGACCCAAACCAAGGTGCGGCGCGAGCGCATGGGGCACATTGAGCTTTCGGCACCCTGCGCCCACATTTGGTTTCTCAAGTCGTTGCCGTCGCGTTTGGGCTTGGTGCTGGACATGACGCTGCGCGACATTGAGCGCGTGTTGTACTTTGAGGGCTACGTGGTAACCGACCCTGGCATGACGCCGCTCAAGAAATTCAGCCTGCTGTCAGAGGATGAATACGACGCCAAGTTTGCCGAGTATGGCGATGAGTTTGTGGCCAAGATGGGTGCCGAAGGCATTCGTGATTTGCTCAAAGGCATCGAGCTTGATCAGGAGATTGAGCGCCTGCGTGGTGACTTAACCGGCGCTGAGCTCAAGGTTAAGAAAAACGCCAAGCGTTTGAAGGTGCTGGAGGCCTTTAAGAAATCCGGCATCAAACCCGAGTGGATGATCCTGGAGGTTTTGCCGGTTCTGCCACCTGATTTGCGTCCGTTGGTGGCGCTCGATGGCGGCCGCTTTGCCACCTCAGACCTGAACGATTTGTATCGTCGCGTCATCAACCGCAACAGCCGCCTCAAGCGCCTGTTGGAGTTGCGCGCGCCCGAAATCATTACGCGCAATGAAAAGCGTATGCTGCAAGAGTCGGTCGATTCGTTGTTGGACAACGGCCGCCGCGGCAAGGCCATGACCGGTGCCAACAAGCGCGCGCTCAAGTCGTTGGCCGACATGATCAAAGGCAAGAGTGGTCGCTTCCGGCAAAACCTGTTGGGCAAGCGGGTCGACTACTCAGGGCGCTCGGTGATCACCGTGGGCCCAACCCTTAAGTTGCACCAGTGCGGTCTGCCCAAGCAAATGGCGCTTGAGCTGTTCAAGCCTTTTATCTTTAGCCGGCTTGAGGCCATGGGCATTGCCACCACCATCAAGGCGGCCAAAAAAGAGGTTGAGGCTGGCACACCGGTGGTGTGGGATATTTTGGAAGAGGTCATCAAAGAGCACCCGGTGCTCTTGAACCGCGCGCCTACCCTGCACCGGTTGGGCATTCAGGCGTTTGAGCCGATCTTGATTGAAGGCAAGGCGATTCAGCTTCACCCCTTGGTCTGTGCCGCCTTTAACGCCGACTTTGACGGCGACCAAATGGCGGTACACGTGCCGTTGTCGGTGGAAGCACAAATGGAAGCGCGTACCTTGATGCTGGCCTCCAACAACGTGCTGTTCCCGGCCAACGGTGAGCCATCCATTGTGCCGTCGCAAGACGTGGTGTTGGGGCTTTACTACGCCACCCGCGAGCGTGTAAACGGCAAGGGCGAGGGCATGGTACTTGCCGATGTGGCCGAGGTTCGGCGCGCATTGGCCAGCGGCGAGCTTGAGCTCACTGCGCGCATTCAGGTGCGACTGCCGCATCACACACGCGACGAGGCCTCTGATCAATGGGTCACCGATTACAAGCTGGTGCAAACCACGGCTGGGCGCGCGTTGCTGTCGGAAATTCTGCCCAAGGGCTTGCCGTTTGAGAACCTTAACCGGGTGCTCAAGAAAAAAGAAATCTCGCGTTTGATCAACGCGTCGTTCCGCCGTTGCGGCCTAAAAGACACGGTGGTGTTTGCCGACAAGTTGTTGCAAAACGGCTTTCAGCTGGCCACCCAGGCGGGCTTGTCGATTGCCATCGAAGACATGTTGGTGCCGCAAGAAAAATCGTCCATCATCGACCGCGCTGAAGCCGAAGTGAAAGAGATTGCGGCCCAGTACGCCTCTGGCTTGGTAACGGCCGGTGAGCGCTACAACAAGGTGGTGGACATTTGGGGCAAGGCCGGTGACGAGGTCTCCAAGGTCATGATGAGCCAGCTGGCCAAAGAGCAAACCGCAGACCGCGACGGTAAGCGTGTGGAGCAGGAGTCGTTTAACCCGATCTACATGATGGCCGACTCTGGCGCGCGTGGCTCGGCGGCGCAGATTCGCCAACTCGCGGGCATGCGTGGACTGATGGCCAAGCCCGATGGCTCCATTATTGAAACCCCCATCACGGCCAACTTCCGCGAGGGGTTGAACGTGTTGCAGTACTTCATCTCAACCCACGGCGCGCGTAAGGGTTTGGCCGATACCGCGCTCAAAACCGCGAACTCGGGTTACCTCACGCGCCGTTTGGTGGATGTCACGCAAGACTTGGTGGTGACCGAGGACGACTGCGGCACCACTTCGGGCACCGCCATGCGGGCCATTGTGGAAGGCGGCGAGGTGATCGAATCGTTGCGCGAGCGCGTGCTTGGACGCACCGCGGCCGAGGACGTGATCGACCCCGAAAACCAAGCGGTGTTGGCCGCTGCTGGTGACATGCTGGACGAGGCCGCGTTGGACCGCATTGAGGCCACGGGCGTGGACGAAATTCGGGTACGCACGGCGTTGAATTGCGACACCCGGTTTGGTATTTGCGCCAAGTGCTACGGCCGTGACTTGGGCCGTGGTGGGCTGATCAACGTGGGTGAAGCGGTGGGCGTGATTGCGGCGCAGTCGATTGGCGAGCCCGGCACGCAGCTGACCATGCGCACCTTCCACATTGGCGGTGCAGCCTCGCGCGCGGCGGTGGCCTCGAGTGTGGAAGCACGCTCGGCGGGTTCGGTAACCTTTAACGCCGCCATGCGCTACGTCACCAACAGCCAAGGCGACTTGGTGGTGATTTCGCGCTCGGGTGAGGTGATGGTGGCCGATGAGCACGGGCGTGAGCGTGAGCGTCACAAGGTGCCTTACGGCGCGGTGTTGGCGATCAAGCCAGACCAAAGCGTTAAGCCTGGCGCGGTGCTGGCCAATTGGGACCCGCTCACGCGCCCCATCATCACCGAGTACGCCGGTACCCTGCGCTTTGAGAATGTTGAAGAAGGCCTAACCGTGGCACGTCAGGTGGACGATATCACCGGCTTGTCCACGTTGGTCGTTATTGACCCCAAGCGTCGCGGATCGACCAAAGCTGTGCGACCCGTGGTGAAGTTGCTGGACGAGTCTGGCACGGAGATCAAGATACCCGGTACCGATCACGCGGTGACCATTGGTTTCCCTGTGGGGGCCTTGATTCAGGTGCGCGATGGGCAACAAGTTGGCCCCGGCGAGGTGCTGGCGCGTATTCCAGTGGAAGGCCAAAAGACCCGCGATATCACCGGTGGTTTGCCACGGGTGGCCGAGCTGTTCGAGGCGCGTTCACCAAAAGACCGAGGGGTATTGGCCGAGCTCACCGGAACGGTGTCGTTTGGTAAAGAGACCAAAGGCAAGATTCGCTTGCAAATCACCGATCCCGATGGCGGCATTTGGGAAGAACTGGTGCCCAAAGAAAAGAGCCTGTTGGTGCACGAGGGCCAGGTGGTGAACAAGGGTGAGCTGATTGTGGACGGCCCGGCCGACCCGCAAGACATCTTGCGCTTGTTGGGCATTGAGGAATTGGCTCGCTACGTGGTGGACGAGGTGCAAGACGTTTACCGACTGCAAGGCGTCAAGATCAACGACAAGCACATTGAGGTGATTGTTCGCCAAATGCTGCGCCGTGTGGTGGTGGCCGATCCGGGTGAATCGTCCTACATCGCCGGTGAACAGGTGGAGCGTTCTGAAATCCTCAACACCAACGACGCGTTGCGGGCCGAGGGCAAAACCGTGGCCACCTACAACAACGTGTTGTTGGGTATTACCAAGGCGTCGTTGTCCACCGACAGCTTCATCAGTGCGGCCTCTTTCCAAGAGACCACACGGGTGTTGACTGAAGCGGCCATCATGGGCAAACGCGACGAGTTGCGCGGCTTGAAAGAGAACGTCATTGTTGGCCGTTTGATTCCTGCCGGTACCGGCATGGCTTATCACGACGCGCGCCGTGTGCGCGAAGCCATGGACGAGCAAGAGCGCCGTGCCATTGCCGATGCAGAGGCCGAGGAATTGGCCAAGGCGCAGGCCGAAGCCGAGGGTGACACCGCGGTGGATGAATCGGTGGCCAGTCCCGACAGCGAGTAAGGCACACCGACGTGGCGTCTGGCGTGGGCCTGGCGGCACAGTTGCAGCACACCGCCGGTGTGCTGGCAGCGGTGCACAAGGGCCAGCGTTGGGACGCCGCCATGGCCTCGATCACGCCTGCACTGCGGCCCGCGGTGCAGGCGTTGTCGTTTCATGCGATGCGCCACGAGGGATGGGCACGCACCATGCTGGGCTTGCTCAGCCATCACCCGCCCAAGCCGTGGCCGGCGGCTTTGTTGAAACTGGCTTTGGTGCTGTGCCGCACCCAAGACGCCATGGGCTATGCCCCCCACACCGTGGTAGACCAGGCGGTGGCCGCGTGTCGCGACCAAGTGGGGCAGGGCCACGTGGCGGGCTGGAGCAACGCGTGTTTGCGTCGTTACCTACGTCAGAGCCAAGCCCTTGAGGCAACGGCCAGCAAGGCTCAAGAGGCACAAGACAACCTACCGAGCTGGTGGGCCCAGCGCTGGCGCAACGAGTTGGGTGAGCATGCCCCTGCCGTGTTGGCCGCCAGCTTGCAGCATGCGCCCATGGTGCTGCGGGTGAATCGACGACGCCACGACTCGGCGCTGTATGGGCAGGCGCTGCACAACGCTGGGTTGGCGGCGCAGCCGGTGGGCCCCGACGGTTGGATGCTGGAGCGCGCGGTGCCGGTGCAACAACTGCCAGGATGGACGCAGGGCTGGGTGTCAGTGCAAGACGGGGCGGCGCAGTTGGCCGCCCCCCTGTTGCTGGAGGCCTTGGCGCCGGTCGATGGACGCTGGCGGGTGCTGGATGCGTGTGCCGCACCCGGCGGCAAAACCGCGCATTTGCTGGAGCGCGCCGACGTTGATCTGTTGGCCTTGGATCTGGACGGTGAGCGTTTGCAAAAAGTGCAAAGCCAACTGCAGCGGTTGGGCTTGGGTGCCACGCTGCGCGCGGCCGATGCGGCACAACCGGAGGGTTGGCACGACGGCAAGCCGTTTGATGGAATTTTGCTCGATGCGCCTTGCAGCGCCTCGGGGATTGTGCGCCGGCACCCCGACATCCCGTGGCAGCGCCGCCCCGAGGACATCACCCACTTGGCGCAACGGCAACGCCAACTGCTGCGTGCGTTATGGCCGTTGCTCAAGCCCGGCGGCTGCTTGGTGTATGCCGTGTGTTCGGTGTTTGACGCCGAGGGACCCGATCAAGCCGCCTGGTTTACCGCGGCGCATCGCGACGCCCAACCGCTGAGGGCGCCCGGGCGGCTGTTACCCGGTGTGGCGGGCGCGTGGTTCAGTTTGGGAGACAATCCCGACATGGCCTTTGACGGATTCTTTTATGCGGCGTGGCGTAAGCAGTTGGCGCAGGCTTAGTCGCTGGTGGCTGGCGTTGGCGCTGGCCACCATGGCCAGTGGCGTGGGCGCCACCACCTTGCAAAGCATTCAAACGTCGCAAACCGCCGAGGGTTTGCGTTTGACCGCGACCGTGCAAGTGGCACTGAACAGTCAGGTGCAGCAGGCGCTGGAGCGCGGGGTGCCGCTGTATTTTGTGCACCAGGTGCAGGTGGTGCAGCCGCGCTGGTGGTGGCGCGACCAGGTGGTGACCAACGTCACCCGGCGGGTGCGCATTGCGCGTCAGGCACTGACCCGCCAGTGGCGGGTGGCGGTGCTTCCCGACGAATCAAGCAATGGTTCAGCACCCCAGACAGGCCAGGCCATGTCCATGACGGTGCCCAGTGTGGAGGCCGCCTTGGCCTTGGTGGGCAAGGTTGGCGATTGGCTGGTGTTGCCGCAAGCCGAGTGGCCCGATGTGGGTGAACCGCCCCAAATGGTGTATCGCTTTTATTTGGACACCTCGGAGCTGCCGGGGCCGTTTCAAATCGGTCAGGGCTCCAGCGCCGAGTGGTCGGTGCGGCTGGAAGCGGTGCGACCGCTTGGGCTGCGGGCGGCGCCGTTATCGGTGGAGGGCGCGCGGTGAGCGCGATCAACCGGGCCACTTCGGCAACGGCCCGGTTTGGGCGTCGCCGCTGGCGTGTTGGGGTGTTGGCCACGGTGGCGTTTGCGGTGGGTTTGGTGTTGCTGTTCTTGTTGATTCTGGCAACCGACAACCGCCAGCTCTACGAAGAGTATTTTGTTTGGCTGCTGGGGCTTAACGTGTCGGTGGCAGTGGCGTTGGGCGGGGTTATTGCTTGGCTGCTGTGGCGGCTTTGGCAAAGCTGGCGTTCGGGTCGGTTTGGGCGCCGCCTGTTGCTCAAGTTGGCGGCGATTTTTGCCTTGGTGGGTGTGTTGCCCGGTGCGTTGGTGTATGTGGTGTCGTACCAGTTCGTGAACCGCTCCATTCAGAACTGGTTTGACGTCAAGGTTGAGGGCGCGTTGGTGGCGGGCTTGAATTTGGGCCGCAACACAGTGGACTTACTCAGTGTGCAATTGACCGCGCGCACCCGCGCCGCGGCGCAAAGCCTCACCACATCGTCGGTACTGCTGCCGATCACCTTGGAGCGCCTACGTGAACAGCTCGACGCCCACCGCATGCAGGTTTGGAGCGACGACCGGCGATTGCTTGGCAGCGTCGGGACACAGGCGGTGGGTTTTACGCAAAGCCGCGCGCCCCCGTCTTGGGCTTACGATGCAGCACGCTCGCGCGGTATGGCGGTATGGGTAGAGGGCATGGACGTGGAGCCGGACGCCAACACCTACCAAGAAGCCACCATATCAGCCATGGCTTGGGTGGTGGTGCCGTCGTTGTCGTTGCGTCCGCAGGGGCAGTATCTGCAGGTGACGGTGCTACTGCCGAACTCGCTGGCTGAAGATGCGCGGCGCCTACAAATTGCCAACCAAGAGTATCAGGAACGCGCGCTGGCGCGTGATGGGCTGCGTCGCATGTACATTGGCACACTCACCTTGGCGCTGTTTCTTACCGTGTTTGGCGCCATGATCATGGCGGCATTGCTGGCGAATCAGTTGGCGCGCCCGTTGCTGCTGCTGGCCGAAGGCGTGCGCGATGTGGCGCGCGGCGACCTAACGCCCAAGCTCTCGGCCACCACGCGTGATGAGATTGGCGAGCTCACGCGTGATTTTGCCGACATGACCCAGCAACTGGCCGACGCCCGCGCCGACGCGCAAAACAGTCTGCACCACCTTGAGCAAACCCGCGCCAGTTTGCAAACCCTGCTCGATAACCTTAGTGCCGGCGTGGTGGTGCTGAGTGAAGACGACCAAGTGTTGCAGCTTAATCCGCAGGCGGCACAGCTGCTTGACTGGACACAGCGTGTGGCACTGCCGCGGGCGCTGGCGCAACCCGGCAGCACCCAAACCTGGATTGAAACCCTGTTGGGCGAATTCGAGCGCCGCATCCACGACGGCGACAGCACCCCGTGGCAGCGCAGTTTAAGTGTGCACAGTGGCCAAGGCAGCGAGGGCGTGGCCCCTGCCGAGCGAACCCTAATGGCACGCGGTGCTTGGCTACCCGACGGCACACGGCTGTTGGTGTTGGATGACATCACCACCTTGGTTTCAGGGCAGCGTGCGCAGGCTTGGGCCGACGTGGCGCGGCGCTTGGCGCACGAAATCAAAAATCCGCTCACACCAATTCAGCTCTCAGCCGAGCGTTTGCAGCATAAGCTAACCGAACGGGTACCGGCCGACGCGCAAGCGCTGCTGCACAAGTCGGTGCAAACCATTGTGGAGCAGGTTGAGGCCATGAAGCGCATGGTCAACGAATTCAGAGACTACGCGCGGCTGCCCACGGCCACACTCAAGCCACTGGATCTCAAGGCCTTGGTGCGCGATGTGGCCGGCTTGTATGAAGAGACCAAGGTGCCGATTGAGTGGGCATTGGATGACGTGCCCGAGGTACAGGCGGACGCCGAGCAGTTGCGCCAAGTGCTGCATAACCTGGTGCAAAACGCCCAAGACGCTTGCGCCGACGTTGCGCAGCCGCAGGTGGGTGTGAGCCTGCGCGTCGGTGCGCAGGGGCGCCGGGTGCATTTAAGTGTGCGTGACAATGGCCCGGGCTTTGCGCCGCAGCTGCTGGCACGCGCCTTTGAGCCCTATGTCACCACCAAACCCAAAGGCACAGGATTGGGCTTGGCGGTGGTAAAAAAAATTGCCGACGAGCACCACGCCGACGTTCGACTGCGTAACCTTGAGCGTGACGGTGTGGTGGAGGGCGCGCAAGTGTCGGTATCATTTTCAGCAGTGCAAACGCAGGTGGCATAACGGAGAGCCCAAGGCATGGCAAATATTTTGGTGGTTGATGACGAGTTGGGCATCCGCGACTTGTTGTTTGAAATTTTGGATGACGAGGGGCACCAGGTTGAACTGGCAGAAAACGCGGCGCAGGCGCGTGCAGCCAGACAACGGCAAGCCCCCGATCTGGTGTTGTTGGATATTTGGATGCCCGACACCGACGGCGTGACGCTGCTAAAAGAATGGGCAGGTCAGGGCTTGTTGACCATGCCCGTGGTGATGATGAGCGGCCATGCCACCATTGACACCGCGGTCGAGGCCACGCGTATTGGTGCCGTGGCATTTTTGGAAAAACCCATTACCTTACAAAAGCTGCTCTTGGCGGTGAAAGACGCGCTGACCAAAGGCCTGCGCCGCGCTGCGTCGCCGTCGCGAGTGGCCGCGGCGGCCGCCTCCCCTCGCGGTGTGGTGGCGGAGTCTGGTCTGCATGGTGCCGTGGTGGCCGAGGCGCCAGGTGTGCCCGAGGGCTTTGCCATGGTTGAGCTGGGGCGACCGCTGCGCGACGCGCGCGACGCCTTTGAGTTGGCTTACTTTGAGTACCACCTGGAGCTGGCCAACGGCTCCATGACGCGGGTGGCCGAGACCACCGGGCTGGAGCGCACCCACCTTTACCGAAAGCTCAAGCAGCTGCGCGGCGGTCGTGAAGACGGCAGCGATGAGCCCACCGCCTAGCGAAGACGCTGATATACTTGAGGGTTTGATAAGCCAAGGCCCGGTAGCTCAGTTGGTAGAGCAGAGGACTGAAAATCCTTGTGTCGACAGTTCGATTCTGTCCCAGGCCACCAATAAAATCAACAACTTAGCCGCGTTATGCGGCTTTGTTGTTTTTGGGTTTGTGTAATTCCTGTGGACTAGGGCTTGGTTGCGCTGTTGGACGACGGCAGGGTGAGCCGCACCCGTAACCCATGGCTGGGGCTGGCGCCAAGGTCGACGTTGCCACCATAGAGCCGGGCCAAATCCAGCACAATTGCCAAGCCCAACCCGCTGCCGGGTTGCGATTCGTCCAGCCGCACGCCACGTTGCAGCACCTTGGCACGTTCGCTGGGCTCAATGCCCGGGCCGTCGTCATCCACCGTGATGCACAGCCCCGTGGGCTCTACCGTGAGCACAATGTCCACGCGCTGGTGGGCATGACGCCAAGCGTTGTCCAGTACGTTACCCAACATTTCTTGCAAGTCTTGCGCTTCCCCTGCAAAAACTGCATCGGGTACCGCTTGCGTCACATGAACCTGTAGCGGTGAGCTGGCGTGAACCTTGCCCATCACCCGAATCAGCCCTTGCAGCAGGGGTTCAACTGGGGTGCGTTGTCCCGGCAGGTCGGTGGTGGCGGCCGCGCGTGCGCGCACCAGGTGCCAGTGGATATGCCGCTGGGCCACCGGCACTTGCTCTGCGACCAGCTGGCGTAGTTCGGTGTCGCTGGCGTTGTGGGCGGCATTGGCCAGCACCGCCAGCGGCGTTTTGAGGGCATGCGCCAGGTTGCCAGCTTGGGTGCGCGCCCTGGCCAGAATCTCGGCGTTGCGGTCGAGTACACCATTGAAGTCGTTGATCAAAGGCTGAATCTCGGTTGGAGATTGCCCCTCCAGCCGCTGCGCCCGTCCTTCGCGCACCGCCAGCAACGCCCCTTGCACCGACTGCAGCGGCGCCAAGCCCACCCGCACCTGAGCCCATGCCGCAAGCATGAGCAGCAGGCCCAAACCGGCGAGGGACAAAGCCAGCAATTGGTTAAAGCGTTGCATGGCGGCTTGTGTGCCAATCAGGTCGGTGGCGACCGCCATGCGCCACTGGGTGGGCCCGGTTTGCCCGGTAGTGAGTGAGCGCTCAGCCACGCGCAAGGTTTCGCCCTTGGGGCCGCTCAATTCGTGGGTGTGCATTGAGCCGCCCGCCAATGCGTCAGCCGGTAACGCCAAGTCGGTGTCCCAAAGCGAGCGCGAGCGCAGCACGCCACGCTCCAAATGACCGTCTTGCTTCAGGCGGTCGATTTGCCAATACAGTCCGGAATAGGGTTTGGTCCAGCGCGGGTCCAACAGCGCCGAGGTATTGAGTTGCGGGGTGCCAGTGGCGTCAAATTCGAGCTGCGCGGTGAGTTGGTCAAGTTGTTGAGCGAGTGTGACGTCAAGCTGGCCGAGCACATGGTTGCGAAACAAGTCGGTGAGCAAAACATACGAACCCGCCAAAGCCAGGCTGAGTGTGACCAGGGTGACGGCCGCCAAACGCAGCCGCAATGAACCCGCCATGGGCCACTTGAGGATCATGTATCGGCCAGTCGGTAGCCAAGCCCACGCACCGTTTCAATGGTTTGGGGCGTGAGCTTTTTGCGCAACCGACCAATAAAGACTTCAATGGTGTTGGAGTCACGCTCAAAGTCTTGGGCATAAATATGCTCGGTGAGTTCGCTGCGTGAAACCACGGTGTTGGGGCGATGCATCAGGTAGGCCAATACCTTGTATTCGTGGCTGGTGAGGCTGACAGCTTGCTCGTGGTGCGTAACCCGGCCGCTGCGGGTATCGAGCGTCAGTGCCCCGTAGCGCAACACGGACGAGGCTTGCCCGTTGGCGCGGCGCAGCAGCGCACGCACCCGCGCGAGCAGCTCTTCGATATGAAAGGGCTTGGTTAGGTAGTCGTCTGCCCCAGCGTCGATGCCGGCCACTTTTTCGCTCCAGTTGTCACGCGCCGTCAAGATGAGCACGGGAAAGCGCCGGTCGTTCTCGCGCCAGCGTCGCAGCACGCTTAGACCGTCAAGGGCCGGCAAGCCCAGGTCGAGCACCGCGAGGTCGTAGTTTTCGGTGTCGCCGGCAAAGTGGGCATCAAGCCCGTTGGTGGCTTCGTCTACCACGTAGTCGGCCGCTGTGAGCGCTTGACGCAGTTGGGCGCGTAGGGTGTTGTCGTCTTCAACCAGCAGCACACGCATGGCTTTATCCTAGCAGTGTCATCGACGGCGCAAGCGCAGCACCGCGCCGGTGGCGGCGTTGAGCTCCAGTTTATTTAACTGACCGCTTGGGTCGAGTAACTTGACTTCGTAGATCCAGCGCCCGTCCTCACGTTCGAGCTTGATGCCCAGCACGCGTCCGGGGTACTCGACTTGCACGCGCTGCAGCACGACTTGCAACGGCAACACCTCGCCGGCGCGCAGTGCGGCACGCGCGCGGTCGTGGTCGCTGTCAGCATGCGCGGCCGAAAGCCCCAGCAACCCCGCCAGCAACAAAGCCCCAACCCACCGGGTTTGGTGATGTATGCGGTGAACAGCGCGGGACCAAGCCATACGGGCATTGAATACGACCATGTCTGAACCAAGGCTGAATAAGATTTTCAGTTTAGGTTCAAGTGGCCTACGCCACACTGCGGGCCATAAGAGATCAATCAAAGGGAGTGACACCATGAACCAAAGCAACACGCCGCATGCCGCCGCGATTGAGCCCCCTCACGGGGCGCCCGATGCGGCCAAAAAAGGTTGGGTGACCGATGCGCCCACGCGTATGTTCCACTGGCTGTTTGCG
>Ga0181585_10003237_pt1 | contig 14328 bp, 16 predicted proteins | sample 071ome_29_FD_132469 | JGI IMG/M metagenome (GOLD analysis project Ga0181585, IMG submission 132469) | Coastal salt marsh microbial communities from the Groves Creek Marsh, Skidaway Island, Georgia - 071407BT metaG (megahit assembly) | ecosystem: Environmental > Aquatic > Marine > Intertidal... | reverse complement strand
CCCTCCCCGCCACTTTCTTTCTTGCTGGATTTGAACATTTCCAGCATGCGCTCGGTGACCACATAGCCACCGACCGCGTTGCCGGCTCCGAGGAGCACTGCAATGAATCCGATAACCTGCTCGGCAGGAGTTTCAGCGATTCCCAGCGCAAACATCGCCCCGACCAGCACGATGCCATGGACAAAGTTTGATCCAGACATCAGTGGGGTATGCAGTATGACCGGCACTCGGGCGATGATTTCGTAGCCCGTAAAGCCTGCCAGCATAAATATATAGAGGGCAGCTAATCCTTCAATCATTACTCCGCTCCTTGATTATTCATTCTTTCCTGGAGGACAGGGTGGTGGATTTTTCCATCGTGGGTTAGCAGACTGTCGTTGATAACTTCGTCTTCCAGATTTATGTTTATCTGGCCTTCTTGAATAAGCAGCTCGAGAAAGTTCAGAAGATTCTTGGCATACAGCTCACTCGCGTGATTGCTAACAGTACTTGGGACATTTATCGGTCCGTAGATCTTTACGTGATTGTGAATTACGGTCTCACCTGCTCTGGTGAGTTCGCAATTGCCCCCGCCTTCCGCTGCCAGATCCAGGATTACCGAACCGCCGCGCATGGCCTCGACCATGGCGGTTGTGACTATACGGGGAGAGGCCCTGCCGGGAATGGCAGCCGTGGTGATTACCACATCCGCGGCGGCTATGTGCTGGGCAAGCACATCCTGCTGTTGCTGTTTTTCCTCGTCCGTCAGTTCCCTGGCGTAACCACCGCTGCCTTCCGCCTTGATTCCTACGTCGACAAATTTGGCTCCAAGAGATTCCACCTGTTCCTTCACCGCCGCACGTACGTCGTATCCTTCCACAATTGCCCCGAGTCTCCTGGCGGTCGCTATGGCTTGCAGACCGGCTACGTGGCGCCGATGACCAGAACCTTGGAGGGTCTCACTGTACCGACCGCCGTGGTCAGCATCGGGAAAAATTTTCCAAGCAAGCTTGCTGCCATTAACACTGCCTTATAGCCTGCGATGGCGGCCTGTGAGGACAGCGCATCCATGGCCTGGGCGCGGGAAATCCTGGGAACCATTTCCATTGAGAATGCGCTGACATTTTTGCTGGCAAGCTTTTCGAAACGGTCCAGTTCCGAGAACGGGTTCAGATAACCAATAAGAACAGAGCCGTCTTTCAGTTGGTCGATCTGGTGGCTCGTGATGGGGTTTACCATGAGGGTGATGTCGGCATTGCCCAGAAGTTGGGAGCCGTCGCTGACTATGGTGGCTTCTGCATACTGCGCGTCGGTCCAGCCAGCTTTTTCACCAGCTCCAGACTGAATGTCAACCTGAGCCCCCAGGCTGACGAGCCGCTTGACTACATCAGGTACCAGCGCCACTCGTTGTTCGCCTTCCCGAATTTCTGTCGGGACTCCGATTTTTATAGGCATAGACTACTCCCGGCGGTCGATTTCGAGTAAAGCGCGGAGTATATACGTAACCGCCACATAAATGAATGCGGTAAGTCCATTGCAAACGAAATGTTTGCCCCTGATTTTACAGCTCTGATGCGCGTGTCCGCAGTGATCCGGGTGATGAATCAAGGAATTGCGATCCCGGGGTCGCCCCCGTTCGTTCTGGCGGTTTCTAGGCTGGCCAATTAACTGATAGAATCTGCGCCTTTTAATTCACTGTTCGGGGCGGTTGTTGCGCCGCCAGTTGTAACTATGAGCTCACAAGCCACAAAAGATTCAACCGTATCCGGCCGCCATATCTCGATTATGGACACCACGCTCCGGGATGGCGAACAAACCCAGGGCGTTTCCTTTGCAGCTAACGAAAAGCTGAATATTGCCCGCGCACTGCTGCAGTCGCTGAATGTCGATCGGATTGAAATCGCGTCAGCCTGCGTCTCTGACGGTGAAAAGCAGGCGGTCGCCCAAATCAACAGGTGGGCCGCCAGCGAAGGTTATGATGAGCGGGTCGAAGTACTCGGCTTCGTTGACCACAAGCGCAGTGTAGACTGGATTGCTAGCGCCGGAGGAAAGGTTATCAATCTGCTGTCTAAGGGCAGCGAGAAACATTGTCGCAAGCAGCTTGGAAAAACCGTGGAAACCCATGCCGAAGATATAGCGAGAACGGTAGACTATGCTCACGGCAAAGGCTTGCTGTGCAACATGTATCTGGAAGACTGGTCAAACGGGTTTGCCGACAGTCGCGACTATGTGTTCGGGTTGCTACATCGAACGAGAGATCTGGGGATCAGGCATTTTATGCTGCCGGACACTCTTGGTGTCATGTCGCCAGATGAGGTCTATGCAGCCTTGCAAATAATGTTGATGGAATTTCCGGACCTGACGTTCGATTTTCATCCTCACAATGACTATGGTCTTGCTACTGCCAATGTGCTTGCGGCGGTGCGCGCCGGCGTCGACAGCGTACACTGCACCGTTAATTGCCTGGGTGAACGCGCTGGCAACGCGTCGCTGGCCGAAGTTGTCGTGGCTCTCAGGGACAAGATGGGCATGCGGCTGTCAGTTGATGAGACGCGCATTGTCACCCTGAGTCGGATGGTTGAAAATTTCTCCGGCAAATGGATAGCCGCCAACACTCCCATAGTGGGCGCTGACGTATTCACTCAGACCGCCGGCATACATGCTGATGGGGACCTCAAAGGTAATCTTTATGTCACCGATCTGGGTCCCGAACGTTTTGCCCGCAAGCGGACTTATGCCCTTGGCAAAATGAGCGGTAAGGCATCGTTAGTCAATAACCTGGAAGAATTGGGCCTCAGTCTGAGCGAAGATGAGCAGGCAAAGGTATTGGAACGAATAGTAAAGCTAGGTGATTCCAAGCAGCTAATCACGGTTGAAGATCTGCCATTTATCATTGCAGATGTCATGGAGAGCAGGGAAGTCCAGCTTATCAGCCTGAAAAACTGCTATGTGAGCAGTGGCATGGATGTGGAGAGCACCGCCAGTATCCGAGTAGAGCTAGAGGGTGAGGAATATCATGCTTCTGGATCCGGAAATGGTGGCTTCGCGGCATTTATCAACGCGATCATCAAGATATTGGAGCAGCGAAATTTTCAGCTGCCTGAACTGTTGGATTTTGAAGTTCACATTCCGCGGGGTGGTGATACCAATGCCCTGACTGAAGCCATCATCACCTGGGGAATGGATGGCCGAAATGTAAAAACTCGCGGGGTCGATTCCAATCAGGTACTGGCCGCCATCAAGGCGACCATGAGGATGATTAACATGCGCCTGCAGACCGAACAGGGAAGCTGACGAGCTGCAATCAGGAGATGGGCTGCTGGCGAAGCTCTTCCACCACAAGGTCACCAAACCCGCTGGTATCAATCATGGTGACTCCGCTTCCCGGCTTTGACAGGTCCGGAGTCGAATAACCACGCGCAAATACGCTTTGCATCGCGTGCCAGACATTTTTGGCCTCAGTGGCCATGTCAAAGGACATTTCCAGCATCATGGCAACCGATCCGATCATCGAGTAGGGGTTGGCTATATTCTGACCTGCAATGTCGGGCGCTGAACCGTGGGACGGTTCGTAGTAGGCTTTGTCGGGGCCGATACAGGCGGAGGGCATGAGGCCCAGCGAACCAAGGATGCCGCCGCCCTGATCGCTCAGAATGTCGCCGAACATGTTCTCCATCACCATGACATCGAATTGACCAGGATTCAGACACAGGTAAGTGGCTGCCGCATCCACCAGAATGGGGATAATTTCCACTTCCGGATAATCCTGACCGACTTCTTCCAGCACCTCGTTCCACAGTACACTGGACTTCAGCACATTGCTCTTGTGGATGTTGTGCAATACCTTTTTGCGTCTCATGGCAGTATCGAAAGCCACCCGGGCAATCCGCCTAATCTGTTCTTCATCGTATTCCAGGCTTTCCTTGACGTATCGGAGTCCGGCTTCATTGATGCCGGTTTCCTTGTCTCCAAAATATAGACCGCCGACGAGTTCTCGAATAATGATCAAGTCGATTCCTTCACCAATGATTTCCGGTTTGAGTGGCGAGAAGTGAGCAAGCCCCTTGGGCAGGAATACCGGTCTGAAATTGGCGAAAGTGTTGTAGCGTCGTCGAAGCGGCAACAAGGCGCCGCGTTCGGGTTGCATATCGACCGGAATTTTTTTGGATTCTTCATGATTCAATCCAATGGGTCCTTTGAGGATGGCATCGGACTCATCGCATAGTTTTTTTGTAGATTCGGGGAAAGAGTGGCCGTGATCGAAATAAGCATTGGCCCCGAATGCCCCGTGGGATAGCTCGAATTCCACAGCATTGCGCTCGGCTATCAGATCAAGCACCTTGACTGCCTCTGCCATGATTTCTGGCCCGATTCCATCGCCGTCCAACAGTGCTAATTTATATTTCGTCATTGAGCTGTCCTTTTTCCTTGCCGAGTTCGGCGATCACCGGTTCGCCGTCAAAAGAGGGCGCGTAATGTAGCACGCGTCACTGCGGGGTCACAAGGAACCGGGGTTCGGGTCGACACTGACTTGAAGGTCGTGGATCAACAGGCTTATGCTTGTACTTCAATTGCAATTGGGTTGGCAGAAGCGCTTGAGGAGACCGCAGCAGATGGTTGGCAGGAAGCTCGAAGTCGAAGAATTCGGGAGTCACGGCAGGCAAATACTTGCCATCCTCGCGTGTTTGCTGTTGGCTTTACCGATGACAGGGCTCGCGGCTGCGCCGGGCTGGAAGCCGCTGTTCGAACCCGACGAGCTGGCGGAGGTGCTGTTAAGAAGCTCCGGGATTCTAATAATCCGTGTTACCGGTAACTATAATCGCGGACATATTCCTGGAAGCCTCGAGAGTCCTTATGCCGATTGGCGTGGCGTTGGACGTAATCCAGGTCAATTGCGCAGTCTGGGCGAATACACAACCTTGCTGCAGCAGCTGGGCATTACAGCCGGGACACCTGTAGTGGTTGTGCATCAAGGCTCCGATCCTGCCGATATGGGAGCAGCAACTCGGGTCTATTGGACCCTGAAAACGCTCGGCGTGCGGGAGGTTGCGGTTCTCAATGGCGGTTACCAGGCCTGGCGGGCGGCTGAACTGCCGGTCAGCACTGAGAAAGAGTTCGCACACACCAGCGAATATCAGCCCGTACTGCTTGATGACTGGCGTGTTACTACCGAGGTAGTCGAAGAGCTTGTTCAATCTGGCGACGGAGCATTGATCGATGCGCGTCCGGTCAGTTTTTATCGGGGGTTTCGGGCCACTGTTGGCAAACCGGGCACTATTCGGGCTGCGGAAAATATTCCCTACGAAAACTGGTTCGACGGCGACAGGTTGTCCTCGAGCGCAAGCTTGCGGGAAGTAATGGATTCATTCGGAGAGCAGGATGCAACGATTACTGTCTCCTTTTGCAATACCGGTCACTGGGCGTCCATCAACTGGTTCGTCATGAGTGAGCTGCTGCAGTTTGATAATGTGCGACTGTACGCCGAAAGTATCGCAGAATGGGGTGAGCAGGAGCGGCCGATGGACAATCAGGTTGGTCGTCTGCGGGTATACCGCGATCTGACATCCCGTTGGTTTAATGGCTTCATCGCAAATTAATCATTAATCAAGGACACAGGTTATTCATGGACACCGCTCTTTCGCTATTGCCGAGACGAGCCGGGCTATGCCTGCTGGCTGCGGCCCTGGTGTTTTTTACTTTCTACCTGGCCGGTCCGAGATCTGCGTTCCTGTTGTCTCTCGGGCTGGGCTTTGGCCTGGTTCTGGAAGGATTGCGATTCGGATTTGCGGGGCCTTGGCGGCAGGTGGTGACGGAGAGGGACGGCAGGGGCTTACTGGCGCAACTGCTAGCTGTCGGTTTGACCGCCGCCATCGCATTTCCCTTGCTGGCGTCCAATCCCGATGAACTAACCGGTGCCTATGCGCCGATTGGATTTGCCATGATCCTTGGTGCATTTGTATTCGGTATGGCAATGCAGCTGGTGATGGGTTGCGGCTCGGGTACCCTCGTAAATGCGGGGAGTGGCAACCTGGTCTCCATCGTCGCATTGCTTGGTTTTGTCTTCGGCAGTTTCCTCGGCTCCCTCCACCTGGGCTGGTGGACCAATTTAGGAACCCTGCCTGTGCTAACCATGCAGGGGATCTTCGGAGTGAATCAGAGCCTGTGGGTCACCTTGCTCGGACTGACGCTGCTTGCGGCACTCATCCTGGCCTGGTCAGAGCAGGGAAAGCGTAAACCGCCTTCTCGATTGCTAGCCGCGGCAATCTTGCTGGCACTGTTGGCAATTCTCAATTTAATTATTGCCGGGCAATCCTGGGGTGTGGTCTATGGCCTTGGCCTGTGGGGCGCAAAACTGGCCCAGGCGGGAGGTATGGATGTCGCAGCGACTGCTTTCTGGTCCAATAGCGCTCACGCCGAACGTTTGCAGCAAAGCATACTGACGGATGTGACTTCACTTACCAATATCGGACTTATCGCAGGAGCATTTCTGGTAATGCGCTGGCGGCGCCGCACCGATCCCCAGATAGCGAATCTGCAACCTCTGAGCTGGCTGGTGGTCATCTTTGCGGGACTGGTGCTCGGTTACAGTTCTCGCATTGCCTTTGGATGCAATGTTGGGGCTTTCTTTAGCGGTGTTTCAACCGGCAGCCTGCACGGCTGGGTCTGGTTTGTGGCAGCATTTTGCGGCTCAGTGCTGGGTATACGCCTCAGACCGGTACTCTTAATCCCGTCACGAGCAGCAGGGTAGGTGGGCATTGCGTGACTGACCAGCGACAACTACCAGGTCGAGAGCTGTCCGGATTGCTTGCGCTGGTCGCTATTCTATTATTCGTGATTCTTGACCTTGTGAGTGCCGAAGCAATCGATCCCTACCAGGCACCTTATCCAACTGCGCTGGGATCTGGCCAGATACCCTCGGGAGCCCATTGCACAAACGTCAGCGCTGTCGACTGAGGGCCAGAACGTCGGTGTGACCGACAGTGCAATTTCCGGTTGCCACATGTAGCTGACGAAACCGTTTCCAGTCAGCAACGTCAGCAAGATCGATCGAGCCCTGGTTTGTCACGGCCCCGGCTATACCTTCAATTAATGTGCTTGTCAGCTTTTTGTCGGCGGGGCCCAGGTTCCAGGGGCTATCGGCAGCACGCACCTGGAATCCGGCTCGGGAAAAAATCTCTGTCATGTGCCCCACGGCATCTGGCCCCAGTGCGGGGCCGAATCCTTTATCTCGTCGCTGGTCTGTGTTGAAGGCAGTCAGAATGGTCCCGTCAAGAGGGTGGGCGGGATCCCAGTCTGTTCTGCCATCGTAATTTAACTCAGCATAGATAGCGATCTCTACGTCTTCAGATGCACGAGACGCCGCAGCAGTCAGGGCCTCGAGAAAATCAGCGGACACGAGATCAAACAGTGCCGAGGCGGTTATCAGCCGTGTTCCGTCCATAGGTAGGGTAGAGATTTTTCCAAGATCCATGGCATGAATTTCCAGGTGCTCTGAGCTGCCGTGACGGCGGCTTGCTTCCGCCAGAAGTGCGCTGTCGTTATCCACCAGTCGCCAGCATACTGAATTCATCACTGGCTTATTGCTGGCCGTCAGTGCCCGCAGGCTGGAGCCGGTACCGGCGCCCAGGTCGAGCACTATTGGCATCGCTGCGCTGCCGCTTTCCAACCAGTTCATTGCCCGAGCCAGCAGGTCGGGGTCGCGCGCCTGAAGATCCGCGTCTTCGCGCAGATTGAGCCATTCGATACTGAAACCGCTCACTATTGGTTTACCTCTCTGATTTTTTGAGCTACGCAACGAGCGCTGTCGGACCAGTACGGCAAACTCTCCGCGGCAGAGCGCGCGCCAGCCTGCAGTTCAGATCGTTTGATCTTGTCGGTTAGTAATGATCGCAGAGCGTCAGTTAATGCTTGCTGGTCATCCGTTGGTACCAACAATCCCGCGGAGGAGGGCACTACATCTGGCACAGCGCCGGCGCTGGCTGCGATTACCGGCAAGCCTGCGGCGAGGGCCTCGGCAAACACCATCCCATAGCCCTCAAACCGCGAGGGTAGTACAAACACATCGGCGTTTTGGTATTCGTCCTGCAGTTCTTCGACAGGACCAATAAATTCGATACGGTGCTCCAGTCGCAGGGCGATTACGCGTTGTTTCAGGCTCACTGCCCAGTCTGGATCGGGGCTGCTGTCGCCTACAATCCGAGCGCTCCAGGCAAGGTTTCTGAGCGCAGCGAGGGATTCGATCAACAGATCATGGCCTTTGCGTTTGATGAGCGATCCCACGGTCAGCAGACGCGGGGGAGTGCCGTCACATTGCGCAAAAGAACACCGCTCGGTGCCGGGCAACGCCACAGCGATACGATTACCGGGCACATTAAATTTTGAAGTCAGTATCTGCCTGGTATGGGGACTGGTAACGATGACCCCCCTGGCATACTGCAGCGCGCGTTTTTCCGACGCCAGGAACGCCTGTCGGGTGGCCTCGTCCAGCCCTGACTCGAGCGCCAGCGGGTGATGACACAGAGCAATCAGGCGCAGGCGCTGGGATTCCTCCGCTACCAGATTATCCAGCACACCGAAAGCAAGACCGTCTACAAGCACCACAGCGTTATCAGGTACGGAATTGAGAATGTTGCGCGTAATTTCGAGTGCCTGAGAATCAGCAAAGGGAAAGACGCCCGGCAATGCCAGTGGATGCACTTCCATCCCCAACTCCCGCAATTCAGCGATGAGTCGGCGATCGTAGTGATAGCCGCCAGTGGGTGTGTCCAGGCTTCCTGGATAGACAAAGTAAATCGAGATATCGTCCATTTTTGACGGTGAAAACTCCAGAATGCCTGTTGTTATTGCGAGAATCGTTACCAGAACCGACCCGGTGCCAAACTTGCGTCACTAACAGGTGCAGCATACTATGTACGGCCAAATTATCAGCGTGATACGAATATAATGTCGGATCTTTCAGTAAACCGCAAAGCCAGCGCCCGTATCCCAACGGCTCACGGTGATTTCCAATTGTGTTACTACACCAACACAATTGACAATAAGGAGCATCTGGCGCTTTGCATGGGAGACCCTGCCGGTGCGGAGCCGGTCTTGGTGCGGGTGCACTCGGAATGTTTTACCGGCGATGTGCTGGGCTCGCGTCGCTGCGACTGTGGCGAGCAACTTGATAGAGCTATGGCGATGGTCGCCAAAGCCGGCAAAGGAGTTGTTTTGTACCTGCGTCAAGAAGGCCGGGGCATAGGCTTGTTGGAAAAATTACGGGCTTACAATTTACAGGATGAAGGATTCGACACAGTAGATGCCAATCTTATGCTCGGTCATGAAGCTGATGGTCGAGATTACACACTCGCAGCCTTGATGCTGAAAGATCTTGGGGTGCGCGCGGTGCTGCTGATGACAAATAATCCGGAAAAAATCAACGCGCTGCGAACTGCGGGTATCGATGTCCGTGAACGTGTATCACTGGAAGTTGCAGCCAATGCAGATAATGCTGAATACCTGTTGACCAAGGCGAAGCGCATGAATCATCTATTGCAATTAAAAACTGCCGGTTGACAGTGAACCGATGGATCTCAATCAACGCATCGAGCAGTGGCTGCGAAGCGCACAGCAGCAATTTCAATCAGCAGGTACTGCGAGTACTCACAAACGACCACACGTAACACTCAGCTACGCCCAGAGTTGGGACGGCAGCATTACTACCATTCCCGGCGAAAGCCTGGCACTGAGCAGCGAGACTGGTATGCAGATGACCCATCAGCTACGCAGCCTGCATGATGGTATTCTGGTCGGCATAGGTACAGTGTTGGCCGATGATCCTCGTCTTACGGTCAGGGAATGGACGGGCAATGATCCGCAGCCAATTGTTCTCGATAGTCAATTGCGGATTCCCTCCTCCAGCAGGCTTTGCCAGACCGAAAATCAGCGCTGCTGGGTTCTGACTGTTTCCACGGCAGTTCAGGAGCGTTCTGACTGTGAATTAATCGTGGTAGATGATGACGGAGCTGGTCAGGTTGATCTCCGAGCAGGGCTCAGCGCGCTTTATGAGCGTGGCATAAGAAGTTTAATGGTTGAAGGAGGCGCTTCCGTAATTACTGCGTTTCTGCGCGCCGGGCTTGCCGATGCCATTGTGCTCACCGTGGCGCCGGTCCTGGTCGGTGGCTACAGGGCGTTGGGCAGATTGTGGGACGAGGAGATGACCTCGTTCCCCCTTATCTCACCACTTTGTAGTCAGCAGCTGGAAAATGAATTGATCGTATGGGGCAATCTGCATTACGGAGCGCGAACAGAGTGAGCGATCGCAGCACAACGCATGCTTCGCAACTGTGGTTTACCGCGCCTCATAGGGTCGAGGTTCGCGAGGCGATTTTGCCTGTACCAGGGCCCGAACAGGTGCTGGTCAAATCCCGTCATTCAGCAGTCAGTGCCGGCACAGAGTTACTTGTGTATCGCGGTCAGCTGCCGCAATCAATGCCGCTGGACAGCGCACTATCGTCGCTCCAGAGCAGCTCGGAATATCCGCTGCAATACGGATACGCTTGCGTCGGTGAGGTTCAGACTATTGGCCGTGCGGTCGATCCCGACTGGCAGGGACGCCTGGTTTTCTCCTTTCAACCCCATTGCAGTCATTTTCTTGCCAGCCCCGAGGAACTGCAAAGGGTACCGCATGGAGTGTCTGCAAAAGATGCCGTATTTCTTCCCAACATGGAGACGGCAGTTAATCTGGTTCAGGATGGTTGCCCACTCCTCGGTGAGCGTGTTGTGGTAGTCGGGCAGGGAGTTATCGGGCTACTTGTATCGGCTATCCTGGCCGGTTATCCCCTATCCATGCTTGTGGCAGTTGAGCAACAGGCTGACCGCCAGGAATTGGCAAGGGGACTGGGTGTTGACCGGGTCCTGCGTCCCGAGGAGTTACAAGACGCAGCAAGCATTCTCGAGACGGGATATTCAAACGGCTTTGACGCCGATCTGGTCTTCGAGGTCAGTGGTGATCCGGCCGCGCTAAACCTTGCCATTGCGTTGGGAGGATTTGCCAGTCGCATTGTCATCGGCAGTTGGTACGGTAATAAAACTGCCGCGGTAGAGCTGGGTGGTCCAGCACATCGTAACAGATTACAGTTCATAACCAGTCAGGTTAGCACCATCGCTCCAGCGCTTCGGGGGCGCTGGAATAAGCAACGCCGTTTTGAACTTGCCTGGGAGATGATCCGCCGTATAGGTCCGGGAAAACTCGTGACGCATACACTGCCACTCGAGCGCGCCGGTGAACTTTATCAGCAATTGCATGAGCAGCGGCCCGGATTCACCCAGGTGCTGTTTGATTACCAAGACTGAGGGAAACGCTATGTATACGGTCGCCGTAACCAGAGATTTTATCGCCAACCATTTCCTGATTGGGGGAGACTGGGGCGACGAGAACAACCCCCATGCGCATCACTATGTGCTCGAAGTGCGCATCGAAAGTGAGAATCTGGACAGGCATGGTTACCTGGTTGACATAGTCGAAATAGAGCGAGTACTGAATGATGTGGTCGGCTATTTCCGCGACTGCATGCTCAACGACAAGCCGGAATTTGTCGGTCTGAATCCGAGTCTTGAGCATTTCAGCCGAATTCTCAGTGAAAAATTGCTGGCCGGTATAGCGCCTCCGGGAAGTGGTGCACTTGTAGTGAAGCTATGGGAAAACGAGAGTTGTTGGGCGGCATTTCGCCAGCATTTCGGGTGATCGCTTCTAGTCAGCGTCACTGCCCGGTGCGCCGGGTTCGGGCTCGGCGATGGAAACTTTATCGGCAGAAGGGGGATTCCGAAAGCCCGCCAGAAAGCCAAATCCCAGCGACAACAGCAGCGTATCTCGCAGTCGCATCAGTGCAATGAGGCCGGCTGCAGTCGATAATGGTAGCCCCAGAAATTCAAACGACCAAAGCACCGACGCCTCGATAGTACCGATACCGCCGGGTATCGGAAGCAGCATAGCCAGACGCATGCCGACCATGATTAATATTACCTCGGAGACCGTCGGAGTCAGTCCGAGAAAACCCAGTACCAGCACCAGTTCGCCCAACAGTGCCACCCAGCCAACTAAAGCTAGCACCAAAGCCGACCAGAGCTCGGGGCGTCGTCGTGCCAGGGTGTCTTTCAGCAAATTTACCATCGTAGTCCAGCCTTCCAGGCCGCGTCCGGCACTGCTATCGACGGTCCAGCGGGGCACCAGCCTGCTGAAAAGCCGCGCGAGAAACTCGGGATGCCTTAAGATGAGCGCAGCAGAAAGAAGTAATGCCGCCAATAATGCAATGAGTATTGCCATGACTTGTAACCAGGCTTCCGTTGGCATAATTGCCGTCCCGAGCAGCATTAATATGCCTGCCAGCAGTACGGAAATGTTGGTGCCCGTTTCCAGAAAACGATCGAGTCCCAGCGCCGCCACTGCTTTGGGGAGGGGCAGTCCAAAATATCGGCTCAGCCAATAAAGCTGCAGGGGTTCGCCTCCGAATTGAGGACCTGGAGTGATAAAACTTATTGTGCTACCAGATTGGCGCAACCGAAACAGCTGATAAAGTGACAATGACGCCCCCAGCGCACGCGTTAAAAGCTGCCAGCGCTGGACAGCAATGAAAAGCACAGCGGCATTGAGTAATATCCACAGTGTCCACTGCGAGGCGGTGAGTCTTCCGGGCCAGGAGAGCATCTCGTCAAGCGGCAACTGCCGCAGCGTCCAGATTGCGAGCGCCAATGCCAGAAGCCAGAGTAGCAGGTGAATTATCCCGCGAATGTTCATAGGGACTGCTGATCCCCGTGGGTCCGAAGCCTGCCGCTGACAATCAGCCAGTCGCGGATAAACCCTGCCAACATCGGCACCATAAAGAGAATGCCCACAGGACGGCTAAGAAACGCCGGTATGAGGGGCCACAATACCGTTGCCACTAACCCCATCTGGTAGCCTGCCAACTGCCGTCGAAGGCGGCTTGGTGGCAGTGAATAAATTGGTTTATTAAATCGCCGGCGCCATAGCAGACCCCATTGAAACAGGTAATAAGCGACGCTGACGAGCAGGTAGATTGGGAAAAGTTTGCCGTAAAGAACCGCGAGCAGCGGGGCAATGACCAGGCCTGTGGCGTCAAGTGTAGTGTCGAGCTCTTTGCCCAGTTCCGTAACCTGCTGCCGCTTTCGGGCGATGTATCCGTCAAGCGCGTCGCCCAGTGCTGCTGCCGTATAGAGTATAGCTGGCAAGTATGGGAGCAGGGGCCTGGTCTGCAGCCCGGTAGTCGCAAGGAACCCAGCTGTTGCTGCGATCAGCAGTCCGCGCGCAAGGGTAAGCTGATTGCCGGTCCCAAGAGTACTCAGTAACTTGTCGTCTGTTGGGCTGTGATTGAGATGCAGCCGACGTAGGCACTGCCAAAGCACAAATCCCCAACAGAAAAGCGTGGGTATTAGCCAACGCGAGGCGAATACGGGACTCTCCAGCATTCCCAGGCCAAGTGCCAGCAGGAGGAAAAGAATCGTCCCTTGAATGCCCAGCTGTTTCAGCTCTCGCCGTAAAGCGCTCAAGGGTTGCCGATAAGTTGACCTGGACAAGGGGTAGGAATCCTGATTCGGGGCAATTATTAGCCTTGTTTACTCTGGCCGCGGAATCACTCCTGCAGGGCTTCAAACTCGAATCGCAGGGTAACTTCGTCACCTACCAGTGCATCGGCCACGCCATAATCCATTCCCCAGCGGCTACGAAGTATCGTAGTGCGGGCAGAGATGCCTAGGGTCTCACGTCGGTGACCGAAAGGATATCTGGCCAGTTTGTTGATAGTGACTTCAAGTTCTACGGGATGGGTATTGCCCAAGAGAGTAAGATTTCCTGTCAGTATGCCGTTGTCACCGGTAGCGTCAGGCACATAACCTGTTGCCTCGAAAACGATTAGGGGATGCCTGCGTGCGTTGAGAAAATCTTCACCTCGCAGGTGGTTGTCGCGGCGCCTGTGATTTGAAAACACGCTCTCGGCCTGGATTTCCATGCGACCTGAGCTGAGTTCCCGGGTTTCGACGTCATAGCGGAAGCTGCCTTCTGCCTCGAGAAACATGCCGAGCTGTTGCTGAAAACCGACGTGATCTGCCGCAAAGGAGATTGATAGATGTTCTGAATCAATGCGCCAGTCAGCAGGTTCAGCATTAACGCTGGACCCGCACAATGCCAAAATCAAGGCAAGCGCGGTCCAGGCTGAGCTTTGAGGGTATGATGGCATAAACTTCTCCTCACGCGATTTAATGATGGTGGATATTGGCGGGCGTAGCCGATCGGTCGTGTTTCCCGTCAATCTGATCGGTCGACATCGCATTTGGAGCAGATCTGGTACCAGCGGG
>Ga0181585_10003236_pt1 | contig 14329 bp, 10 predicted proteins | sample 071ome_29_FD_132469 | JGI IMG/M metagenome (GOLD analysis project Ga0181585, IMG submission 132469) | Coastal salt marsh microbial communities from the Groves Creek Marsh, Skidaway Island, Georgia - 071407BT metaG (megahit assembly) | ecosystem: Environmental > Aquatic > Marine > Intertidal... | reverse complement strand
TTACTCCTTCGAATGTTTACAATGCCTATGAAGAGGCTTGTTTGGAATATTCGTATCTTGTAAACACCCATCAGTCCAAGAATGTTCTTTCATCTCTCTTGGGAAACACAACAGGGTCTTTTGATCAAGATGGTGAGTTTTCTGAATACGAGCCAGGGCTTGACGAAAAGCCAAACTTAAAATATCCAAGGTTCCAACTCGGATATATTCGAAACGTTGGTGACAGCATCGGGACGCTGGCTGGAGTCGGCGGAAATCAAACAGTATATTCCGCTTCTTTTACAGCACAGGAGAATGTCCAGGACTATGACCTTCAGAAGATCATCTACACTGCTTCTCTTGATGCGGGCTCCCCATTCAATGACAAAGTAGGGAAAAAGGCAATAACAATTCAAAAAGTATATTATAAGACACCACAAGCAATGTGGAACTTTTATGGTGGATATGCTATTGGTGCTGTAGGTAACTTATCAACTTATGGTATGTATGCTGACGACAGCAACTTCCAGTTAGTGCCTTCCTGGCAAAACGTCCTACAGGCTTATGCTTTCGAACAAGACTTGCACGTAAGAGCCTCCCACTGGTCATTCAGGATCATCAACAACAAGTTGAGAATCTACCCAACTCCATCAGGTGTTCATCCAGACAAGTTCTGGGTAGAGTTCCGAGTTGCTGAGGATGCCTTTACGGAAGACTCTGATCGCAAGTATGGTGCTGACGGCGTCAATAATATGAATACATTACCATTCCCCAATGTTCCTTATGAGAACATTAACAGCATTGGTAAGCAATGGATCCGTCGCTTTGCTCTATCTTTGGCAAAGGAGACCCTTGGTCAGGTAAGATCTAAGCTCGCTTCAATACCTATTCCAAACAACGACATTACTTTGAATGGTCCAGCTTTGGTATCTGAGGCAAAGGAAGAGCAAACAAACCTAAGAACAGAACTCAAAGAAGCTCTCGATCAAATGGTCTATGCTGCTCTCGCTGAACAGGATCAAAGACTACAGAACAGTGTTGCTGATATCTCACAGAAGATTCCAACTGGCATTTACGTGGGTTAAGATAGATGGCTCAAAATAAATGGACCCAGCCTACTCAGCCACCACCACCGCTATTTGTAGGGAAAGCAGAAAGAAACTTTGTTAAGCAAATCAATGATGAAGTCATTGAACGAATTGTTGGACAACAGGTATTATACTTTCCTATGGATAACAAAAGAACAGATTATCACCCAGTTTATGGGGAAGCAATAAATAAAACATTCTTACCACCAGTAAGAGTATACTCCCTAGTAGAGTATGCAGGACCAACTAGAGTGCAAGAAGAATATGGTTTTGATAACCTGTACAGTATCAACGTCCACTTCCACAAGAGAAGACTAACAGAAGATCAGGACTTGTTTGTCAGACTTGGAGACTTTGTCCAGTATGATCAGATGTTCTTTGAGATTGTTGATACCTTCGAGCCCAGATACCTTTTTGGACAAGACAGCGACTTTGCAGATGGGACTTCAATGGAAGTGACTGCTGTGTGCCGTCAAACTCGAAGTGGTATATTCAACCCTGCCGGCAGTCTCGGCGGACAGAACAAAAGAATGTAGGAATTTGTAAATGCCAAAGAAGACAAAGTTAGATCAAGACTTGAAAGCAGATTACAGTTTGAAGCCCTCTACCCTAGAGGACATCGACGCTGCTGTATTTGAGTTCATAAATGATTCTCTAAATGTCTTCTGCGACACAAATGAAGGCTTCACCAAGGTGCCTGTGATTTTTGCTGGAGCAGAAAGGGCATTTCAAATAAAGAATCAACAAGAGCTACGAAAGAATGGAAGATCACTAGAGTATCCAATCATCTCAATCATTCGCTCTTCGTTGACTAAGAATCCACAGAACAAGGGAAGATACGGTGTGTACATTCCTCCTTACTTTGATTTCTACAAGAAGGGCGGCTCCATACCAATCGCAAGACAGGTTCAGCAAGGAAAGACTAGAGAGCGTGCTAATGCTACTGCTGTCAGAAAATATGGGCAGAACACCTTTCCTTTCGAGAACGAGAAAATTGTTTACGAGACACTCTTCGTACCAAACCCAACTTTTGTCGAGCTTGTTTATCAGGTTAAGATGATTTCTAACTACCAACAACAGATGAACCAAATGTTGGCTCCCTTTTTGTCTGAGTTCTCAACTCCTGCTGTTTTCAACATCACTTATGAAGGAAACACATACGAAGCTTTTGTAGAACCAGACTTTGCTAACGAAAGCAACAATGGCGCACTTGGAACAGACGAAAGAACATTTAAGTCAACTGTGACTATCAAGGTTCTCGGACACATTATTGGTGCCGACAAGAACCAGGAAACACCTAATGTCGCTGTAGTAGAATCTGCTGCTGAAGTAACAATAGGCAGAGAGCGAACAGTCACAGGAGACAAGCCAGAATTTCAGGCACAAAGAAAAGATAAATATAGACGCTGACCATAATAATAGATTGGTGGGTGTTTGGATTTATAGGTTACTATTTATTATTAGCGTTTAGTATGTTTATACTACCTTATAGCGATTAAAACCGAGGAGAAGGATTATCAATGGCTGACAACTCTTCAAGAAAGTTCAAATTCATATCCCCAGGGGTATTCATTAGCGAGATCGACCAATCCCAGCTACCTGACACACCAGGTGCAGTTGGTCCACTAGTTATCGGTAGAGCCAGAAAAGGTCCTGCCGATAAGCCTATTACTGTAGATTCATTTTCTGACTTTGTTCAGACTTTCGGCAATCCAGTTCCTGGTGCCCAAGGCAACGATGTATGGCGTGAGGGCAACTTGACTGCTCCAACCTACGCTGCATATGCTGCACAAGCTTGGCTTCAGAACGGATCTCCGTTGACATTCATCCGTGTATTGGGTGATGAGTCTACCAATGCTTCTGCTGGCGGTAAGGCTGGCTGGGAAGTGAGCGAGTTTGCTACCACAGGCACCGAGGCAGCTAAAAACAATGCTGGTGGTGTTTATGCACTCTGCGTTTGGCCTTCTGGCTCAAACGCTGGAACCGATGTCCTTACAGGTTCAGTAGCTGCTCAGATTTATATGAACAGCGGTCGTGTCCTTCTAAAGGGTGATCGTGTTGACGGTATCGGCACAGCCCAAGCTGGTAGCACAATCTACGAGATTGATGATCTAAACAGCATTACTCTTGTTTTCACAGGTAGTACAGGCGGTCAGTTCTCTGAAGAGGTAACAGTCAGTCTTAACAGAGACCAAGAGAACTTCATTCGTAAGGCTCTTAATACTAACCCAACAATCACAAACGATGCTATCACAGAGCAAGAGACTCAAGACTTCTACCAAAAAGGTATTTACTGGCTTGGTGAAACATTCGAAAACTCTTTGGTAACTAAGGGTGCTAGCTCTATTGGTGTTCTAGATGGCGGCTCAACCACCAAGTACTACGCTGCTATGGTCCCAATGGCTGTTCAGGAAACTGCTGGTCTTGATGCTTCCAATCAACAAAACAACTTCCGTGGTGCTGCTTCAAGAGCTTCCACAGGTTGGTTCATTTCCCAGGACCTTAGTTCCAACAACGCTGCTTATCAAGCAAGAGCTATGCAGAAGCTTTTCCGCCTCGAAGCTCTAAGTGCTGGTGAGTCAACTCAAAGGGAAGTAAAAATATCTATTGCTAACATCAAAGCACCAGAAGGTGATTACCAAGACTACGGTTCATTCTCTGTACTCATCCGTGACCTACAGGATACAGACAACCGCCCAGTAGTCATCGAGCGCTATGATGGTCTAACTTTGAACCCTGCTGCTGATAGCTACATTGCTAAGCGCATCGGTGACAAGTACATGGTCTACGACCAAAACGAACAACGCCTCGTAGAGTATGGCGAGTTCGAAAACAAGTCAAACTTCGTTCGTGTAGTAATGAACGACACAGTCGCTGCTGGTGGCGGTGAGCGTCGCTGGCTACCATTCGGCGTCTTCGGTCCTCTCCAGTACCGCAGCGTTGGTATTGTTAGCGGTTCAAGTGGCTTCTCTGAAGATCTTGCAACCCCACTATCATCTTCTCGTGGTGATATGCTTACAATGCTTCTCGGTGGCTCCGATGCCAACTATGGCAACATTGGTCACGCCACTAACACAATTGACGTTTTGGATGTACCAACTGTTGGTGGCTATGCAGCAAACGCATTCAGTGGCTCCATTGTATTCCCATCCGTACCACTACGTGGTCAAAGCAGTTGGGGCAAACCAAGATCTCTCAACAACACTTACTGGGGTGCTTGGACAGGTAGAGCAGGTGATGACACCTTCTTCTCCCAACAGGTCCACGATTGTTTGAGAGTTCGCTCCGCTGATGTAGCTTCCCTAGGTGAAGACGCCAACCCAGCATCTACAGATCACGATGTTGAAGGCGACACACCAACAAGAGCAACAACATCAGCTTTGTCCATCTCTTGGGTATTCTCCCTAGATGATGTTCAGCAGCCATCAAGCGGTGTTTTCACATACGCTAGCGGCTCACGTAACGCTGGTACAGCTATCAGTGCTCAGGCTGGCAACTCCTACAAGGACGTTCTCAGCGGATCAATCGACCGTTTCACAACTACCCTTCACGGTGGTTTCGACGGCTACGACATCTCTGAGCGTGAACCATTCGCAAACAGAAAGATCGGCTCAACAGAAGAAACTTCATACGAACTCTTCAGCTTGAGAAAGGCAATCAACATTGCTTCCGAACAAGACTTTGTTGAAATGAATGCTGTTACAATCCCAGGCGTCTGGAAGGCTGAAGTAACTGATTCTCTACTTGACATTGCTGAAGAGCGTGGCGATGCGCTTGCATTGATTGACATTGAGTACGGCTACACTCCAGACACTGAAGACACAGGCAGTGCTCAAACAAGAAACGAAGGAAACACACCTACTCAAGCAGCTAACACCTTGGCTGATCGTAGCATCAACAACAGTTACGGTGCTACATACTATCCTTGGGTACGCATCCTAGACACAAACACAAACCAAAACCTTTGGGTACCACCAACAGTACCAGCTTTGGGTGTTCTCTCCTCAACAGATAGATTGAACGCTCCTTGGTTCGCTCCTGCTGGCTTCACCAGAGGTGGCTTGAGTGAAGGTGCTGCTGGTCTACCAGTATTGGATGTTTCTAGAAGACTCACATCAGATGATCGTGACAGACTCTACGAAAACAACATTAACCCAATCGCTAAGTTCCCTGCTGAAGGTATCGTAATCTTCGGTCAAAAGACTCTACAGCAGACAGCTTCTGCTCTAGATCGCATCAACGTCCGCCGCTTGATGATCTTCTTGAAGCGTGAGATTTCATTCATCGCTTCCCGCCTCCTTTTCGGACCAAACGCAAAGGATACTTGGGATCGCTTCTTGGGTCAGGCTGGACCAGTTCTAGAAAGTGTTCGTGCTGAGTTTGGTATTGATGACTTCCGTCTAATCCTAGACGAAACAACAACAACTCCAGACCTCATTGATCGAAACATTATTTATGCTAAGTTGCTTGTCAAGCCAACTCGCTCCGTAGAGTACTTCGCAATCGACTTCGTGGTTACAAACAGTGGGGCAGCTTTTGAAGACTAGTTCAAAGGCAACAAAATATAATATCAAGGAGTAACATAAATAATGTCAAGCTTATTTTGGAACGACGTAAGAACTGAGCCAAAGCGCAGATTTAGGTTTGAACTTAAGTTTAGTAGCCGCACCCTAGGGCAAGGCGCTATTCCAGTATGGACAATCAAAACAGCCAGCAAGCCAAAGGCTAACGTCAGTACCATTGAACACCAGTACATCGACCACACATTCAAGTATCCAGGTCGCGTCACTTGGGATCCAATCTCCATTACTTTGGTAGACCCAGTTGACCCAGACTTGTCCTACGCTTTCTTGGACGTTCTCGGTGCTGCTGGTTACAAGTTCCCAACCACAGCTTCACGCTCCAAACTCAGCTTGAGCAAAAAGCTTTTCGCTGAGCAGATCGGTTCTGTCTTCATCGACCAGATCGACGAAGCTGGCGAAATCATTGAGCGCTGGGAACTCATCAACCCATTCATTACTTCTGTTGACTTCGGTGGAAGCTTGGATTATACTTCTGACGATATGAACGAAGTAACCGTAGAAGTCACATACGACTGGGCTCGACTTACTCAGACTAAGGCTAACGGCAGAGATCAGACATCTGCTGCTGACTAAACGGAAGAAATAATATCGGTTACAATATAAAAAACGAAAGGTTATAAATGAGTCGCAACGAAAATAGAACAGGATTTCCTGAAGATTTTACTCCCCAAGACGATACACCAACACCTGCTGTTGCTACAACGGTAGGCGCTGGTGTACCTGCTGCCCAGCCAACATTCTCTTGGTCAGTACCAACTGAGTTTGTAACACTGCCAAGTGGTGGACGATTCTACCCACAAGGGCATCCACTTCATAATAAGACCTCTGTAGAGATCAAGTATATGACTGCAAAGGAAGAAGACATTCTAACTTCCCGTGCATTACTAAAAGAGGGTGTTGCCCTCGACAGAATGCTACAGAGTTTGGTTGTTGAAGAAGGTGTTCGCATTGACACCCTTTTGATCGGTGACAAGAACGCTCTTTTGGTGGCAGCAAGAAGAACAGGGTACGGACCAGGCTATCAGACATCAGTCACTTGCCCAGCGTGTGGCACCACAGATGAGTTTGAGTTCGATATCTCAGAGCCTTCAGTCACTGAGTATGAGCGTAACATTGAAGAGAACGCTGCTGTCCTCACAGATGAAGGGAACCTATTAATAACTTTACCAATGACAAATGCAGTCGTTGAGTGTAAGATGTTGACAGGTGCCGATGAACTAAGACTCTACAAAGAGTCAGAGCGCAAGGCAAAAAGAAAACAAGCTACAGGAACAATGACAGATATGTTCAGAAGCTACATTGTTAGCGTCAACGGACAAGAATCTCCATTGGTCATTGAGTCATTCATTCAAGCACTACCAGCAAGAGATGGTCGTATCCTTCGGAACACCTACTCAGCTTGTGTGCCAAACATTGATATGACACAGGTGTTTGACTGCACTAACTGCGGTCATTCGGCGGACATGGAGGTTCCGCTGAATACTGACTTTTTTTGGCCTGGATGATCAATACATAGAGAGCGTTTACGAGCAGCTATTCCAACTGAAGTATTATGGCGGTTGGAGTTTCTTTGAGTCGTACAACCTCCCTATCAGCGTTCGAGTATGGTTCCTAAACCGCTTGGCGGAACAAAAGAACCAAGAGCAAGAAGCCCAATCAAAAGCATTATCAAGTTCAAAGGGCAGGGGAAGAAAGTATACTCCGTAAAGAAATAGTTTATCAAACTACTTAATAAGCGTAGTACTAAGGGGGCTTTCCTGTGCAAATCGATTTTGAAAATGATGTTTTAGATCTCACACAGTTTCGAGGCAAACAACTTAACGAGAATATTCTCCACGTCTTTGCGGCTTGGATCGAGTATCTCTTGTCTAAGATGTTCAAGGGAAGGCGAGTTCCTGTACGTGTTAAAGGGAACAGAATAGAAGTAGAAAGATTTACTGACGCCTTGGTAAACGAGAAAAGATATCTTGACTTCATTAAGAAGTACGGTCTAGACGACCCTATGACCTATAAGCAAAAAGCCAAGCTTCAGGTCGCCATCAACAGATTCGAAAGAGAAGCTGGTATCAACTGGCCCATCAAGGGGTAGGGCTAGGTCGTGGCTGACAATCTTAAACAACAGTTAGAACAACTCAAGCAACTAACGGCTCAGTATAAGGATGCAGCCAAAGCTCTTGAGGACCTGAAGGCTCAACAGAGTCCTGATCCTGCTGAACTTGCTCGCCGCCAACAGGCGTACAATACTATGAAAAGGTCCTTGGCGGACGTAACAGAAGAAATAAACAAAAGCAAAGAAGCAGTAGATCAGTACAATCAGAACCTAGACAAGACTGCCAGCACACTTGGACAACTTGTTCCAGGACTTGATAAAGCAACCTCAGCGTTTAAGAAGAACGCTGAAGGAGTGATGGATGGAAAAGAAGCTGCTGACTCGTTTATTGCAGGTATGATTTCGATGGCAGCGACCATTGAAGAGACTAATGTAGCACTTGCAAAACAAACAGGCTTTGCCACAGCTTTGCAGCAAGATGTTATTGACCTTGCATCAAGTCATGACGGCTTGTATCTTTCTGTGTCTGAAAGTAGGGAGGTTGTCGGAGCACTTTCAACAGGCTTTAAGATGTATAACGCCCAAAACAAGCAGACTCGCAGAGAAGTTAATGATCTAGCTGGACGCTTCCAGGTACTAGGTGTCGATGCTTCTGCAACCGCCGCAGTTATTGATCAACTTAATGAAGGGTTTGGGCTAACCACAGCAGGAGCGATAGCTGCTGCCGCCGAGCTAGAAAACTTGGCTATCAGAACTGGGATGCCACTATCTTCAGTTGTTAGTGACTTCCAGGACCTTGCGCCCCAGATGGCTAGGTTCGGAAGCGATGGCACTAGAGTCTTTTCAAGGCTCAGCGAACAAGCGAGAACCCTGGGTCTGACAACACGCCAGGCTTTTGACCTTTCGGAATTGTTTGATACTTTCGAGAGTTCCGCCGATGTTGCTGGCAAATTGAACGCACAGTTGGGCTTGCAACTAAACTCTGTCGAACTTATGGCAGCCTCTTCTGAAGATAGGCTTAAGATCTTGCGTGCAGAGTTTGATATGGAAGGTATGCGTTTTGATCAGATGTCTCGCCGCCAAAGGCAAATGGTTGCTGAGATATTACAGACGGATGTGATGACCGCTGAGCGCCTTTTAGGCGACCCAATGGAATTGAGAAAGTTTCAAAAGGAACAAGAAAATAATGCAGAAAGAGTGAAAGCCTTTACAACCGCTATGGATAAGTTCAGGGCAGTATCAGAGCAGTTGTTTATTAACCTTGAACCATTACTAACAGGAGTGATGTCACTTTTTAGTGGTATTGCAGAGTTTTTCAATGATGTGATGTCCTTACCTTTCTTTGGAGCAGTCATCAGCTTTGGTGGTGCAGCTTTAGCAGTCTTAATTAAACTCAAGGGCGCTGCTACTGTTCTGGGAACCACCCTTACATCTTTGGCAACAAAGCTTGCCCCAGTCCTTTCTATTGTTTTGGCTATCAAGGATATACTAGGGGCTTTTGGGTATGGTACTGGTGGCGACCCTAAAGCACAAAAGTCATCTGTATTTAAGTTAATTGGCGGTCTTGTCGGTGCCGGGATTGGACTTGCCCTTAGCGGCGGTAATCCTCTTGGTGCTGCGGCTGGTTACGCACTAGGAAGAACTGCTGTTGGTGCTATAGCTGTTGACGATGCAATATCTGGTCCTGGCGGGATTGCTTACGCAGTACGTCCAGTAACATCATCCGTTCAGGCAGGGCCAGTTGTTTCTCAGGCAGGAAGACCAACCATGGTCGGCGGTCCAAGGGATACTGTTCAAGTAAGCCGATCTGGTGGCGCTCTTGATGAGATGGGGACAAAACTTGATAACTTATCCAAGGCTGTTATGGAACTAGCAAAGAGACCTGTTCAGGCAACTATGGAAATGAACGGGAACAAGGTCGGAGAACTTGTCCTAAACCAAATGGATCCGGTTGCAACCGTTTAGTGGAGAACTAAGATATGGTAAAGAATGATTTTTATTCACAAGGTTCCAGAAATCAGTTCAAGCGCCGTGGCGAGGACCTAACCATAACACACGTCCCAACAGGGGAAGGAGTTAAGTTCCCTGCATTCTTGGACTTGTTTAGTGATAGTTTTAGCTCCCAGTGGAATGCAGAAGACGTATATGGACGTATGGATCCAATCGCAACATTTGTGAATACCCGCCGATCCATATCCGTAGCTTGGCACGTTCCTGCTGATTCTTTTGAGCACGCAGAAATAAATGTGGCAAAAGTAAATAAACTTATGAGTTTCCTATATCCTCTGTATGATGCGAGTGGTAATGGCGGAGCGACTGTAATTAATCAAGGTCCATTGGTAAGAGTCAGTTTTGGTAATCTTATAAAAAGTTCTTCTGGAACAGGTCTGCTTGGTTATGTCAATGGTTTTACTTTTGACCCGGCACTAGAGTTTGGAATGTTTAGTAGGCGCAAGGTACTAAGAGAAGGAACTAGAGACCCACAAATCAACGAGTATTACCCTAAGACTTTTAGGTTAAACTTTGAGCTTGTGGTTCTTCACGAGCACGAGCTTGGCTACAAGAAGCAGGGCAAGAGTACATATGTTTATAATGGAAGCGCTCGTGGCGTCAATAAACAAACATTCCCATACAGGTCAGGGCAAGCTGATCCAGATCGTGTTGCCAAACGAGCCGCACCAAAGCCATCTGTAAAGAAGCCCAAGGTAAAGAATAAACAACCTCAAGGAACCAAATCAACAGATGAAAAACTTCCAAAACTGGTTCCTCCTGGACCAGCTAAGCCGCCGCTTGTCCCCCTTCAGCCAAAACTTGTTCCCTTGTACCAGCAATATCGCCGAGACCCTAACTCAGTTAGTGCGGCAACAAATGGTGCTGGCTTCGCTATAAATGGACCATTTCGAGTAAGAAGCGAAAGGTAGGATAAATAATGGCATACTCAAGGTACGGAAAAACAAATATTTTTCTAAACAATGACAAAAACTACAAGAATGTCTTCTTTAGGCGTAGGGGTATAGAAGAGACTTATCAATACGAGTTTCCTAGATTATCATACCCTACAAATGAGTTCATAGCGAATCTTACAAACACTCCAGAAGTGTGGAGAGCGACAGATAAGCTCTACAATATATCGAACGAAGCATACGGATCACCAGAGTATTGGTGGGTTATTGCTTGGTATAACAAAAAAGCTTCAGAGGCTGAGTTCAAAGTTGGAGAGATTTACTATATTCCACAGCCACTTGCTGATGTGTTAGGGTTCTTCTAATGCCAAGAAAAGGCCTTTGGCAAACACTTACGGACGCCCTTCGGGGTCCTCAACCTGGTCAGCGAGAGGGCGAGACGGCTCTTGGTGCTGCTTACCGCCAACAAGCAGAGGTTGACATAAGAACGACCAGAGCCGTCGCCCAAGCCCTTGGAGTCGAAATATCGAACCAGCCGAAGGCTATCAATCTTACAGGGCAAGAGATCTTATTAAAAAACCTAAAGAGCATACACACATCTGTTTCCCCAATATTTAAACAAGGAAGTCTCAACTTATCTCCAGAAGATAAAGAAGCAGCGATTCAGAGGAACAAGTATGTTCTACCTTGCGTAGATATGTCTCCAGAGAGCATTATCTCAAGGCTAACCGACCCAACCAGTATGAAGCCTTTTCACAATGCAACTCCTGCACAGTTGTCTTCGCTTCAGCCAACACTGAGATTTTTCATCGTAAGTAATGAGACCACAGGGGCAGGTAACAAGAGGAAACAAGAAGAAGTATACTTCAGCGATTACACCAAGGTTGACCGCATCGTAAAACTAGCAAACGCCCGAGCATCAAACTCAGTTGACAAAACTCTTAGGAGAGGTGGCTCAGAGGCAGGTATCAAATCTTTTAGTTGGAAATATCACAATAAACACGAAGGTGATAAGATTATTCAAGCTGACCTAGAGCTATACTTCGGCACTCTGTCAGAACTTGTTAATCTAAACTATCTGACTTTTTTGTTTACGAATGGTAGAAAATCGTCAGTCGCACCCTCTATAAACAAGAACAACTATAGCAAGGATCAGAAACTACGTGAACTAAACATTGAGAATAACAAGCTTTTGAATACTCTGTTGCCCAAGACATCAGGTCAAAATGACACTAACGACAAGCTTAGCAATGACTTTCGTCAATTAAAGGTTGTTGTCGGCTGGGCAGTTCCACAGGGAAGTCCTGCAAACCTAGCTAGGCTTTACGGACCAAACTGGAAGAGGTTCTTACAAGCAGTTAAGGCAACTCAAAGAGTGATTCTTCTTAATCTTACAAACTATGATGTAAATTTCTCTCAAGAGGGTCCAGCCACTCTGAAACTAGAGTATGTAGGATCTTCAGATAATTTCCTAGGATCCCCGCAATCTGATATTCTTGGTCAAAACAACTTCACAAAGGGAAACCTAAACCAACAACAGGTATTTGCTTCAATAACGGGGGTAGATGTTAAAAAGCTCTTTGACAAAGGGTACTTAAAACATCAGATAGATAACTTTGCTGTTGAGGATCAAGAAATAGTACCTGTTCGACTAGACAGGCTTAATAGAGAACACCAATACCTGACGGGTCTAAAGGAATATCTTAAACTACAAACTGAAGGATCAAAGCCGAAAAAAGATCAACTTAAACGCCTAGAAACCTTAGAGGAACAAATGAATCTTCTTGAGACTGTATATGAGAGGGCTATTAAAGCTCTGCGTGCCAAAAGGTATGCCTCGTTAGTAAATAATCTTATTGGTGGTACGGGCAACGCAAGCAGAGTTTATATGTCTAGCGTAGCAAGAGATTCGGCTGGCAATATTGTCTTCACGCCGGGAGAAAAAACAACCTCTGGTCAGTCTGGTGCCGATTTCGAGGCAAGACTAAAGAAACTAACAAAGTTATCAGAGGAAGAACGCAAAGAATTTCTTAAGAGCAACTCTTTGTCTCCTGAATATACTTTTAAGCGTGGTGCTGTGACTATTGAGGATGATCAAGGCAACAACAGCCAGTTCTTGTCTGTTCCTTTTGTTTTTCTGGGTGATATCATATTGGCTGCTATGGAGAATGCAGACATGCGTGATGATATCAAGTTCATATTAGGGACCTATTGCCCAAGGAAACTCGGTGTCCCAGGCTTTGAAAACGACAATACAAACTATCCACTTTATGATATTCCAATCGCTTTGGATTACTTGTCTCAGTTTATTTATGATAACATTATTTCCAAAGAGATTGATGAGTATCCTTTCCGACAGTTTATTGATAGTTTGCTATCTACTGTCTCCAGGCTTTTGAACAATCTTTCATCTTTTCGTTTCCGCATAAGTTTCGATTACACTCTTTATATGACGGATAACGAGATAAAGACAGAGGGCGAAGAAAAGTCAAAACAAGGAAAAACTGGCAAGGGCAAAGATTTCTTGATGACCAAAGATCGCCTAAACACCCTGAGGCCAGACCTAAAAAATGAGATCCTCACCAATAATCGAAAAATAAACAGCTACTATATTATTTTTGCCAGACAAACAAACGATGAGTACAGGGGCAACAGAGAGGAAGATGAAAAGAGAGGCATTTATCACTATACTCTAGGTGCGGACAGGGGAATAGCTAAAAACTTTAACTTTGCAAAGCAAGATGTTCCGCAGTTTAAGGCTTTGAACATTGAAGCTATTTACTCTGGACCTAATGCTGCAAACTTTGCTCAAGCCCTAATCTTACCTCAAAATGTTTCTATTGAAATGTTTGGCAACTCTATACATAAAAATGGAGACTTGATCTATGTTGACAGTCGAGCAGCCTTGGGTGAGTTTGCAAACCAGATACTTGCTCTTGGCGGATACTATAGAGTGGTTAGATCATCTAATACTATTTCTAGCAGAGGGTTTACAACAACAGTCGATGCAGTGTTCCAGCATAGGACAAATAGCAAGTTAAGCACTTTAGGGAGCTAAATGGCAGATCAGATTAAACCATCTCCAGCCGAGAATCCTGAACTATACTCTTACGGGACGAATGATCTCGGAGCGACAAGTATACATTTAGAGAGAATAGTTTACAGGGAAAGCATCTTCCCAGAGAACCTGATTGTCAACTCAGTTAGTACTTGGTCTACTGATCGTTTTTATGGCATTGTGGACAATAAGGGTAACACTGTGATCCCCGACCAGAAGTACTTGAAGCCTCTGTATTTCACAGACAGACAGACCCAGTTTGCGCTAAACTTCGTTGCTGATGCTTGGTATGATTTATCAACTAGGCTGCGAGAACTAGCTGATCAAAACATAATATTTAGGAATAGCCCCTGGACAAAGCCAACTGTTACCAAGGCTTGGAATCCTGTAACTCTTGAATATGATGATTATATGCGAGAGGTTGTCTACCGATACTTCATTGAAAACTTTCTTCCTTTAGGGAACAAAGAAAGAAGAATAAGAGACATCAACAGCTTTATGTCTGTGTTCGATGAGTATATTGACGTAGCGGTATCATTAGTGGGACCAACAACTTTTAGTGGGTATATCGAGGGAGTCAGTGTCTCGCCACTAATGTCAGGTTTGATGTTAGAGATCTCAGAAGAGCGCTATTCAGACGACTTCACAAAATCATATGAGTTCCTAGA
>Ga0181585_10003226_pt1 | contig 14346 bp, 11 predicted proteins | sample 071ome_29_FD_132469 | JGI IMG/M metagenome (GOLD analysis project Ga0181585, IMG submission 132469) | Coastal salt marsh microbial communities from the Groves Creek Marsh, Skidaway Island, Georgia - 071407BT metaG (megahit assembly) | ecosystem: Environmental > Aquatic > Marine > Intertidal... | reverse complement strand
TTTATTTTTCGGTTTTTTTGAAAGGCTATAAACTGGAATAATTTTGCAGTTAGGAAAAAATTTTTTAAATTCGATTTCACTTTCATCTGAATAGCTTACAAAAGTAAATTTAAAACCATGTTCATTAATAATTTTATGAAAATAGCTTAATTCTCTAGAGAGTGTTCCAGTTCTTTCCCACTCTTTAAAAGAATATTCATATGTGTGAAAAAAAAGTATGTGCATTATGCTTATATTAATTAACAATATAGTGCTAAAAACGTAAAAAAATGAAAAAAATTTTAGTAATTCATAATAAATATCAGGAGACTGGTGGTGAGGATATTGCAGTCTCAGAAGAAATAAAATTTTTAAAAAAAAATTTTATAATTGAGGAATTAATTTTCTCTAACGAAATAGATAATTTATTTTCTCAAATTTTTTATTTTTTACTAAATAAAAACCTAAATAGTATGAAATCCTTAAAAAAGCTGCTGAATGAATTTAACCCCGACTATGTATATGTACATAACACATGGTATAAAGCTTCCCTGGGAATTTTTACAGTTCTAAAGAAATCCAACGCAGAAATTATTATAAAGCTTCACAATTTTAGATATTTTTGTACAAAAAGTTATTTTCAAAAGAATCATTTTTCACAATCTAACTATTGTCAAGGCTGTGGTAACGAAAAATCAAAAATTATTTTAAATAAATACTTTAAAAACTCTTGGTTAAGATCGATATTAATAAGTAGATACGGAAACAAATATTTTAAAATCTTGAAAAAAGCCAAACTTAAAATAGTTGTATTAACTGAATTTCACAAGCAATTTTTAATTAATCAAAATTTTAATGAGGAAAAAATTTATGTGTGTAATAATTTTCTTCAAGTCTCACAAAAATTTTCTGAATTAAAAAATAAATATCTTGTTTATTCTGGAAGAATTTCAGAAGAAAAAGGAGTAAGGGAGTTAATAGATAATTTTCTAAAGTCTGATTTAAAAGATTTTAAGTTAAAAATTATTGGCGACGGTCCTATCTTAAAAGAGTTAAAAAATGCTTATAAAGATTACCAGAATATACATTTTTTAGGATCTATGTCTAATGATGATGCCAGAGAGACAATATCAAAATGCTATGCAGTTGTAAGTTGTACCAAACTTTACGAAGGGCAACCAACACTACTATGTGAAGCTTCAATGTTGAATAAAGTTTCAATATTTCCAAATACAGGTGGAGTTAAAGAATTTTATCCCAATAATTATCCATTCTTGTATGAAAAATTTGATTATAAAGATTTTCTTGTAAAACTTAATCTTCTTAACAATAGCAATTTAGTAACTCAACAATCAACAGAAAATTATGAGTTTATGAATAATTTAATTTCTGAAGAAAATATCTTAAATTTTCAAAATGAAATATTTAGTATATGAAAATTTGTATAGGTGCAAAAATTATGACTGGCCCATGGGGTGGTGGAAATTTATTTTATATAAACTTATCAAAATATTTAGAATTAAATGGTGTTGATGTTGTTTATGATCTAAAAGATAAAGATATAGATTTAATTTTATTAACCGATCCAAGACTTCTTTCAGAATCATCATCTTTAACAGATTTTGATATAAGATATTACAAAAAATTTATAAATAATAATGTACAAGTTGTTCATCGCATAAATGAATGTGACGAAAGAAAAAATACGTCGAATCTTAATAAATTTTTGATTAAATCCAATAAAGTGGCAGATGCAACAGTATTTGTCAGTGAATGGCTAAAAAATTTGTTTATTGATCAAGGAATTGATACAAGAAATCTCCATGTAATTATGTCAGGTTCTGATGAGAAAATATTTAATAGGGTAGGTTTTAAAGAATGGAAAAAACATAAAAAACTTAAAATAGTTACACATCACTGGGGAAATAACTGGAACAAGGGGTTTGATATATACAAAAAGTTAGATGAACTTCTAGAAAATGAATACTGGTTCTCAAAATATGAATTTACATATATTGGTAATTTACCAAGGAATTTTAAATTTCAAAACACACAACACCTTTTACCGATAAGTGGTCATACATTAGCTAACGAGCTTAAAAAGTCAAATTTATATTTAACAGGTTCTTTAAATGAGCCCTCAGGCAATCACCACATTGAAGCAGCTCAATGTGGTTTACCAATTCTTTATATTGATAGTGGTGGAATACCAGAATATTGTGATGGTTTTGGTCTTAAATTTACAAATAAAAATTTCGAAAGTCGTTTAGAAGAATTTTATGAAAATTATTCTAAATTTTATAATAAGATGGAATCGTATTCTTTTAATTCTAAAAAAATGTGTAAACAGTACTTTAATTTGTTTCAATCTCTATCAAAAAATAATGTACAAATAAGATTTAAGAAATATTTATTAATTAAAAAAATAATTTTCTTATTTTTAGTTAAAATCAGATTTGCTTACAAAACAATAAGGACAAAATGGGTCTAAAAAAATATTCTAAATTTTATCTAATTTTTGAAATTCTATTAATCAGTGTTTTATTTTTAACAATATTGTTTGGTAGATCTTTTATGGGTATTAATTTAATTGGTTTTAGGGTAGGAGAATTAATTATTGGTTTTGGTTTAATTCTTTCTTTAATGTTATGCCCAATATTATTAAAATTTTATAAACTTACTAGCATTGAAAAATCTTTGAACCTGATTTTGTTTATTATCTTTTCTTCTTTTTTTATAACAGTTGTTGCTTCCGGATCATCATTGTTTAATTTGTATACCTATAAGTCAAGTTCATATATATGGTCTCTAGGATTTATTTATGTTGGATATTTGTATTACAAATTCGCATCTCTTGAAAAATTAACTTCTTATATTTTGGCAATTTCTTTACCAATGGTGTACATATTAAGCACTACTTATTTTCCAAGTTCTTGGATGATATTTTTTGGAAACTACTCAGATAAATTTGATTTTGTAAAAGGTTCAGATTTATTACTGAGCTATATAATTGTTTGCTTATTTTTAAGAATTAATAATGAATCAAATTTATATACTTTTACATATTTCATGATTTCTTCAGGCGTATTTATACCATTATTAATGTATAAAAGTAAAGGAGCTTTTATATCAATAATTATATTTTTTATTATTGAATTATTTAACTATAAACATACAATTTTAAGAAATTATTTAACTTCTTTTGCAATATTAATATTGTCCATTTTATTTTTTGTCTTGTCTACTTTTCAAGTTTGGGGAGACTTAACTTTTAACAAAAATATGGCAGATCAAGAAACATTAATAACCGAAATAAATACTAAAAAATTTGTAACTAAATTAAGTGAAACAGTTGAGTTAAAAACAGATTTTATGGCAGACCAGGCTGAATTGTTCTATATTCAAAACAACAGGCTTTACTCCTCTGACTATACAGTGAACTGGAGACTCCAAATATGGCAAGATGTTTTTATTGATTCAAAAAATAACGATGATATATTATTTGGCTATGGATACAAGGGCCCTATTCCAGCAATGCTAAGTGAGGGTAGAGATGGTATGGATAATCAAAATGAGCATGTACACAATTACTTTATAACAATATTTGCAAGAGGTGGAATATTTCATACAATATTGTTCTCATATTTATTTTATAAGATTATTAAAATCCATAAAAATAAAAGCAAAAGTTATTCCATTTTAATTTATTTATTACCAGTCTTCTTTGCTGCTTCGTTTGATTCGGCTATGGAGTCTGTAAGATTTCCATTGCTGTTTTATATTTTTGGTTCATATTTCTTTTTTAAATTAAATCAGCCGATAAATAGCAGAAGTTATAATAGTTTTTAGATGAAGAAAGCATTTATTACTGGAATAACTGGTCAAGATGGATCCTACCTTTCTGAAATTTTATTAGAAAAAGGCTATGAAGTACACGGCACTGTAAGAAGGTCAAGTTCAATAAACACAGATAGAATTGACCATCTAATTTCTGAATATTCCGAAGATAATAAATTTAATTTGCATTACGGAGATTTGACAGATCCTAATTCGATTAATAATTTAATAACAAAGATTAACCCAGATGAAATTTACAATTTAGGTGCTCAATCACATGTTGCTGTTTCATTTGTTAATCCACTTTTTTCAACTCAAACAAGTTCAATTGGAATAATTCCACTATTAGAGAGTGTTAAGAATTTGGATAAAGAAATAAAGTTTTATCAGGCTTCATCATCTGAAATGTATGGTGGAGCAGAAAGAAAAAAGCTTAATGAAAATGATGACTTCGATCCAAAAAGCCCCTACGCTGCTGGAAAATTATTTGCTCATAACTTAACAAAAATTTATAGAGATTCTTATCAATTATTTTGTTCGAATGGAATTTTATTTAATCATGAATCTCCTAGGAGAGGTGAAACTTTTGTTACTAGAAAAATAACTAGGGCAGTAACAAGAATCCATTTAGGAATTCAAAAAAAGCTCACACTTGGTAATTTAGATGCATCAAGAGACTGGGGTTATGCAAAAGATTATATGGAAGCTGTTTACATGATTTTACAACACAAAGAACCTGATGACTGGGTAATAGCTACAGGAGAGACATATACAGTTCGAGAATTTTTAGAAACCTCATTTTCTTACTTTAATTTAGACTGGGAGGATTATGTATTGCAAGATAGTAGATATTTTAGGCCTAATGAAGTTGAATATTTACATGGAGATATTTCAAAAGCAAACAAAGAATTAAAGTGGAAGCCAAAAACATCATTCAACAAGTTAGTAGAAATTATGTTAGAGGAAGATTTAAAGCTCGCCGAAAAAGAAAAGGTTTTAATTGATAATAATATGCTTAAGCCAACATGGGAATACCCTACCGAATAATTTATAAATTATTTAAATACCAGTTGTAGGTTTTCTCCAGTCCTGAATCTAAATCAGTTTTAGGCTTCCATCCAAGTGATTTTAGGTAATCACTGCTTATTAATTTTCTTGGATTTCCATCTGGTTTTGAGGAGTCGAATATTAATTCTCCTTCAAAACCTACCACATTTTTTAACTTTTCTGCCAATTCAGCAATTTGGATTTCACTACCAGTACCTACATTAATAAGATCTTTTTCAATATCTTTATCTAGAAGAAACTCAATAGCTAGGGCAAGATCGTCAACATACATGAATTCTCTTAAAGGCTTACCAGTACCCCAAATTTTAAATGTTGATGAATTGTTTATTTTTTCTTTATGCATTCTTGCAATTAACCCTGGGATTACGTGGCTATCTTCGCTAGAAAAATTGTCTTTAGGTCCGTATAAATTTGTTGGCATTAAGTTAATAATTTTGTGACCATACTGTGAAGAAATCGACCTTCCGATTTCAATTGAAGTAAGCTTTGCCATTGCATATGGAGAATTTGTTGGCTCAAGCGGGCCAGTCATTACATAACTTTCCTTAATTGGGTTCTCAGCATTAAGAGGATAGATACAACTACTTCCTAAATTAATGATCCTAATATTTGGAAAGTTTATAGAAGCTTCTAATAGGTTCATATTTATTTTTAAATTATTTAATATAAATTCAGTTCTTTGAGTGTTGTTTGCATAAATTCCACCAACCTTAGCTGCACAATTTACAATTATTTCTGGACTATTCTTTTCTATAAAATTTAAAACCGCGTGATAGTCAAAAAGATCTAAGTTTCCACGATTTGTTGGCAACAACTCTGTAACTTTTTTTGAATATTCAAGAATTCTATTTACCGAGCTTCCAACAAGACCGTTACTGCCAGTGATTAAAACTTTCATGTAAATGATTGTAATATGAACAATTATTATATTGAGAAAACTTTACTTTAAGGTTGTATAAATATTAGATTTAAATCATGTGTGGTTTTATAGGCGAAATTTCAAAAAAAGATAGCGATCTTGATTTATTAGATATATGCAATGAAAACCTTGTGTGTAGAGGTCCGGATGAAAAAAAATCCTTAAACACAACAACACCAAACGGTTTCAATTTAAATATGATTTTTAACCGCCTTGCTATATTAGATTTAACCAAACAAGGATCTCAACCAATGAAAAATATTCAAAATGACATACTGATGTTTAATGGAGAAATATTCAACCATGTCGAATTAAGAAAGCAATTGGAAGATGATGGAGTTAAGTTCTTTTCTAACAACTCAGATTCTGAAGTTATTTTGAATGGTCTCAGTCACTACGGAATTAATTTCATCGAAAAACTTATAGGACAATTCGCAATATTCTTTTATTCAAATTCAAATAACACGGGCTACTTAGTAAGAGATAGGCTGGCGCAGAAACCTTTATTTTATACTTTTGAAAAAAATTCTTTAAAATTTTCTTCAAACCTAAAATCATTAATTCAATTAAATAAAACATATACATTAGATGAGGATTCTTTGTATGAGTATATTTATACAGGTGTTGTTAGATCTCCAAACACGATTATTAGCAATATAAAGAAATTACGTCCTGGAGAACTGATTGAAATTAATCTAAATGATAATATTTCATTGAATAAGGATAGGTACTGGTCTCCAAATAATTATATTGACAACAGAGAATTTGATGAAAAAATATTTTTAGATCTTTTAATTGATTCCTACAGCATCAGGAGCAAAGCAGATGTTGAAATTTCAAATTTATTATCCGGAGGAATTGATTCCACAGCGCTTATTAAAATTAATGAAATAAGTAAAAACAGAAGCACTCAAAACACCTTTTCTGTAAGCATTAAAGACAGCGAGTATGATGAGAGTTTTTGGTTTAGTCAAGTTGTTGAAAAATACAAGACAAATCACAAAACTGAAATACTACCTAAAGATATATCACTAAATATTGTAAATGATTCAATAAACTTATTTGATGAACCGTATGCTGACCCCTCTACTGTTCCTTCTTATATAATTTATAAAACTATTTCAAATTATTACAAAGTGGCAATATCAGGGGATGGAGGAGACGAACTACTTGGAGGTTACACAAGAATTTATAACTCTTTAAATAGAAAAAAATTAAATGAAAATCTTTTAAAATTTCTATTTAAAATATTTCCTTATTTTTTGGGAACGGGATATTTTTTATCCAAAAAATCACAAGATTTTAATAAATCTTATATATCTAATTTTCATGACAAAAAAATTAGCAGCTTATTTAAAAAAAATAATAATTTTAAAATCAATTTTGAGACTGTCTCAAACTCTGAATACAAAACAGCAATTCTTTTTGAGTACTGTTATTATTTACCGGAAATGATGATGCTAAAAGTAGACAGAACTTCAATGGCAAGTTCTATAGAAGTCAGATCTCCATATGTAGATCACAGGCTAGTGGAGTATATATTGTCTACTAATCTTAAATACAAAAGCACAGAAGATGCTAAGCAAATCTTAAAAAACTTAATAGCAGATGATATGGGTCAAAAGTTTATTAATCGAAAAAAACAGGGATTTGTATTCGATATAAAAGATTGGGTCTTTCAAAATAGTAAAATTATTTTATATGAAGTAATTAACAGTGAGGTTCACAATTTTGTGAAAATAGATAAGTTTAAAAGATTGTTTTATTTTAAGTCAAGAACAAATGCTTTAAGAATTTGGAAAATTTATTTCCTATCTATTTATTTAAAATCTCTAAAAAACCTATAACGAATAAGAATTATCAAACTGTAAAAAACCTTTGTAAATATTAGTATTAAAAAAACTAGGTTAACAACAGGGGTATTTTTTATTCCAATGCTTTTATTTTCTTCACTGGCTAAAAATCCACAACCTTCATTTTTGTAGCTGGTATTAGCATTTAAAAAACATTTAGAATCATTAATTCTTTCACACGGTTTTTTTTCATACTCAATTAAGGCAAAACGCAAATATTGTTTATTGATTTCGCACAAGAAAGAACTTTGATTTATCGCAACTAAATTTTTATCTAATGTTGAATTATTCTCTTTTGGAAAGCCGATTATAAATAAACTAATAAAGATGAAGAAAATTGTAAAAAATACTTTAAATATGTGTTTTTTGAAACTTTTGATAATACTTATGTAAACAATTGAAAAACTGATTGATAATAAGAAACCATAGTAAAAAACTTTATAAGTATCACTAGTTAGTGGGTTGTAATTATTTTGCGGGAATCCAAATGAGTTTATTATCAAAATAAACATTCCAATAAACGGTGAAGCGAATAAAATTTTATCAAATTTTCGGTTTTTTAAAATATGAAATAAAACCATTATGTAAAAAAATATTGACATTATTGGAGGTGTAATATTTCTGAGTATTTTTGTATTTAAGTTGTCTACAGGCACAGTAAGTTCTCTATTTACGTAATCAATAGAAAAATTATTTCCACTTTTAACAAAATTTTTATTATATTTTGAAAGGTACAAATAATCTTTTTTCCAATATTCATTAAAGTAATCACCAAAAGTGTCAATAAGAGTTATTCCAATAAAGGAATTGTTATGGAAATTTTTATAGGGTCTTGTAAATAATTCAATTCCATTTATATTATACAATACATCTGGGGTGGCAACATTATCATATCCAGGTTGATTAAAATTCTCCGCTAGATTTTCCCGATCGTAAATATATCTATCAGAAATATTAAAGTTTTCTACAAAAAGCAACATAGAAAAGATTAATAAAGTTGTAGCAATTAATATTAATTTATTTATTAATTCTTTTCTATTTTTCAAGAAAATGAAAAAAATTAATATCAAACCCATTGCAGCTATAGAAGCCTTTGTATTAAGCAATATTCCTATTAGAAAAATAGACCATATCAAATCATGATTAAAACGATGTTTTAAAAATTTTTCAAAATAGTAAATTATCCAAATTAATAATGAAAAACCTAAAATTTCTGGTTTAAGGGTCAATCTTAACTGTAATAAAGGAGGAAAAAAATTTAATGCTGAAAGAAGCAAATAAATATTTGAAGTTTGTACATTTTTTAATTTAAAATATTTATAGTATCCAACAATTCCAATTAAGTAGATAATGAAATTGCTTAATTGTATTGCATTACTTAAATGTATTTCTAATTCATTTATTCGTTCATAATTAAAATTTACTTGATTTCCAAATTTTTCTAAATCTAATATGTAGCCTTCAGGTAAATCTTTAAATATCACATATATGACAATTGATACAAAGTAAAAGTAGAACACCCCCTGTTCTGAAAATATGGTATTTTCATCAAAAAGAAAATACTCCAAATAACCTTTATATCTAAAAAAATCTGGGCTTATTGTGCTCAGGTAATATAAGTCTGAAATTAGAAATGAAAACCACAAACTTGAAAAAAAAATAAATTTTTCAAGAGGTAATTTTTTTATATCAATCATATATATAATTACAGAGTATAGACGGTATTCTATAACTTATGTCAGAAGATTTAGACACTAAAAAAATATTATTCTTTTTCAATCAAGGTAGAGCGAGACGAATCGATTCAAATGAAGGTATTCCATCTGAATTTTTTTATTTTTATAAACAATTTCAAAATGAGCATTGGGAAGTAGATTTTATAGAAATGGATCCAATGCCAAAAAAAACTTTGATAAATAATTTAATTAAATTTACAGATAAGTTATTGAGAAAATTAACAAATTTACCTTTTTATTCGCATCAAATATTTAATAGCAAAAATCTTAAAAAAATTAAAAACTCCGATATTTTAATGTTTACAAACGAGACATTAGGCTACTCAACAATGCTTTTCTTTTTATTTTTCTACAGAAAAAAAAGGAAAGCAATATTTACTATGGGTCTTTTTGATGAATTTAAAAATAATCAAAAAAAATTCCTAAAGAGAATCTTATTAATTGTCTATATCAAGACATTTGACAAATTCTTTTTTTTAAGTGATATTGAATATAATTTTGCTCTAAATGTATTTAGCGAAAAAAAATCAAAATTCTATTACTTGCCTTTTGCAGTTGATAACAATTTTTGGAAATCTACAAATTCTTTAAATAATCGAAAAAAAATATTATTTGTAGGTAATGATTTAAAAAGAGACTATTTATCAATTGTGAACATTGCAACTGAAATGCAAGATTATGAATTTATTTTTGTTTCTGAAAGGTTTGATAATAATAAAATGCCAAAAAATGTTACATTGTTTGCAAGTTCATGGAGAAGTAACAAACTGACAGATAAAGAGTTGCGTGAAATATATGACCAATCTAGATTATCACTTATACCTTTAATAGATACTTTACAACCATCAGGTCAAAGTGTTGCATTACAATCTATTGCAATGGGAGTGCCAGTGATGATTTCAAACACAAAGGGATTTTGGGGTAATAAGAACTTTGAGAACTTGAGCAATATTTTTATGATTGAAACTAATGATTCATGGAAAGAAAAAATAATAGAAATTTATGATAATTTAGAGTTATTAAACAAAATTAGTACAAACGCCAAAAATGTTGCTTATGAGGAATTTAATACAGAAATATTATTTGAAAAGCTCAAACATTTAGTTTTTGATTAAAATTTTGAAAAAATTCTCTAAAATTATTCATTCCGTTAGGGATGGTATATTTTAAACTATTTGCATAGGCGTATTCCGTATCTGGTTCTTTTTCTTTAAAGTTTTCCATATTAAATATCGAATTTGAACTTAATATTTCAGATGAAACTCCTACATCCGTTGAAATTATAGGCGTCTTTGTAATGGAACATTCAAGAATAGCTTGTGGACCACCCTCTACCCTTGAAGCAACAACATATAAGTCGAGAATATTATAAAGTTTATTTAACTTTCTAAACTCAACCATTTCGAAAATTTTAAACCTTATATCAGCTTTGGATAACTCATTTATAAGGTAATCTCTTCTTTTTCCAGTAAGCACTACTACTAAATTTTGCTTAGTTAAGTTTAAATACTTTGCAATTTCAAGAAACCTATCTGGGCCTTTTATCATTTTTGGTTTCGAAGTATCTTCACCTTCCGAGTCACGTTGAAATGACCCTAGTAGAAAATCAGTTTTATTAAATCCTAAAGATTCTCTTAGTTCATTTTTATTATTTATATGAAAAAAAATATTTTGGTTAACCCAAAATGGTATAGAGGTAATTTTTTTGTCTGTAAGAGGTTTAATTTGATCTTTACTTTTGTTTGAGATTGTTAAATATTCATCCACATAATTATCAAGTTTTTTAAAATTATCCAAATATAATTTATCCAATTTTTCACTTTCAATATGATATAAGGAACATATCACAGGTTTAGATTTTAAATATTTAGTATTAATCTTTTCCCAAGTCCAAGGTGCAATAATCCAAATAACATCAGACCGTGAAATAGACTTGGTATGTATATCTCTATTGTTCTCTATCCACTCCCTTTTAAGACGATCAATGATCCAGTTTTCGTTTATTTTATTTATATAGATTTTCACTCTAAATGATTTTATTATGCAATTTGAGTTTAAACTTATAAAAACTAAATAAATTATGGTTGAAAAAATTCTCATAACTGGAGTAACTGGTCAAGACGGCATTTTCTTAACTTCGAAGTTACTTCAAAAAGATAATATAAAAATTATAGGTATAACCAGAAATACAAAAAATAAAAATTTTTTTAAAAATTTATATTACTTAAATAAAAATCTTTATATTCAAAATATAGAATTAATAAATTTAAACCTACAAGATGAAAATACCGTTGAGAAATTTATAGAATATTTTAAACCAACAAGAGTATTTAATTTAACAGGACCTAGTAATGTTAATAATTCACTAAAGGATAAAGATATTTATATTGAATTTTTAATAAAATCTTTTGATAATTTATTAAATGCTTTGGAAAGTTATTCAAACGACTGCAGAATATTTCAAGCTTCTACTTCTGAAATGTTTAATTCTTCCAAATATCCGCTAAATGAAGAATCAGATTTAAATCCAAGAAATCCGTATTCATTTTCTAAATATGAAATTCATAAAAAAATATTAGAAAAATCAGAAAGTACCAATTTAAAATTATATTCAGGAATTATGTTTAATCATGAATCTGAATTTAGGTCTAATGATTTTTTGATTATGAAAATTATAGAAGCGGCCTTAAAAATTAAAACTGTATCCAGTCATCAAAAATTAACACTTGGTTCATTAGATATTATTAGAGATTGGAGTTTTGCTGGAGATATAATGAAAGCTGCAGATTCAATTACACACCTTGAAAGCTCTAACCATTTTGTTATTGGAAGTGGTATGGGGTACAGTATACAAAATATTGTTGAGTATATCTTTTCGTCATATAAATTAAACTGGGAAAATCATATCAATATTGACTCTAGTCTCCTTAGACCTGGAGACCCCCGGAAAATCGTTTCAAATCCTCAAAAATTAATATCCAGCATTGATTGGAAACCTGAATATGATATTTTTAAGACAATTGATAGAATGATAAATTATAAAAACAATGAAAATTATTAAGCAAAACGGTTTTTTATTAACAGCGTACTTTTTAACAGCATTTTTGTTTGTTGTTTACGATCCACCACTAGGGTTGATGGATGATTTTGGCTTTGTAGGTCTAGTAGAAATGATGAAGGAAAACTTTATCGAAACTTATATAACTTGGATGGACAAAAGAATTTTTGATAAAGGAATGTTTCAACCACTTTACTTGATTCAAGCATTCCTACAGTACAATCTTTATTTTAAATACGGATCTCTTCCGATTTATTTATTAAATGCTTTGATTGTGTACTGTACACATTTTGTATTTGTAAAAGGACTTAATAATTTTATGAATATTGAAATAAACTATACACACACATTACTTGTTTTTTTAATTCTTCCATTTACTTATGATCTTTTTATCCACCCAAGCTTGCAAGAAAAATTAATATTTCTTTTTTTTGGAATTAGTTTAATTTTGCACCAGAAAAAAAAAGAAAATAATCTATATATTTTTTTAATTTTTCTCTCAGGGCTTTCGATTCCGCTAATAAAACTTCAGGGAGCAATATTTATATTTTTTTATTTGGCATTAATCTATAAGGATAGAGGCATTCTTTCTAAATCAGTTTTTTTTGGCTATATTGTTGGTTTTTTAATTCAGGCTTACGTAGTACTTTTTCTTGAAAGTTCATATTTTGTAATTAAAAATTCAATCAATAATATAATTTCAAACGCACTTCACCCTTTTAATATACTTACTTTAATTTTTACTATTTTATTCATGATTGTTATGAAGAAAAAACTAAATATATTTTTTATTTGTTTAGCACTTTCTTTACTTTCATTAATGTTTTTATATTTAAATTGGAGTATTTACGGATATTTACTCGCCTCATATTCATATCTTATATCTTTTTTATCAATACCATTATTAGTTGAATCTTCTAGATTCTTAAACATGAAATTTATCACCAGTACAAATTTAATTTTTATATTTTTTTTAATATCAGTATCTATCTTTTTTATACCAAGGCTTGAAAGGTGGAGCGATTTAAGAATTCTTTATACAGATTTAGAAGAACAAAATATAGGAACCTTGTATTATTGTGCTTCAGAAGGTACGATGTTTTTAAATAAAATTTCAAATCCCGAAAACAAGATAATACAAATTAATAATCCAAGCGAAATTGTAGAATCAGAATTTAACCTTATTCATGATACGTATTGTGGAAGCAATTTTTATGATATGTTATCAAATTGTAACAAAGAACACACAACAAAAGATGACAATTACGGATATGTTTTTACAGCAAAATATAAATGCTAATTAAGTAATTTTCATAATTAACATTGTCATGTGGATAAATTAATATCTGTAATAATGTCTGTCAAAGACGGTGAAGACACGGTTGAAGAAGCTATCCAAAGCATCTTAAACCAAACATATAAAAAATTCGAGTTACTTGTTGTTGATGATTTTTCGTCTGATGATACGTATAAATTAATATCAAAATATACAGAGGATGACAGGGTGAAAGTTTACAGAAACGACAAAAACCTTGGTTTAACAAGGTCTCTTAACATTCTTGCAAAAAAATCAAAAGGTGATTACCTAGCTCGTCAGGATGCAGATGATATTAGTTTAGAAAATAGATTTGAAAAGCAACTTAATTTTATGGTTAGAAATAATTTTGAAGTATCTACAACAAAAACATATATTAATTCAAAAGAGGGAAGTGTTAAACCCAGACTGCTATACAAGCTACCAAACAGAATATCATTAAAAATACGCAATCCCTTCATACACGGAACCTTGATGATCAAAAAAGATTCATTTTTATCAATTAACGGATACTCTGAGGATTTTATTTTTGCGCAAGACTACAAGTTGTATAGTGACCTGCTTAATTGCGGTATAAAAAT
>Ga0181585_10003225_pt1 | contig 14351 bp, 12 predicted proteins | sample 071ome_29_FD_132469 | JGI IMG/M metagenome (GOLD analysis project Ga0181585, IMG submission 132469) | Coastal salt marsh microbial communities from the Groves Creek Marsh, Skidaway Island, Georgia - 071407BT metaG (megahit assembly) | ecosystem: Environmental > Aquatic > Marine > Intertidal... | reverse complement strand
TGTGATTTATTCATTTGCAATGATAACCTTGTTCTAATAGTTTCTAATGGATATAATCCAATTGTTGCAACTATACCTGATGTTGCACCTGATAGAAAATTTTTAATTGTTTCACCATGTATGTTATAAAACACATCTTTTTTTACTTTCTCAAAAACAGCAAAATTTGTTGCAATTTGAGGAAATACCCTTATACAATTCGTCATGTTACCTTTCCATAAATATCTAATACCTTCTTTTTTTAGAACACTTCTAAAATTTGCATCTTTTAAATATTGATTTTGTCTTTGAATTTTATATAATTCAATTGGTGCTGTTGCTGTTCTAGAAATTATACCGGCCATACCTCCTACTATCATATCTTTACCGACACTATTAGACATGTCCTTTTAATATATATATTACCCCCAACGACTTAATATGATTTTTTTTCTAATTTCTTCTAAATTCGAATATATATACCATTTCTTTTTTTTAGGATCCCATCTAGTTCCTAATCTTTTACCCTCTTCTTTTTCATCATAAGGCAAATTCAAGTAAATTTTGTTATTGCTTTCAATCTTTTTTACTTTCCTTGCATACGGACATTCACTTACACCTATTGCTAAATTAGCTAGTCTATCTGCTCCTTCATTACCCCTGCTATGTTCATCATCTAACCCAGTATGTGCTGCTATATAGTGGAAATGAACGTTATCTAATTGCTTAAATACTGTATATGCCTTTTGTACTAATTCTAAATTTGGTATTGGTTTTTTACTTCCAATATTCCACCCTTTTTGTTCTAATTTTTTTCCATATGTAGTACAACATCTTTTTGCATAATCAGAATCCGTATAAATATGAATTTCATAACCATTCATAATCTCATCTTGTAATATTGCAGCTGCTCTTAATATTGCGGTAAGTTCGGCAGTGTTATTAGTTTGTTTACCTATAATTCTTTCAGAACTATTTCGCGGATCTCCCTCTCCAAAATAAATACCTAATCCAGCTTTTGCATTTGCTCTTCCATTATTAGAACACGCACCATCAGTATATACATTAATTTTCATGCTTTTATTTATGTTTATATACAAAAAAATTTTTAATTCAATTTGATAACATTAATAAAAAAAGTAATTTGACTTTAACCATGTATTATAACATTCGTCACAACAAAATGCATAATATTTATTATACAATCGGGCTTTCTTATAAATGGGTCTTCTTTCATAAAATTCTAAATTACAACCTATCCAGGAACACTCCTTTATCAGTTTAAAATTTTCATCATTTAAAGGAATGAATTTTTTACTTTTGGGTATTTTAGAATTTTTATTGTCTTTTCTCTCTACTGTAAAAATACATTTTGCTGTTTCAAGTATCCAGTTCATGTTATTATGATAAATTATTTTTATTTTTTAGAAGTTCTTGTGTTTCTTGAAAAGTAGGTGATGATTTTTTATTTCTCAATTCTTTTATCCTAGGAATTTCAATAGGTTCACTTTTATTAATATCTTCTTTTTCATCTAGTAACATAATAGCCATTGCTGAATAATTATGGAGATCAATTAAAGTATCTCTAATAGATTCTGTATTAACTAAAGTTATACCATTTTTTGTTACACTATTTAATCTACTGATTTTATCACCCATTCTTATTAATACGCCTATTGGACCATAATTTGCAAATGCATCACCATAATCTGCATTCTTTTTTTTGAAAAGCTCTATTGCTTCTTTTTGTACGTTTTTATATTGTGCTACTCTATCCATATTTAATTTTATGTAAAGATAAATTTAAATATTTATTTTAGTAATTGTTTTATACTTTACAGCATTTACATCTACCACCTTGACTTCCCAATTGATACTTACTACCATAAAAACCTGTTAAAGACCCCATGCCTCTTGTGCCATTATTATATTCATTTCTAGTAGGAATTCTATTATCGCAGCATTTGTATATTCCACTTTTATCACTTGTTGTATAACTTGCAGCTGAACTTGTTGATTTTACACCACAGCTAAAACCAGTTCTGCTTCTAGGTTGTTTAATTACAGCAGTTCTTTTAACAATATTTGGAAGTTTTTCTTTTCTTAATTCACCACCAACTTTCCTAGCTAAATAACGTGCGTAAGAACCATGTTTTTTATCAACTCCGCTATGATTTTTATTTTGAACTCTTGCATATTTAGTAAACATTCTATAGGTAGATAATCCATTATTACCGCCACATTTTTGTATACTACTAGTTAAATCACCTGGACCACCCGCTTGTCCTAAATGACTAGGATTAGCGCTTTGACCCACTACCTTATTAACAATACTTACACGTTTTTTCATAATAGCTACAGATGAATCTTGTCGTACTTGCTTATTTATACGCTGTAATTCAAATTTTTCTCTTATAGGTTTATTCTCAACATGACTATCACAATTATCACAAGGACTATGAGTATATCTACATTTTGGAGCACAGCAACCGTTTACCATATACATTAAATAACTATAAAAAATTGATTGTAATTGTTTTTATTTTCTTCTTAGTAAAAAATACATGTATAAGTGTAGTTGTGGAAAACAATACACAAGATTAAAACCATTTCACTATCATAGAGCAAGTTGTGAATTATTATCAATTAGTAAAGAAAGTAAACAAGATGTTTCACATTTAACAAAAATGGATGTACCTGCGCCATTAGAAATGTGGATGGCGCTACAAAATGCGTTAATTAAAATAGAAAAATTAGAAAAAAAAATAGAATCACAAGATAGATGGATTAAAAGACAAAAGAAAAAAGTATCTATTGTTGACTGGCTAAATAAAAATCACTTTCTAGAGCAGACGTATAAAGAATGGATTGCATCATTTGAGTTAGATAGGAGGGATTTACAATTAATTTTCGATCACGATTTTATTGGAGGCGTTAGTTATATTATACAAAAATACTTACCGGTTAAAAATCAAGAAAAATTTCCTATACGAGCTTTCGAACAAAAATTAAATACATTATTTGTATTTAACGGTACCACATGGGAAATGATTGATACAGATATGTTTGAAAGTATGATAGATTCTATACACAAAAAAATACATAAAGTATTTGTTATTTGGAATAAAGAACAACAACAGTTCTTAAATTATGAAAATGTGGATGAATCATATTACAAAAATGTTATGAAAGTTATGGGTAGTAAATATTCAAGAGAAGATACATTAAAAAAAATTAAATTTAAAGTATTTAATTATCTTAAATTTAATCTAAGAAACATAATGCAATATGAATTTACTTTCTAGTTTTATTCTTATTTCGTTTGCCTTTATTTCGTTTACTTTTATTACGTTTATTATTTTTTCGTTTTACTTTTTTAGATTTCTTTACTTTTTTTCTAATATTTTTTTTTGTTTTTGAGGTTTTCTTATTTTTTCTTTTAGATATTTTGCTAGTAATTAAATACATTTTTTCACTATTTAACTTTAATACAGGAATTGAAAACAAATATGTTTTATCATATGCTGTATCTTTTACTTCCATTAATAACTCAGGTCCTCTAGTTATATTTTTAAAAATAAATGGACCTCTTAAAGCAGCAGATCCTCTATCATAATAAATTTCATCTCCTTTCTTAAGTTTTTTATAATTTACACTTGAAAGTTGCACTACATTTGGACCATATATAATCTCAGAAAAATCTTCTACATTTTGACCTCGAGGAGCTCTTCGGTATGCTAATCTATCATTTATTATAGCATTAAACTCTTTTCCTTTTGAATTTCTGATAGCAACATTTTTACTTGTATATGCATTTAATTTTGTAGGGATACCTTTCTCTTGTAATTGAGGACTTTTATCAGGAAATATAGATATACTTTTTTGTGATTTTTTACTTTTGCCTCCGCCTTCTACAGATGCTTTTCTTAAAGTCATGCGACCAACTCCGTTAAATTCTCTATCCCATTCATCCTCAAATTCTTTTAGTTCTATTTGCTTTCTTTTTTCTTTTTCATTATTTATCTTTTCTTCATTAGCTTTTGCTTCTTTTACCAATTCTAACAGACTATTAGACATATATAAAAATATTAGATTTTATTATTTTTATGTATAATTAGATTACAAATTATATTTTTTTCTAAAATCATCTACTTGCATTATGGGTATATTCTTTTCTCTAGCATCTTCTACTTTTCCTGTTTCCTCATCTAAATCTTTAACTAGAACTACAAATGTATTTTGACTAACAGAACTTCCAATTTTAGCACCTATTTCTGTTAATAATGTTTTAAGTGGCTTATCTCTAAATCCAGTCATAACTATTTTTTTTTGAAATAATGGATGATTTGTATCTACATTTTGTCCTATTTGCTCGTTAAGTTTTCCGGTAAGATTTGACTCTTCTAGAAAACTTATAAAATTTGGAATATTTTTAACAAACCGTTCTGCACGCTTACTTCCAATATTTTCTACTTTTGCTATTTGTTCTATTTTAGTAGCATTTGGTTCACCTGATTCAAATATATTAGGATATTCATGAATAATATTTCTAAGAATAGAAGAACCTAGTCCTCTCCCGAAAATATTAGATGCACTTGCTATCATTACTAATGAACTATTGGAAATTGTATTATCAATATTAGATCTAATTTTATTAACTGTTTTTTCCTTAAAACCCTCTACAGTAAGTAACTCTTCTTTTGTTGCTTTTAAAATTTTAGGTACTGTATTAATTCCCGCTCTAATCATTTTTTTTACATTCCCGGGACCGATACCTTTTATATCTAATTTTTTAAAGAAGAATTCTATGTTTTTTTGTAGTACAGATTCATTATCTACTGTAGAATTTAAAATAGCATCTACTTTTGTTTCATTCCAACTCCAGTCGCCTTTAGGCATCATTGGTTCATCCGCACCTTGAATTACATTTTGTATTTTTGGAATTACATCACCAGAACGAATTAATTGGATTATTGCACCTACACCTATATTGTTATCTTTTATAAATTTAGCATTATGAGCTGTAACAAATTCAATTGTTGCTCCTCTAATATTTACAGGTTCAACTCTTACAACTGGTTTTAAATACCCATCTTTACTTGCTGTATATATTACATCTACAACTTTAACTTCTGCAATTTGATCTCCTAAAACCATTTTAAAAGCAAAAGCATAGTCGGGATTTTTATTTCTACGTGGGTGTTTTTTATCATCATTTACAATTATACCATCAATTGAATATTCATAATTACTCCTCCAATTTACAAGAAGTTCCGATAACATTTCATTACTTATTTCATTAACTGTTTCATTAAGAACTGTAATTACTCCATTTTCTTTTAACCATAACATTTGTTCGCTAGGTTTTAATTCTGGTACAATAACTTCATAAGCTACAAAATCTAAATCATTCCATTTATTTTGTTCTCTTTTTTTACTATTTACTACACCTGCTACCATATTTCTTGAATTTTTATATTCACTGCTATACTTTTCTTGAAATAATGTTTCTCTAATTAAAAGTTCACCTCTTAATGTAACATCTTTTCGTGATGGTAATACAAGATATGGAATCATATATGAAATATCCATACCGTGTGTAGCTTTACCACGTGTATATAACTTACCGCCAGAATAAAGAACCGAAATTCCATCTAGTTTTGCTGATACAACTTTTGGTCCTGGATATTTTTTTATATATTTTGGTAATGCATTTGTATCTGGTTTAATTTTATCCATTGAATGCATTTGGAAAGGTAATTTAACTTTTTTCTTATTGGTAGGTGCACCAACCTCATCAAAACAGGGATTATTCGGATAAGTTTTTTGTCCGTATTCTTTTAAAATATCAAATACATTATCTGAAACGATTGGTTGATCGTTATAATAAGCATCCGACGCAAAACGAACCATATCACAAATATCCTTCTCTGAAAAGCCACTTACAACTGAAATTCCCTCTTGTTGTAATTGTTTCCATTTACTTTTAATATGTGTAGAACTACTATTTTTAGTTGTTAATTTAACTTTTTTATTTTTAAGTGTTTTTGGTACTTTTATTCGTAGTGTCTTTTTTTTAGTGCTTTTTTTTAAGCTAGTTTGTTGATTACTTTTTGTTTCACCTTCTGGATGTTCTGGTTTCAATATTACTTCTCGACCAGATGTACGTTGTGTAGGACTTTTATATACTAAACCTAGAAAATCAAATATAGATTTTTCTGTAGGAAATTCTCTATCTAGACGAGCACCTTTTACTTTTTTCTTATCACCAACAAGCTTATAAAGACCATGCTCGTTCATAGTATATCCTAGTTCAATTGCTCGCCTTCTCTGTACTACATTAAATGCCATACTTCCTGTGAAATACAGCAAAGCAAACGCATATTCATCTGGTTTAGAATACATAAAATCTAAACGACGATTTGTTGAATAATTAGGCAATTTCCCTACCGTAAGACTTTTTGTTGAACCTTTAGAGAGAAGCTCAACAATAATATTTTCCTTTTGCAATTCTTTAATAAATTTATCAAATATTGATTTATCATTATTTTTATTTGTAATTACAACATCAATATCACCTGATGTTTTAGCTCCCCGACGGTAAGAACCTAATATTTCAAATTGATCTCCTTCTTTTTTTACTTTATTAAAAGCTTTTGTAAATTCTTTTTCATAATCTTTAATTTCAGCACGAGGGATACGTTTTAAGATATCTTCATAATAAAATAGCCCCTTTTTCTGAACGTCATTAAGAAGCTCGTCTTTTCTTTCACGTAATTCAGCTATATTTGTAAGTCCCATATCCGATATTTCTTTTGCTTTCTTAGGTCCAATTCCATATACTTCTGCGAAAATATAACGAGGATGATTTTTTTCTCTCTCCAAAAGTTTTAATGTACCGGTCTTATTAAACTCATTGAACTTTTTAATAATAGTTTCACCTATCCCAGGTAACCCTCTTATTTGTTCGATTGATGTTATTTTCTCTGGATAAGCCATAATACTTTCTTTAGCTTTCTGATATGCTCTTGCTCGAAATACTTCACCTTTCATTTTCATCAAATTTTCAAGACGAGATAGTAAATCGATAAATTTTTTATTCATTTCTTCTTTCTTTCTGTATATAATTTTTAACTTTTTAAGTTTTTTTGTTATTTTTGTCTTTTTTATAGTTTTTTTTCTAGAAGGATTAATTGTTTCAATTTTCTTTTTTATTTTTATTTTACCTAATTTTCTTGGTAATTTAATAGTTTTTCTTTTTGATTCACTCATATATATTTTATTTACTTTTTTTCTTAAAGTATTCATTCAAAAAATGTTTAGTTAATAGTTTATCAAGAAAACTGAATTTTTCCTCTTTCTTTTTTTCTTCTCTAGATTCTAAATTAACTACTATAGATGTTTGAATTTTAGGTACAGGTAAATTATCTAGCGATTTTTCCATTTATATAAAAAAATATAAAATTAATATAAGAATGAAACAAAAATGTTATGATCTTACAGATAAACAAATATTACTATTATTAACAGTAAGACAATCAAATAAAACATTAAAAAATAGATTAAATGATTTATTAAAAAAGAAAAAAAATAAAAATAAAAGTACAAAATCTACAAAAAAAATTAAAATTAAATCATCAACATTACGTAATAATAAAATAAAAAAAATTAATGTAAAAAAATCTAGAAAAAAACGTTAATGAACTGCTTCTATAACTCGAATAAAATCTTTATCAATTATATTTTTTTTATTAGATAAATATTCCTTTGCTTTATATTTATCCATCATATTAAGATATTTTTTTGATGCATATAAAAGTGTGAATTTAGAATTATCGAATCCGATAGATTCTATATACACATATTTTCTTTTTTTCAAAAGATAAAGAAAATTAATAATATATTTTGGATCTTCTGGAAAAAAAAATATAAAAAATATGTGATTTCTTATTGCATGTCTTTTTTTCCCCATAAATTCAAAATCTTGATAATATAATTCACATCTACTTTCATCGGCTTGTTTTACAATTTCTTTTTTTAAAATTAAAGCATCTCCCCTGTGTTTTAAGTTTAATGCAATTTCTAATCGATAAGACATCTTTTAATTTACCTAAATATTATTATTTTTTATAAATAAATAATATTATTTTTACTTACATGTATGTAGGTAAAAAATATTATATTTTTTAATTTATGTTGAAAATAAGTATATGCAAATCTTATTAATCTAAATGATTATATATAATGAGTTTCAATGATTTTATTAATGCTACAACTGTAAATTCTAGAAATTTTTATGTTGTAAATGAAAAGTTAAAACAAGATCATATCGAACGTGGGAATATTAAGGCTATTAACATCCATGCAACAAAAGATACAACTCTAGAAGGTCAACTAGAAGTTCACGGTTATGTTATTAAAAGAGACAATTTAGATGTTATTGGGAATATTGGTATAGGAACTACAAATTCAACATCTAAATTACATGTTATAGGTTCTACAAAATTAGATGGTTCTTTAGATGTAAATGGAGCTACCAAATTAAATAGCACATTAAATGTAAGTGGAGCTACTACTTTAAATAACACGCTACGCGTTAAAAACCCAACAACTTTAGATGATACATTAGATGTAACTGGAGCTACTACTTTAAATAACACGCTACGCGTTAAAAACCCAACAACTTTAGAAGATAAGCTAGATGTAAGTGGAACTACTTTTTTAAACACGCTACGCGTTAAAAAAGTAGCAACTTTATATGATCAATTAGATGTATTCAAACATGTGGGATTTCGTGAATCGTTGAATGTAATGGGAACAACTAACATGTACGACAGACTAACTGTGGACGACGAAGTACTTATATTCGAAGGACTGACTGTTTATGAACGTGCCTCTTTTGCAGATAATATATATGTAGGTAAAAATACAATTTTACAATCTATATTAGATGTAACTGGAGCTACTACTTTAAAATCTATATTAGATGTAAGTGGAGCTACCACTTTAAAGGACACGCTACGCGTTAAAAAAGCAACAACTTTAGATGATACATTAGATGTAAGTGGAGCTACCACTTTAAAGGACACGCTACGCGTTAAAAAAGCAACAACTTTAGATGATACATTAGATGTATTCAAACATGTGGAATTTCGTGAATCGTTGAATGTAAGTGGAACAACTAACATGTACGACAGACTAACTGTAAGAGACGAAGTACTTATATTCGAAGGACTGTCTGTTTATGAACGTGCCTCTTTTGCAGATAATATATATGTAGGTAAAAATACAATTTTACAATCTATATTAGATGTAAGTGGAGCTACCACTTTAAAGGACACGCTACGCGTAAAAAAAGCAACAACTTTAGAAAATACACTAGATGTAATTGGAACTACCACTTTAAATGACACGCTACGCGTTAAAAAAGCAACAACTTTAGATGATACATTAGATGTAAGCGGAGCTACCACTTTAGAAGACACGCTAGATGTAAGAGGAGCTACCACTTTAAATAACACTCTAGATGTAAGCGGAGCTACCACTTTAGAAGATACGCTAGATGTAAGCGGAGCTACCACTTTAGAAGATACGCTAGATGTAAGCGGAGCTACCACATTAGAAGATACGCTAGATGTAAGCGGGGCTACCACTTTAGAAGACACGCTAGATGTAAGCGGAGCTACCACTTTAAGTAACACTCTACTTGTAAAAGAAGCTACTACATTAGAAGATACGCTAGATGTAAGCGGAGCTACCACTTTAAGTAACACTCTACTTGTAAAAGAAGCTACCACTTTAAGTAACACTCTACTTGTAAAAGAAGCTACCACATTAGAAGATACGCTAGATGTAAGCGAAGCTACCACATTAAATAACACGCTAGATGTAAGCGGAGCTACCACTTTAAAAGACACGCTACGCGTTAAAAAAGCAACAACTTTAGAAAATACACTAAATGTAAGTGGAAAAACAACTATTCATGGTAATACTGAAATCAAAGGTGATTTGCATGTTATCGGCAATGTTGTAAAAAGACAAGAATTGGATGTATCAGGAAATGTTGATATTTCAGGACATTTAATAGTTGATGAAATTGTAGCATTTAATAACACACTAGATGTAAGCGGAGCTACAACTTTAAATAATATTCTACTCGTAAAAGAAGCTACTACATTAGAAGATACGCTAGATGTAAAAGGTTTAACAACAATGGTTGATATTTCTGCAATAAATGTTGATTTAAGTGGTGGAGACCTTTCAATATTTGGAAATATTGGCGTATCAACTACAGAGGCAAGTGCATCAGTTCATATTAATACAAATGATGCAATTATAATACCAGTAGGTACAGAATCTCAAAAACCAACCCCTGCAGTTAAAGGTATGATACGATTCAATACTACATTAAATCAATTCGAAGGTTTTGGCGTTGGTAATGAATGGGGTTCACTAGGAGGTGTAATAGATATAGATCAAGATACCAAAATCCTTGCAGAAAAAAATCCAGATGAGGATTCACTCGTATTTATAACTGCTGGTAAAGAAAGATTAGTAATAGATAATTCAGGTAATTTTGATTTATCAGGAAATATGTCTGTAGAAGGTAATATTGATATTCTAGGTAGTGAAATTAAAGGAAATAATATACACATTATCAATGATATTAGCGGAAATAAAGGAATTTTTAATGATATTGAACTAACAGGTAATATAACAAAAGATAATAGAGTTATAGAATTCAGAGAATATGTTAATAATATTAGACAAACATATAAAGAAGTCGTAACACAGCAACCTAGTAAATTTAATTTTGTTTCTGCTAAAGCTACTTCAAGTAAAATAACTTTAGATTGGAACTATGACGATATTTTAGTTAAAGATGCATCAGGTGGTGTTTCTATTTATAATAGTATTGATGACATGAAATCACAAATGCTTCCTATGATAGATAAAATATGTATTGAAATTTCAGGAACTACACATAGTGGTCGTGATGGATCTAATGAATGGGTGCCGTTAAATTATACTGATAATTTTAATAATAATTATTATGATTCTAGCGGCTGTCTTCTCATTTCTGGATCATATAATACTAATAAATATAAACAACTTATAGTTACAAAATACCCAGATGGAACAAATACTAACACAGTTTCAAATATTTTAAGTCAAGATGGCAAAAAAATACAATTTCGAGTTTATGGTAAAAATTTTGCAAGTAATAATCCTAATATTGAAACACGTGCATTAATATTTGATATATCTGGTGGATTCAAAACAGCAAGTACTCCTCCAAAACCTAATTTTAAACAAGCAGTAATAACAAATAATTCAATTGCAATTACTTATGATGTATCAGCTACTGAAATAGGTAAACCAGATTCAGCTGCTGTTATTATTTCAGGTAATGTAGAATATAATCAAATAGATGGTTCTAGTAACACTCTTTCTGTTATTGATACCAACAGTAGCGTTCAAGATATATCAAGTAATATTAGTGGTAATGTCGGAAAAAGGCCTGATGATTTTACACTTACATTGAGTGATTTAAAATTTGGAACGAAATATTCATTTAAGACAAAAGTTAGAAACAATTTAAATACTGACTATTCTGACTTCAGCGATACATCTTCAATATCAGATTATACTATAATACCAACATCATCAAGTGACTATATAAATAGTATTAGCATAACCGACACATCTTTCAAAACAAAAGTATACCAAAAAAATACACCAAACTCAGGATTAAACCAAAATGTTACATTTTTAAATATAAATACTACCGATACATTTAAACCTAAATTTAGTAATAGTACACAAAGTCTGAAACTTGAATTTACAAAACATAGTGCTACTAAAAGTGATAGTGATGGATATGGTAAATTTGTAATTGATAAATTATTATCAGAATTTACATTAAAAATCGATTCACAACAAAGTCAAAAGATTTCAATATATGGATATGATAATTTTGATGATACTAGTACTAAATCACTTGGTGTAGCAGATCAGAATAATACTTTAATACAAGTATCAGATGTTGTAGATATTTATTCTAGTGATAATAATAAAAAAGGTTTCCGAATTGGAGGTAAACTAGAATTATCAAATATCTCATCATCAAGTATTTCTTCTAATGGAAGTTCTTCACCCATACCAATTCAGTATATTTACACATCATCAGCTGATATAAGTAATAATGGATGTGATAATACATTTAATGTTTATGTTGATAATATTACTACCAATCCTTCAGTAACTACTACTTCAGGAACAACAGATAAAATTAATGTAGAAAGCGTGCATTATATAATGGGTATACCAAGTGTTAAAACAATATCGTTCTCCATTAATCGTGATTATAGTAATTTATCTTCTACTAATAATCTATTTCACGAAAACATAGCATCAATAAGTATTTCAAATACCTCAAAGTCTAGCTCACAAATACTTAAATCAGCAACAATTGGTAGTAATCTATCAAGTAATATTTCTTTTAATTGGAGTGATTCAAATAATCCTTTAAACGGTACAACGCATTATTATACCTCTAATATTAATTCAGCTACTCAATTAAATATAGCGGAAAAAGTATATTCATTAAAAGATACTAATTCCAGAAATGGTAAATCAGTAAATACACAATTAAATCCAAATCATTATTCAGATAGGTTAAGTATAAGTATATCTGCAAATTCATATCCAACTAATGTAATAGAAATTGATGTTATTACTTCACTTAATAGTTTAAATAGTTTATCATCATCAGCTATAACAATTAATAATGGTACAACACCACCAACAAATCTTCCAAAAAATCATACAATGTTATTTATAAATGGAAATTTTCAATTTAATACAACAGTTGATTATCCTAATGTAGCAAGTTATGAATGGGATTCAAAGCATACATCTTTGATTATAGTGCAGGTACAACAATGTTTAATCTATCTGGAAGTCCAGATAACACCGCTGGATATAAATGGATAGGATTTAAATGGAATAATTCAAATGGTATTAATACAACATCAGGTAATCTTAATATAAATAGTGGAACTTATAATATTTTACAATATTTTAATAGTGATATAGGAAATAAATTGTTTTCATCAACCGATGATACAGTAGTTGGATTTATTAAAATTATTGAAAATGGATCCACATATATAGGCAATTTATCAAGATCATTTAATTCATTATCAACATGGTATTCAAAAATAGTTAATAGTAATAATAACAAATCACTAGTTAATAATATCTTTAACTCAAATGAAGATTATGGTGCACTCAATACAGATAATACAATAAATATTCCTTCTTCGGGTGTTACAACTATTGAAATTTATATAGGAATTAAAAAATAATAACAATTATATTATATCAAATATATAATAAATATATATATGTCTGATACAATTTATCTAGATGAAAAAGAAAAAGTAGGATTTTTGTGGAAATCATATTTAGGTTTCCCAAATACGGTTGAAAGTAAACCATTTTATCAAGAAACTGCTGTTTCTTTTAACAATTATATTTTAGGAGAAGATTTGCTTTTATATAATATCCCAAAAAATGAAGACTTAGAATTTAATAGCACAGACATTAAAAATAATGGAGATATAGATTCTAATAAAGTGAATCATAATGATTGTAAAATCCAAAATAATATTGAAAAAAATAATGTAAAAGCAAATATAATAAGAAAATACACTAAAATAAAATTAGAACCTGTGCCTGGAACAGAAAATGAGGGATTTTCAAAAGGATGGTTTTGTTTAGACAATAGTGGTAATAATATTTTAAGTAATGCGATACAATTCAATATTAATCAAACACAAACAGCTCAACCATACCTATATACACTTTATTCAAGTGATGGAAATTCACCAAATTCTACTTTAACCTCTAGAGTTACTAATGAAAATCACGGAAATTGGATTTTTGATGTAAAAAATGGTGTAATTAATTTTCCAGATAAACCAAATTTTACATTAGACTCTAATAAACCACTTTATTTAACTTTTTATAGATACATTGGTGATAAAGGAATAACAAATCTTGATTTAAAATGGGATAAAAACTCAGATAATGAAAATAATATTTATTATAATCGTGGAAAAGTAGGTATTGGTAAAACAAATCCAAATATTATACTAGACATAAGTTCAACTGATGCAATTCAACTACCCACAGGAAATATAACTCAGCGTCCATCTCTTGCAAAAGAAGGCATGATTCGTTATAATAATGAAATTAATCAATTTGAAGGCTGTGGTGCAAATACCTCATGGAATACATTGGGAGGTGTTATCGATTTTGATAAGGACACATATATAATTGCAGAAGATTCTCCAGGTAATGATAAT
>Ga0181585_10003223_pt1 | contig 14357 bp, 8 predicted proteins | sample 071ome_29_FD_132469 | JGI IMG/M metagenome (GOLD analysis project Ga0181585, IMG submission 132469) | Coastal salt marsh microbial communities from the Groves Creek Marsh, Skidaway Island, Georgia - 071407BT metaG (megahit assembly) | ecosystem: Environmental > Aquatic > Marine > Intertidal zone... | reverse complement strand
AATGAGACAATGGATTTTAAAGATTACTGACTATGCAGAGTCATTACTTGATGGATTAGATGATTTAGATTGGCCAGAAAATATTAAAGAACTTCAAAAAAATTGGATTGGTAAATCAGAGGGGGTTGAGTTAGGGTTTGATATTGATGGACATAATGATACTATCAATGTATACACTACAAGACCTGACACTCTTTTCGGAGCATCTTATATGGTTTTAGCTCCAGAACATACCTTAATTCATTCAATTGTTACAGAAGAGCAAAAATCCAAAGTAGAAGCTTATATTGAGGAAACAAAAAAGAAATCAGATTTTGATAGAACAGAAGTTAATAAGGATAAAACTGGTGTTTTCACAGGTAGTTATGCAATAAATCCCTTCAGTAAAGAGAGAATTGAAATATGGATAGCTGACTATGTGTTGATAAGTTATGGTACTGGCGCAATTATGGCAGTTCCTGGTCACGATGAAAGAGATTGGGAGTTTGCATCAAAATATAATCTTCCAATTGTAGAAGTTGTAGAAGGTGGAGATGTATCAAAAGCTGCATACACTGCAAAAGGTAGTGCCAAAATTATTAATTCTTCAAGCGATATAACCTTATCCATGGACGGTTTAAGTGTAGATGAAGCTATTAAAAAAGCAATTTCATTTATTGAAAAAAATGCAATAGGAAAAGCCACAGTTAATTACAAATTAAGAGATTGGTTATTTTCTAGACAAAGATATTGGGGAGAGCCTTTTCCATTAATTCATAAGGACGATTCAGTAGAGTTAATTCAAGAAACGGATTTGCCAGTAATGCTTCCTGAAGTTGAAAATTATAAGCCATCAGATGATGGTAAATCTCCATTATCATTAGTTAAAAATTGGGTTGAAGTAAAAGATGAAAATGGTAATATTATTGGACTTAGAGAAACAAATACTATGCCACAATGGGCTGGATCTTGTTGGTATTTTTTAAGATTTACAGATCCTAACAATACAAATGAGGCATGGTCAAAAGAAAAAGAAAACTATTGGATGCCGGTAGATTTATATATTGGCGGACAAGAGCATGCAGTACTGCATTTATTATACTCTAGATTTTGGCATCATGTTTTATATGATTTAGGCTTAGTATCGACCAAAGAACCATTTAAAAAATTATATAATCAGGGAATGATTTTAGGAGATGATGGTACAAAAATGAGTAAATCTAGAGGGAATGTAATAAATCCAGAAGAGATTATGGATGAATACGGCTCAGATTCGATGAGGCTTTATGAGATGTTTATGGGTCCCTTAAACAAATCAAAGCCTTGGAGTACAAAAGGTTTACAAGGATGCTATAGATTTGTAAATAAATTATGGTCAATTATTGTTGATGAAAATGGTAATTTGTCGTCGAAGATAATAGATAGTGATGAAAAGGATAAAGACACATTATTTTTACACCATCAAACAATTAAAAAAATAGGCGAAGATATCGAAAATCTACATTTTAATACTGCAATATCTCAACTAATGATTTATTGTAATCATTTACAGAAATGTAATACAATTTCTAAAGAACTTATTGAGGAGCTAGCAATCATATTAAGCCCATTTATCCCACATCTTTCAGAAGAGTTTTGGAGTTTGCTAGGTCATTCTGAAACTATTACATACCAGCCATGGCCACAGTATGACGAAAATTTGATACAATTAGATGAAGTTGCTATTGCTGTCCAAGTAAATGGAAAGCTTAGAGCTAATATTAACGTTGCTAAAGATTCAGCTGAAAAAGATGTTATTTCTGAAGCTCTGTCCTTAGAAAATGTCGAAAAATTCACATCCGTAGGAAATGTTGTAAAAACAATTTATGTACCAAACAGACTTTTAAATTTTGTCGTCAAGTAGATCTGTACCTTTAGACATAATCCAAACTGTTCCAATTAAGCTTAAAACAGCTACCTTTTGATAGGTTGCATGAAAAGTAAGTGATTGAATTGATATCCATGGCTCAGGACCAATTTCAAGAAATATTATATATCCAAGAATGATTAAGGAACATAAAAATAGGGTATAAGTGACGTTTTTAAGACCTTTATAATAAAATAAGTAAGAATATATACCTAATGTTACAAAAGCACCGTTAAATACTGAATTTGCAAAGAAAATATGTAAAGCATATAACGAAGGAACATCTGCTGGTGTTAAAATAACCCCTAAAAGACTTATAGAGCCAAAAATTGCAGAACATTTTGCGAATAAACTAATTTTAGGGTACTCACTAGAAAAATAATTAGCTGCTTTAACAAGATATATTAAAACTGCAATTAATTGAACAATCATACCAATTGAGAATAAAATAATAGATATGGTATTATCATCACCAGAATGACTTGTTGTACGGCCAAGATCGCTTATAAAATTTCTAAAGAAATTGTAATAGGGAGTAGTTTTGTCGACATAATTACCGCCACCATAGAAAAAACCTGCTGAAGTCAATAAACCGAGGCAGGTAAGAAGCATTAGTCTTGTTGATTTTCCTAGTTTATTCTTCATATATCAGTAATTATACATAATATGTATTATGCGTAAATAGCTGATAAACAGCAATTAAACAGCAAAAAAATAATAAAAATAATCATATCTTTAACATTAAAATAATCAATTTTGTATCTATACATTAAATTACTTTTATCTTCGTTTGAGAACTCAATTGTTTAAATAGCTGCATCACATTAGTTTTCGCATTATCATCTTTAAATCCACTGTCCTTAAAAACAACTATTAATGGATTTTCCTTTGAAATTTCTTTTACAAAATTTTCATCTATATCTTTATCTAAGCATGCATAAAAAGAATTTTCAGATACTTTGAAAACTTGTTTTCCACATACTTCTATCATTTCAATTTTAGAAGACAGTTTTAGCCCCCAATTCAACATTATTTGAGTAAACAGGTCATCAGGAGTACGGTCTGGTTTTATATTATCCGCAAAAAGATCTAAGTTCTTTTGATTGTACTCATGCGGCTTATAAAAGATATCTTCCATATTACTGCTATCTAAGTAATATACACGAAATCCGTAATCTATATCAGCACCTGTTTCTTCTTTTATTTTTTTTGCGGCTCTACGTATTCTATCTTTACCAATATCAGTTAAAGTTTTATAACCTGACTTGAATGCAATACTTTTTTGATCAGTATTTTCTTCTAATTGAACTTGTATAAATTTTCTATTACCTCCATCTTTAGCATTTAAATTAAGTGTAGCATGCGCTGTAGTTCCAGATCCTGAGAAAAAATCTAAAATTATATCATCATTTTTAGTGTATAAATCTAAAATTCTTTTTATTAAATCTACTGGTTTTGGATTGTCAAAAATTTTTTTGCCGCCAAAAAGCTTTTTTAATTCTTGGGTCGCTCCTTGCGAATGACCAACATCTTCAAAACTCCATACTGAAAGTGGGTTTGTTCTTTGTTTTACCTCTGACAAGAAGGTTTTAATTCTTGGAACACCTTTATTGTCCTTACCAAACCATATTCTATTATCATCCACTAATTCTTCATATCTTTTCTTATTGTATACCCAATATCTACCGTTTGGAGGAAGAACTTTTTTGTTGCCAGGAGTTGTAATTTCATAAAAATAATCATCAGTACCATTAGCAACAGTCATTGTACTTGATTGCCAAGGTCCTCTTTTATCGTTATCTGGATTTGTATATCTTGATAGGTTTTTCTTGTCTCTAGGTAATCCTAAACAAAATAAATCACTATAATTCTTACTATATGCAAGTAAAAAATCATGTGCAGCGGAAATATGCTTATTATCATTTTTTGGAGCAAATGCCCTTTGCCATACAACTTTAGCAACAAAATTATCTTCACCAAAAATTTCATCACAAATTTTTCTTAAATTATGTACTTCATTATCATCTATTGATATAAAAATTACTCCATCATCCCTCAAAAGATTTTTTGCTAATTTCAACCTTGGATACATCATATTAAGCCAATCTGAATGATAACGACCTACCGTTTCAGGATTGGCTACCAAGCGTTGATTATATTTATCTTTTTGTCCGCTATCTAAGAGTTCTTGTTGAGCATCTTTGCTAAAGTTATCTTTATATATATAGTCTTTACCTGTGTTATAAGGTGGATCTATGTAAATCATCTTAATCTTACTCAAGTAGCTTTCTTGCAGTAGTTTAAGAACATCCAAATTATCACCTTCTATATAAAGGTTTTCAGTGTTGTCAAAATCTACTGAATCTTCACGAACAGGACGCAGTGTTTTTGTGGTAGGAAGGTTAGCTGTAATTATGGCTTCTCGTTTACCTGGCCATTCTAATCGATAGCGCTCTTTATTACCTTCGATTACATCATTACTTAACTCTTGTTTGAGCAGGTCAAAGTCTATAGCTTTTCCATTGGGCCCTTGAATTACACAATTAGGAAACTTTTTTTCAATAAATTCAATATTTTCGTTAACTGTTTCAGTCGTTTGCATATCTAAATATTCTTTTTTTTTCATTTCAATTCCAGCATTTCAACTAAAGTATTAAAACTAGCTACTTTTTTAAATTCTACTTGGGCTCCACTCACTTCTTTAAAGTGCTCTGTAGCGCATTGGATTTTTAGTTTCTCTATTTCTCGTAATTGTATATCTGAATCAGAACCTTTAGTTTCAGCAATAAAATAAATGTGGCGAACTTTATCTTTATCAAAAACAATTGCCCAATCTGGACTGTAGTTGGCTACTGGTGTAGAAACATAGAAGCTTTTAGGAAGCTTTGCATATACTACAACTTCTGCACTGTTTTCTAATGCAGTAGCAAAGTCTGACTCAATCTTTGAATCTGAAGCGAGAAAGTCGTAAATGTGCTTTTTAAGTAATTCAGAATTACGCAAGGCAAACTTATCATTGGTAAATACGGTTTTAGCATCATGTCTCTCTTCTGTTTTATGATAAACAATGTTGTTTATAATTAAACTTGCCTTAACCTCATTAATCAATTTGCTACATCTACCAATAAATTCTTCTGGATTCTTTCTAATAAGCAAAAACTTCTCTTCTTTAATCTTTTTTAATATTTCAACAATTGTTTTTCTGGTAAGATTAGTTAATTGTTCAATTTCACCTATTATATCATATAGCGCATTAGAATAAAGGTCATTGTTAAGCTTTAAATGCTTGCTTTTAGGTCCATCAAGCAAGCTTCCTTCTTTCATTTGTTCTGCTGTTCCATCCTTCAATTCACCTGTTTTAACTTCATATGATCGATCGCCAATAATAAGCTGAGTATCTATTTTTATGCTTGAATCATCTATAAGTTGTTGAGTATCAAATTGAACTTCATAAATTGTCTTAGAATTAATATTATTCCAAAGTGCTTGAAATTCTTTCTTTTTAAAATTTTCATTTGTTTTTAGAACAACAGTTTGTCGTTCGTCTTCCGCTTTAAACTCTTGACCTGTATAAATTGATTTCAATAATGAGCAAACAGAATTACGGTAAGCATTTAAATTGTCAGGTAGGATTAATGTTTGACTTTCAATTAATTCTCTGCCTTCTGATGTTATTCTATCATCATCATCGATCACATCATGCTTGTATAGAATCTTATTTAATTTTTTAGATTCTTCTTGCGTTATTCTTCGCTTTTCTCCCTTTTCATCAGTAATCATCTTGCCAATAAAAAATTCCACCTCAGCTCTTTTTGGACGATCTTTAAGAGTGCTCGCAATCTCTTTTTGTAATCCCTTTGCAAACGCTTCATAAGTTTCAGATGCGATTACAGTAAGCTTATTTAACTCGTGAACTCTTTCTCCAACTAATTCAAAATCTTGACGTACACCATTATTATTTACACACAGTCTCATTCCACGGCCAACTTCTTGTCTACGCCTTGTCAAACTTCCACTTTCCGAATTTTTAAGTGCACAAATTTGAAAAACATTAGGATTATCCCAACCCTCTTTAAGTGCTGAATGAGAAAAAATAAAACGTGTTGGTTCTTCAAAATCAAGCAACCTCTCTTTGTCCTTCATAATAAGATCATAAGCTGACACATCATCTGAGTCTTCTTTCCCTCTTTTAACCGAAGGGTCTACTACTTTACCTTTTTTATCAATCGAGAAATATCCATTATGAACTTGATTTGGTTTATCTCTATTCAAGTACGTATCGTATTCAGAGGTTGTCAGGTCTCTTTCTTGATCTATAATTTTTACATATTCTTCTTCAAATATCTGGGCATATTCACCCAATTGCTGTTCACCTAGTTCATCATAGATTCGATATTTTTCAACAGAATCAATAAAAAATAGAGAAAGCACCTTTATTCCTTGACCAAATAATTGCTTTTCTTTTTGAATATGAGACAGGATACATTCTCTTATTTGAACTCGACGAAAAGCGTTTTCATGATTATCATTGAGAATATCGCCAGGATATATATCCTGACCATTAACTACAATTTTATTATGGTATCCATTAATTTCTGTTATAGTTTGATTTTTATATGCAGGCATATTGCCTGATTGCTCATAAATATTATAGCCTTCAGCTACTTTAACTCTTTTTTTACTAATTGAGCCAGTTGCAGTACGTTTTTCATGTTCAATCCAAGCAAATGGAGGTTTAGTTGAACTCAGGCTAATATTCTCTAAATATAAATATCCATCAGTTCCAGTCGATCCTTTAAGATTTATCCCTTTAACTTGAATTTTCTTTACTAATCTCTTATTGTATGCATCAAGAGCATCTAAACGGTAAATTTTGTTGTATTCAGCCTTGTGCGTAGCAGAGTAGCGTAATGTAAATATCGGATTAAAGCTTTGCATACTCTCAAGCGTTTTAGCTCCTTCAACTGATTGAGGCTCATCAATAATTAATATTGGATTTGTTTTAGAAATAATATCAATAGGTTTTCTAGTACCAAATTGATCCAGCTCTTGATAGATACGTCTAGCATCTTTACCTCTAGCATTAAATGCTTGAGTATTTATGATCATGACACTGATTCTGCTATCTGAAGCAAAATTTTCAATATCTTGCGGACGTTTTGAATTATAAATAAACGGATTTACTTTATGACCATATAGTTCCTGAAAATGGTCTTGAGTTAACTGAAAAGATTTATATACTCCTTCCCGAATAGCAATACTTGGTACAATCACTATAAACTTACTCCAACCATATTTTTTATGAAGTTCATACATGGTTCGGATGTATGTATAAGTCTTTCCAGTGCCCGTTTCCATTTCTATGGTCAGATTATAACCTAAATTAATTTTACCGGGCCTCTCTATTTGATCACACTCATGAATATCATTTAATTTTTGAATTTCTTGAATATTTTTTAATATTTGATTATCCTGTAGTTGAATCGAAGAATTTCGATAACCAATCTCTTCTTCTATATCAAAATCAAGAGTTTTAATACCAAGTGTGTCCTCTTTTACTTTTTGAATTAACTCTTTGGTACGTTCTAAAGTGAAGCGATTGGTTTTAAGCGGCTGCCCTTGAAAACAGTCTACTACAGCTTTAACTGCTTTAATTTGAAAATCTTGCTCTTTAAATTGCAGCTTCATTATTATTTAAAGATCCTTTTTAAATCTGAATAACCGGTGTTGACTTCAGTTATATAATTATCAATTTGACTGACAGTTCCAAATCTCGTTAAAGTTCCTTTATACTGTATTCTACAATTTGATACATTTTTCATTGATATATAACCAATTAAAATAAAATTATTTAGTGTTCTTATATCTTTTATATTGTCACAAACGCAATAACCTAAAATTGCACCATTTTTACCTTTCTTATCAACTTGAACTTTAGGATATAAAAAATTCCACCATTTAGTTGGATTTTTAGAGGTCATTGCTGATTTAACATCAATTAAAAGAATTTCACCGTTAAAAACTAACTTCAAATCCCACTGATCGTAAAAATAATCACGAACTAATTCTATATCCTCAACTACCGAACTATTATTATTAATTATGTTTGAAATTCTTTCCATATCAAACTGGTCATCCCATGAAAAAACTTCTACATTTGAATACGTATTTTTTATATAATCTGAAACAATAGATTCTGAAACAAATCCTATTATCGAATCATGATCAACTATAGTAAATTTATCAAAGTTCATTTTATGATTATTGAGATAATTTTTGCAATTTTTTCTAAATTCATCAAATTTTATTGCTTTCTCATAAAGATTATCAGGTATTTTTTTTAAAATATTTAACATTTAATTAAATAACCTTCATTTCAGTTTCAGGACTTAGCTGTTTAAGTAACTGCTTTACATTGCTTTTAGCATTATCGTTTTTAAAGCTGCTATCTTTAAAAACAATTCGTAATGGTTTTTCTTTTGCAATTGTTTTAGCAAATTTTTCATCTATATCATCATCAAAACATGCATAAAGTGAATTGGCAACTTTATAAACCAGCTTAGCTTCAACTTCAAAGCTTTCTATCTTAAGTGATAATGGTAAACCCCAATTCAAAATTAATTGAGTAAGCAAATCATTATCAGTGCGATCAGGCTTAATATTATTTTCGAGTAAATCTAACTCAGATTGATTATAATCTTGTATTTTTAAATTAGTTTCCTCCATATTACTACTGTCTAATTGATAGACACGAAAGCCATAATCTATTTTAGCATTTGTATCATTCTTTATTTTTCTTCCAGATCTTCTAATTCTTTCTTTGCTTATTTGACTAATATTTTTATAGCCATCCTTATAAGCAATTAAATTCTCTTCAATTTTTTCAGGTAATTGAACCATTATAAATTTCCTATTTCCCTTATCGACCGAATTGCAGTTCATTACAGCATGAGCAGTTGTACTTGATCCAGAAAAGAAATCCAAAACAATATCTTCTTTGTTTGTAGATAGTTCAACAATAAATTGAATTAAATCTACAGGTTTTGGGAAATCAAAATATAACTTATCATCAAAAAGTTTTTTTAACTCTGTAGTAGCTTCTTGATTGCTAGAAATTGAATCCCACCATGTGTTTGGGAGAATACCTTTTTCTTTTTTTTCGTTTAAAAATATTTTATATCTTGGCTTTCCTTCACCGTTTCTTGGAAAAAAAATTCTATTTTCAGCTTCAAGCTTTTTATACGTCTCTATTTTAAATCTCCATTCTTCTTCTATTTTTTTTCCTGATGTTGTTGTAATTGTATACTTTGCACCACCTTTATTTGTGCAGGGCATTGTTACATAAGGACCCCTAGGATCGTTATCTGGATTTTTGTACTCAGACTCATCAATTTTTGGTTTAATTTTATTTAAAACAGTTTTTGAAGATTTGGAATAGATTAAGATATACTCATGAATTGTAGAAATATTTTTAGTTAAGTTTGCTTGACTCAACCTTCTTCTTCTTACAGTATTTGCTATAAAATTGTTTGTACCAAAAATTTCATCACATATTTTTCTCAAATTATGTATTTCATTATCATCGATAGAAATAAAAATTATTCCATCGTCAGTCATTAGATTTCTTGCTAATTTTAATCTTGGATACATCATACTTAACCAATCAGAATGATAACGACCTGCTGTATCAGGATTAGAAACTAAACGTTCATTATATTCATTTTTTTGACCGCTATCAATGAGTTCTTCTTCGGCGTCTATGTTAAAATTGTCTTTATATACAAAATCCTTGCCAGTATTGTATGGAGGATCGATATAAATCAGTTTAATTTTACTTAAATAACTTTCTTGTAAGATTTTTAAAACTTCCAAGTTATCGCCTTCTATGTAAAGGTTTTCAGTAGTATCAAAATCTACAGAATCATCTCGTATAGGTCGTAAAGTTTTATTTGTGGGAGAATTAGCAGATAAAATAGCTTCTCGCTTACCTGGCCATTCTAAGCGATAACGTTCTTTATTTCCGTCAACTATATCTTTACTGAGTTCTTGTTTAAGTAATTCAAAGTCTATTGATTGACCATCAAGACTTTCTGTTATGCAATTTGGAAACAATTCTGAAATAAGCTCAATATTCTTGTTTATTAAATTAGAGCTTTGAGAATCTAATTTTTCTTTATTTTTTGTATTATTTTTCATATAAAATATGTTATAAACTTTATGAATTAATATTCATCGTCTTTGAACTTATTTACACCAGCTATTTCATCTGCTATATCGCCAAATAACGCCCAAGAAACAAAGAAACATAGCCAAATAGCTATAAAACTAAACCAAAAGCCTTCTACTTGCATTAAATCAGGCCATAATAAGTATATTCCGCCCAAAAGCAATAAAAATAATGTATTTGTACACCCCATATTTAAATCTAACAAATTTCTTTTTCAAGCTTTTCAATTTTTTTTGTGTTAAATAAATCCATTCTATTTATCTCCTAGTGAATCATAGTATTTTTTTAAGTTACTTAAAGTCTCAGATTGCAGAGCCTTATCCCAATCCCCAATTGCTATAAACTTCATTTTAGCTCTTGAAATAGCAACATTTAACCTTCTTTTATCCTGTAATAATTTTGGAATTTCAGATTCTCCTATGGTTAAGGAAAATAATATAACATCTCTTTCATCTCCCTGAAAACGATCAACGGTATCAACTATATTTTTAATTGATACCACATCATCAAAATACTCCATTAATTCAAGTTCAATATTTCTTCTAATTTCAGCAACTTGAGCTCGAAATGGAGCAATTACGCCAATTCTTGAATGGTCTATGCCTGATGCTAATAATGTCTTCAAAATCTCTTTAATCTTCACTGCTTCTTGATTGCTCTGATTTTTATCATTATTAGAAGACTTTACATCAAGTAGTTCAATTGCTTTCTTAGATTGTAAAATTGATGCATAATCGCTATTAGTATTTTTTAACTCAATAACAGAATTAGAATCTGATTTAAATGTATTTAATTGATTATTATAAAATTCATTTGATATAAAATTAGAAATCTGTTCAGGCATTCTGTGTTGAATATCTAACATTACTTTTGTGCTCTCACATGCACTATCATTGTTATATAGTTCTTCAAATAAAGTATTGCTTAAGTCTTTGGCTTGTTCACTTTGAATAACGGGAGGTAATTGTTTATGGTCTCCAACTAAAATGAATTTTTTTGCCAACCTTATTGTTCCTATTGCGTTAGGTATAATAACTTGTGATGCCTCATCAATTATTGCAACATCATATTTACCATATTTTTTAATTAGAGTATCAAATCCTCCCGAAAGCCATTTATGGGTTGTTGCTATATAAACAGCGCTATCCGAAAATATTGAATTTGCTTTTTGAACTTTTGAATCAATTGTTTTATTATCATTAACAATTTTTTCTATACTAAACTCATTTATTTCCTCTGATGTACTTTCACCTAATCTATATACTGGAAATTCTAATTTCGAATGAGTTTTAAGCTTTTTTATCACTTCATCAACAGCTCTATGTGTATAACATCCTATAATTACCTTTTTTCCAGACAAAGCTAACTGATCAATTATGTGAGCAATTGTGAGAGTTTTTCCAGTACCAGGAGGACCCTGGATTAGTAAATAATCTTTAAGACCTAAAGCATACTTTATTGCTTTCATTTGACTTTCATGAAGAGTTCCTAATTGATCTAAATCCACCATAGTATTGGAAGCAGGATTAGATTTATTTATTATAAAATTTTTAATTTTTTCATTCTCTTTATTCGCAATAAGTTCATAAATCATTGGATAATTTCTTGCAAAAATATTTTCTTGTGGATAAATATCTAAAAAAACAGGAATAAATTCCATCTTTGCTCTTGTAGATATAATAAAATTACTTCTTGAAACAGATAATATAGTAGCTTCAAGACAATCACCATAAATTGGTCCATTTTTATCACTAATTAAGCATCTGTCTCCTTCTCTTAATTCAGAATCATTGTTTGAATTCAATATATATTTATTAATCTCAACTTCTTGGAAAGCATCAATAACAGCAGTTTTTCCTAATGTGAGTCGTTCTATTTTATCTTTCAATAAAAATGTACCTTGAGCCTCTTTATTAATTCTGTATTCTTCAGTTAATAGTTGGTTGTATTGATTGAAAAATTGCTTTTCTTTTCTTGTAAATATATTGTCATTAAATTGAAATTTATCTTCTTGGGTGAAATACTTAGGTAAATTATTTGGATTATGGTTTTTTTCTAATGAAAAAATATTTTGGCAAACATCTAAATCTTTACATTTTAAGCATTTATTAGGATTATCTTTTTCATAATCTAACTCCATTAAATAATCAGCTAAAACTAGCTTATTTCGCTTATTCATACTTTTTGTTTTATCTAAATATGAAAACTCAATTGTTTCACCAATTTGACTAGCATCTGTTTCTTCGCCTGAATATACGATAATGGGATTCGATATTTTCAATTCTGATTTCATTTCCATTAAAAGCGAATATGCTTGAACCTGAGATCTATGGCCTGGTGTAATTTTTTGAGTTGGTCTTCCATCTACCCATTCCCAACGTTTTTTACCGGTTTTTAGCTCTATTGCTCTAGAGCCATCTACATCTGTCACAACAGCATCAATTTTACCTTTAAGCCCTAAGACGGGATTAATGATAAAGCGCTCAGTACTAACATCCTTATCTTTGATATGCGAGATTAAGGGATTTTTGGTTCTATATTGATACAGTTTGTTTAAATGTGGTTTGATATAATCTTCCATACCTTTGTAATCAAGGTTATCTAAAGCAAACTCTAGTGACCTGTCACTAAAACTTTTACCTAACTTTTCCTTCATTCCATCTATATCTTCTGGTCGTTGTAATATATCCTCAAAAACCTCATGAATTATTGACCCTCTTGTCATCGCTTCATTCCTTGATTTTAAAGTGTACCTTGAATTAAATAATTGACGTTCACAAAAATCCAATTGTGCTAATTCAGTAACATTGATTAACCATTCTGGCTCTATGACAAGAAAGGATTCTTTATCATTTTTAAAAAATACATCGTTTTTCTTTCTTTCTACGTTTACCAAATTAATATCAATTTCATTTTTATTAATTTGCTTTTCTGAATTAGAAAGTTTTCTTAATTCTGAAACTGTATTCTTAAAATAATCATTCAAATGAACTTTTAACCTTTTTCCATCTTTATCCTCAACATAAATAGTATTCTCATCTACAATATCAACGAATTGAGTATGAATCAATTCACCTTTTAATTTATATGATGAAACTGTCTCTTTAGGTAAGTTTGAATATTTACTTTCTATTTCGCTAAAATCATGCTTATTGTCATCATATATTAAGTTAAGTAGTGTACAAATAGACCACTGTTCTTCCTCAAGAAGTTGTATATTTTTTTCCTTTTCTATAAGAACGATTTTTTCAACAAGATCTTTTATTGAGTAAACATCAAACCATTTATCTGTTCGCATTGTACCAGAGGGAATTTGACTTCTATCCCAACTAACTTCATTGCTAAAAACTATATGACTTTTTAGAGCATATATAAAACTCTTTTCAACTTTTTTGCTTTTTTCATCTGAAAATATTCTTTTATTGTAATCATTTAAAAATGTTAAAAAAGCCCATTTCTTTTTATCTGCCTGTATAAAAGGATTTCTATTTCTATTAATTTTTATTGGTTTTGCATTTTGATTTTTATCTGTTTTTTTTAATAAAGCTGTTGATGTCCAAAATCCATTTTCAGTTCCTTCTATAATACCTCCTCCAGTTTTTAAATCGATTAAAATAAATGAACTAGGTAAAATAATAGCTAAATCTATTTCTTCTGAATTGTAAGTGAAATTACTTAAAAGATGTGTGATTGTTTTTGTTTCATTAGCCCAGTCACTAAGAATTTTAGAAACATGACTAATTTGTTTTTTTTCATGCTTATGTTCTGAAGCAATACCTGACCATTTATGAAAGTAATTTTTGACAGACATTCAAAAATGTAATTATGATAATTTTCTTAATCTATGTTTAATATTATGCAATATTTCTTACAGTATATCCAATAAAATGTCTCATATCAATTTGTACTAACACAAAATCTGAATCATAAAGAGAAAAACAATGATTGCATCCAATATGGTACCTTTCATGCATTTCCCCCTCTTTTACCTTTTCCTTATCAAAGGAAAAGAAGTATAAACTATGCATCTTCATTGGAAGATTGCAGATCATGCATGTGTTGTTATGATAAATTTGTTCTATTTTTTTGTATTCTTTTGAATTTGGATCAAATAAGTGTAGTGACATATAGGCGTTCCTTTCCCTGTTTAATTTTTGATTAAAGTTTTGCGGAGAATTGGTGATAAAAATCAGAAATATCTCACATATAAATAAATATTTTTAAAAATTAAAATCAAGATTTTTT
>Ga0181585_10003221_pt1 | contig 14362 bp, 9 predicted proteins | sample 071ome_29_FD_132469 | JGI IMG/M metagenome (GOLD analysis project Ga0181585, IMG submission 132469) | Coastal salt marsh microbial communities from the Groves Creek Marsh, Skidaway Island, Georgia - 071407BT metaG (megahit assembly) | ecosystem: Environmental > Aquatic > Marine > Intertidal zone... | reverse complement strand
GGGTCAAACTGCGGCGATAAATACAGGCTCAAACCGCGAACGCCAGCGGCGACGGCCAGAGACAGAAGCGCCACTTTCGTTATAAACACACCGTCGTCATCCTCGGCCCAAAGTTTGGTGCCAAAGTTCTCGACGTCGAAATCCCACCACGAACTCTCAGATTCGTCGAGGACGACGCCTTGCGAGTCGACGGCGCTCTGCGACGCAGGCTCCGTCACGGGCGTCTCGCGCGCAGAGTTCTGCGCCAGTTCGCCCGCGGCGACGCACATCCCAACATTACCCATCATGGTGAACGCTCCTTGCGCGGCGACGAGCCAATCGAGACTGGCTGGATTGCCGAAAAAATGCTGAGTGCACGCGCAAATGCCGCTCGCGTGCAGAGGCAGCATGCCCCAGGTGAGCGTTCTCCAACCCTTGTCATCCCCTCTGTCGCGCTCGGCGTAGTCCCACACTAGACCCATCGCTAAGAGCCACTCAACCAAGCTGAATATGTGCACCCCCCACGTCGGCACGCTCAATGCGTTGGCCGCTGGCCGAGGCAATCCCAGCAGCGCCGACGTCGACAACTCGAAATTGTCAGCCCACATTCTAAAGTGGTCCACAAAACTAGATACCGGCACCGGTGCGGTTGCGGGAATCGTCAAAAGGCGCTCATCGAGCGAGAGTAACAAGGATGTTGCCAACAAACCCACGCCGGCAAAGGCTTCGACCACGCGCCCGGGTCGACCGACGAACGGCGCCGCGAACGTCGCGTCGCCGCCGGTGGCCTCGCCCGCCCGCTGATCTCTAAAGGCTAAAAGTATGCGTAAATTTGTCAAACTAATCGCAGACTGAATCAAAAAGTGCAGAGCGTCAATGTTGCTCAGCACCTCGCCGTAGGCGCTCTTCGTGTACGCCTCTGCGGGTATAGAAATCAACACAAAGAGCAACAGCGTCGCGAAAGCCTGTCGCATCTCTTCGCTCGCGCTCTCCGCCTCGTTCATCCTCTTTAAAAACAACAGATACGGCGCCACTGAAAACGCAAACAACGGAGACGCCAGCTTCCACCACGCCGAGTGCTCGTCGAAAACCGCGCCTCGGAGCGCTTCGGCGCTCAGCGCCCCGACGTCCGTCCAAGACCGAGCCGCCGTCGTCGCGCACTCCATCGCCTCTCTCACCGCTCCGCGCGCGCGCGTCCGATCACCCCTCCGCATCGACGTCGACGCTTCGCATCCAGACATCGCTCGAACCGTCGTCGTCGCCGCGGTCGTCGTCGTCGATCGCGCCTCGACGCGTCGCCCACACGTGGACACCGCGCGCATCCTATCCACGCCGTCCATCCACGCGTTCAGACATCGCCCACCCGAACGTAAACGTCGACGACGACGTTCGCTCCCCACCGGCGGTCCGAGACGGAAACGCGACGTCGCCGCGTACCCCATCTCGTCGTCGTCGTCCGCCCGTCGTCGTCGTCGTCGTCGTCGTCGTCGTCTGTCGCGCCGTTTCCCGTCCCATCTTGTTCTCGTCTTCGCGTCCGATGCGTCCTGTTGGGTTCTTATTTACGAGTCATGAACCGTCAATCGTGTCGGTCACACGGGTCCATGAAAACGAGAGGGGACGGAACGAACGAATGCGGATTTGGATTCAGACGGACGACACACGACGACGACACGACGACGACGATGACGATGACGACGCGTGCGACGACGAGTTTCGGGTGTTCATCATCGTCGTCATCGACGACGCGGTGGGGCGGGATCGCGCGCGCGTCGATGGTGGGCGTCGACGGTGGGGGAAGAAGAGGCGCGAAACCGTTTGGCGCGAGTCGCCTCGGAAGACGCGCGACGCGCGACGCCGGAAAGACGACGGGGTCGGTGGTTTCGACGGGCGCGGGGGCGATGAGAAATGATGGGGTGTTGTTGACGGATAAACCCTTTGTCCCCGTTGAGGCGCTGGATGCGTACGATGAGGCGACGGAACCGCTGTTTTACAGAGAGGGCGAGCTGTGGCGAAGCGTAATCGGGCAGGCGAGCAAGTTCTCGGCGCTGTGGTTTGGGGTTTTAGGCGCGTCCCAGGCGGTGTTTCGAACGATTTTAGCTCCAACGTGGCCAAACTTTTTCGAATCCATCGCGGATGGGGTGATTCTGACCCTCATCGTCGCGCCCGCGGCGGCGGCGTTGGCTTCGTTTGCGTACGAAAAATGGTGCGGTTTTCGCCTGGGCATGCTCGCGCCTTTTCTACCTTACACGTTGAGTCCGTACGCGAGCAAGAATCCCTCTGAAAAGCTTCGTGACTTGGCGTTCGCAAAGGCTTTCAAAAACCGCAAGCTTCACCGAACGTTCGCGAAAATCAAAGCGGCGCAAACGTACGCGGCGGAAGTTTGCTCGCAATTTGCGACGGCGGCGGTGGAGGCGCCGAGACGAGCGCTCGCCGTTGCTCTCGCCCTGAAGGCGTTCTCAATCACGAACGTGTCCACGATGAACCCGTTTTTGGACGCTCTTCTCCTCGTGACGTTGGCAGTCGCCTCGATTAGTGTAAATTTATTAGAACGTCGACGAGGTCCGGCTAGAGTGCTCAAGGAGATGGTCTTCGTAGAGTCTGAGTATCTCAGGGCGCAGACAAAGGGGAACTTTCTGTGTCGTTGGGCATCTGATCCTTACGAGAACCCCGCAGAGATTAATGCGACGTCAAAAGACAAAGCTCTTACGAATGCGGCAGTCGCAGATGCTTTGGTAACGTCGTGTGAAGTGACGGGCATCGAGCCAGAGACGTCGATGGCCTTAGTATTAGACGCTGCAGATGGTCGCACGAGCTTGGAGTTGGCGGCCAAGGGTGTACCTCTGTCATCTATTTGGGTGCCAAACATGTATACGCACGTCGTGCACTCACTTCGCACGGATATCGGCATCAATGCCGTCGCTACCAAGGTGGAGGGTCTCTTGGCCTGTCGCGATCCGCGCGAGTGTCAAATGCAAGTCATCTATCTGGATCATTGTGGAGCGGTCGATAATCGAACGCAACACTTGTGGGACGTGTTTTCGAGGCATACGATTGCCGATGGAGGTGTATTTGCCGTGACTTTTAGCACACGTGGCAAGAGAAGCGGGAACACAAAGGCAAAGGCGATACAGTTGGCTGCACAGTGCATCGTCGAAGCAGCCGAGGCGCACGGTTACATTCTCGAGGGCAACGCCGCACCTAACGTTTCTGGTTTGGTAGATTACACGGTAGCGGTGAGAACCGAACTCGGTGATGCCGAGAACACGTCTAAGGAGGCGCAAGTCGCAGAAATGCTTCGTCTTCGCGCGAAAATGATTGAACAGGCGCTGGAAGTCGACGACGACGGGATGATTGCCACCGCAATGGCACTCTGGTTGAAGGATTCTGAGGCGCAAAATGCGTCCGATGAGGCGTTGGAGACGGGTAAGGATAGGCGCCGTCGTAAACTCGTTGATGATATCGCGAAAAAGGTGATTGTCTCTCTTCAAAAGGACAAGAAGATTCCAACGACTGAGAGCCGAACGCTTCGCTCGCTGGCGCGAGAGGTGGTTGACGCCGCGCGCGCGACGGCTAATCTGCGAGACCCAGCTCTGGTGGCGATCGATGAGAAGCGAGAAGCAGTGGAGCGCACGTACCCAAAGTGCATGTACCTCTACAAGACGTTGATGTTTTTCGTATTTAGAGTAAGAATTGCTCGCTGAGACGAAGAATCAATGATCCGAGTCGCGCGTCGCGTACAAGTTGTAAAATAATAATCGCAAGACGTTGACCTCCTCAGAGTGTCACTCTCTCGACTTTGTGGTGAACACCCGCAATGTCGCTCGCGCACTCCTTCGCGAAGACGCGTGCGCACGGTACCACCGCATCGCCGTGTACGTCCTCGCGTCGCGTCGCTCGCGGTGCGCAATCGCTCGTCCGAGCGTCCCAGGGTAGTTCGCGAGAGGTTGGTACCGAGAGAGGGCAACTCTCGACTCGACGAGAGACTTTGCTCGCCGTCAGCTCTTTGCTCGGGCTATCGGTGGGATCGGCGCGAAGTGCGCGCGCTGGGGAAGTACTAGACGGTCTCATCAAGTATCGCGACGACGCCAAAGCGGCGTTCGACGCGGATCCGAGCGACGAAGTGTTGAAGGGTCAGTTGAACTTTTTTGAGAAACAGGTGGAGAAGACTCGCGCCAACGCCGAGTTCCTATCCGATCTTCGGGGCAAGGTTGAGTCTGGCGAGTTGAATTATGCGGGTGGTTTGAGGTTTGCCGTCGCGGACGTGGACGCGGAAGTCGATTTCTGGACCAAGGCTTTGGGGATGCGCGTCGCCGCCGACGCCGGAAGCGGCGAATCCCGAACTGTGACGTTGGCTTACGGTCAGACTAGTTTGAGCGTCGATGACGGTGGTAAGGCTGAAGTCGTCATCACCCAGGCACTGCCAGGGGTTAATCCAGAGGTTGGGAACGTGTTGAGTTACGTCGCTGTCACCGTGCCGTTTGGGTTGCGCGTCTCTCAAATTTACGACAGCGGCGGAGAGCTATTGTACGGGTTTGGATTTTTCGACATGCGCTCACCGAACGGCATCCCAGTCCGCGGTCAAGTCGCCACACGCAGAGACCCGCTCGAAGTCATCGCCCTGAATGTCAAGAGCGTGCGCGAAGCTGAGAAATTCCTGGTCGCTGAATTTGGCTTTACTTCGCGCAAGCCGCTGGATGACAACTCTTACGCGCCCAAATCCCCGCCGGGATCGCGGCTTCTCTACTTTGGCAACGACCCGAAGAAGACGCTCGGTATTATTCTCCAGCCGAGCAGAGAGCGTAATCTCCAAACTGGTCGCGTTCTCGATGGAATTTCCATCGCCAGAGCCGGGGAGGCCGCGTCGGCGTCGACGTTTGCCGACGCGCGCGTCGCCAACGTTCCCTTTCTTCTTCGCCCGCTCGCAGATTTCAAGTGACAATCGCATCGAACACACAGTAGCACTCACTTGGGATTATTATTAATCGACACCTAACCTCTCTAGCTCTTCGCGCATCGCCTGCGTTCGATCCGTGGGGTGCCCGGCGCGCGCTGGTGCCTAGCAGGCTCCCTTGAAGAGATAAAAACAACGCACAATGACGTCACGTGTTCATAAAGTGCACCCCTCGAGCCCAAGAGATGCAAAAAACAGAACTCGGACATTTGGAGTGTCGTAATAAAGCTCTTCAATCACCGATCAAAGAAGATCTCGAGTACACAGATTTGATGACGACGCGCCGCGCCGCCGAGGCGACGTCGTCACAACTCGGACGCGCGACGAAGGAACGAAAGCATGTCCAACGAGACTGAAAAAGGCACTTTCGCCGTCAAGGCGGGCCTCGCCCAGGTGCGTAATAATATTCTTTATCGATTTCGAGCGTCTTCTCGACGCGCGAGAGGTCGCGACCGCGTCGATGGGCGCGTTCATGCTGCGCGATGGGCGTGCACTAGGTTGGGCGCCTACGTCGATGGCGCGCGTCAACTTTGGCGACGGGTCGACGCGTCGCGTTTCGGGCGACCGGATGCGCGAGGACGCGGAAAGAATGGATATATTTTTATTCAACGCGCCCGGTCGATGATTGCGCGTCGACCGGCGTCGCGACGCGGTGCCGGGAGCGCTCGCGGGATGACGTTCCAAAGTTGTCGTGCTCTTCTTCTTTTACACCTCTCGGTGTCTCGCGACGCTAGACTGACGATTAAAACGCGCTCGCGCGCTTTGAAATCCCTCGCAGATGTTGAAGGGTGGTGTTATCATGGATGTCGTCAACGTGGAACAGGCGCGCATCGCCGAAGAAGCGGGTGCTGTCGCCGTCATGGCGCTCGAGCGCGTGCCGGCGGACATCCGCAAGGATGGCGGCGTCGCGCGCATGTCTGACCCGACCATGATCAAGGCGATCAAGGAAGCCGTCACCATTCCGGTCATGGCCAAGGCTCGCATCGGTCACTTTGTCGAAGCCCAAGTCCTCGAGGCTGTCGGTATCGACTACATTGACGAGTCTGAAGTGCTCACCCCGGCTGACGAAATCAACCACTTAAACAAGCACAAGTTCAAGGTGCCGGTGCTTTGCGGCTGCCGCGACCTCGGTGAGGCGCTCCGCCGTATCGCGGAAGGTTCTTCCATGATCCGCACGAAGGGTGAGGCTGGTACCGGTAACGTCGTCGAAGCTGTTCGTCACTGCCGCGCCGTCATGGGCGACATTCGCCGCTTGTGCGCCATGGACGAGGATGAAGTTTTCGTGTACGCCAAGGAGATCCGCGCCCCGCTCGAGCTCGTTCAACAAACGAGAAAGCTCGGTCGATTGCCGGTCGTCAACTTCGCCGCCGGTGGTGTCGCCACCCCGGCTGACGCGGCTTTGATGATGCAGCTTGGCATGGATGGTGTCTTCGTCGGCTCTGGCATCTTCAAGTCTGGTGACCCGGCCAAGCGTGCCCGCGCCATCGTTCAAGCGGTCACCCACTACAACGACCCGAAGATCATTGCGGAGGTTTCTCAAGGCTTGGGTGAGGCTATGGTTGGTATTGACTGCAAGGAGCAAAACTTCGTCTCTTATGCCGGCCGCTCTGAATAAATTAGACATGGAGTGACCTGAAGACTGTGGCGCAAAATTTAAGCTTTACATCGCGGTCCCACGCAACGAATTTTAGCAGCTTAACTTTCAAAATAAAGATTCATCATTCTGTATCAAACATCTCACCTAAAATCTACGCGTCTATCGAACGAGTGACACCCTGAGCGCTCGTCTAGTCGTCGCCGCCAAAGAACGTCCTCGCCATGCCCTTTCTCTTTTGTTTTCGCTCTGAATCTGCGTGACGAGCCTTCTTTTTCTTCTTCGGTTTCTCTTCCGAACGAGGTGCAGATGGTTTCCGTTTTCGGTTGTAGGGTTGGTTCTTCTTGTCCTTGAGAAACTTTGCCTTGCGTTCCTGTTGCTTCTCGTTGAAGTGCTTATTCTTCGTCTTTTTCGCTGGCGTCTCCTTCTTGTCCACTTTACCCTTGTTGGTTGATAAAAGAGCCTGGGCGGCGCGCTTGGCGCGCTCAACCTTGAGGAATCCAGGCACATCAGCCTCGCTATCGCTATCGTCATCACTAGAGGAGAAATCCAACGCTTCCGCTTCGTCTTCGCCGACGCGATTCGCGTCCCGCAACGCCTTGGCACGAGCCTTGCGCTCAGCTTTTTCCTCTCGGTTCCTCTCGCGCTTGACGTCTCCCGTCTCAGCTCTAACTTTTTTCGCGAGATCTTTAAGTTTGCCTCTCGACAGCGGATCGTGTGACTCCGCGTACTGACACTCGCTACCGAACCTACACGTTCCCATGTTGAGCCAGTCTAAACACGCTCCGGCGTTTCTCGCTTCGTGCACTGCGGCGTTGTACTCACTCCTCGCCTGTTTCATCTCTTTATCCTTGCCCTCGCGCGATTCGCGCTCTTTTCTGCTTTGCTTAATTCTCTCCTTGGCCTCTCGCGCGCGCAACCGAGCCTCGGCGATGCCTTCGGCGCCGCCAGACTTCTCAAATTTGGTGCGTTGCACTTTTTTCACCGCGTCCCAAGCGCTTCTCACCTCTGCGAGGTTCTTTGGCGTCTTCTTATCGCCATCATCCTCGCAAATCCTATCGATAATGTTCAATAAATGTCCTTTACTGTCGAGCAGTCGCAGCGCATCCGCATGCGCCTCATCGCTTCGTCCCCGCTCTCGAAACACTCGCGCCCAGCTCTGGTAGTCCTTGCTAACCTGGACGAGTCGCGTCGCAAAGTCGGCGTCGTCGACGACGGATGATCGCAGAAACGCGATGAAGGCGTTCTTCTTCGCCTTTCCCACACCGGCAACCATGGTAGAGCCTGTCTCGAGACGGTGCGAGGCGACGTGTGTGGGTAGTGCGAGCGTTTCCACCGGCGGCTGTGTCGTTGCGTGGAAGAAGAGACACTTTTTGACAATGGTTGTTATACTCGTACATTTCAGTCACGAAAAGGATGGAGAACGCGTTCGTCGTCGTCGTCGCTCGGGGGTGAGTTGATCCACGTCGCGCGAACTCGCGTTCGTGCGTCGTCGTCGCACCGCTTCGGTGGCGCTAAGGATACAGAATTATAAGACTACAAGTTATGTTATCTGCGCGACTCGGCGCGGTTCTAGAACCGCGCCGAGTCGCGAACGAATGGATGCGACGCCTTTGCTTCGGTCGAAGCACCGACGCCGATGGAAGAATGATGCACAGTGACACCAGAGGTGTCGTCGTCATCGTCGCCTCTGCTGTAACTCGGCGATCGCCGCAGAGCTCTCTTGTCGATACTTGAACAACTCCTCCACCAGCGCCGTCAGGTCATCGAGCGTCGCGCGCTGCCTATCGATAATATCGCACAATTGCGCTCGCTCCGCCGCCGCGTCCGCTCTCTTCTTTTCATCCTTCGCGTTGGACCTCTCGACTTCCCACCACACCGCTCCGCCCGCCACCGCGAACACGAACGCCTCGCCCGCGAAGTCGCTCGCAGCTTGCAACGCCGCCTCTTCGCTCATGCTCGCCCTCGCTTCGAGCTTCCTCGTCTCCAACCTCGCTTTTCTCCCACCCGCCGCGATCGCCGCCTCCGACCCATCGTCTCTATACACAAACGTCGACGCTCTCGACGCCGCGCGAGCCGCATCGATCGCCCACCGTCGCAGCGTCGGCGAGTCTGAGATTGTGTTTTTCAACCGTTTCGCCAGCGGTTTGGACGCTGTCTTGATCACCAGAGAAAACGCCTTGATGTACAGCGCCATCTCGTGACGTAGACGCACGCGTTACGTCACGCGAACCGTGCGCGCAGAATCGTCGTCGTCGCCGGCGGGCGGGGTTTCACCCGAGCCCGATCGATCGTGCGCGGTGTCGTTCGCGCAGTGTCGTCGAGCTGGGTGAAACGAAACGAATGCATTTCGAGAGCACACATTCCAAAACCCTAATGTATATGTATACAGTATAGAATATGAACATCCCGATTAGGGTTTAGACGTGAAAATCGCGTGCAAATTCTCTGGCGCGCGGCCACTCTCGGCACACCGACGCGCCGACGACGCGGGTTTAACGCCGGGACGAACCGACGGACGAACCGACGGATACGTTTCGTTTCCCCGTAAGAACCGGGGTCGCTTGGCGTGACTTGACGGACGGACGACGATGCGGACGCGAGGTGGAACAGAGGACGACCGCGAGGACGAGGACGAGCGGGCGGCGCGTGAGGAGATCGCTCGGTTACAGAGGGAACGCGCCGAGGCGAAGGATGCGGAAGCGCGCGCGAAGAAACGGCGGGGAAATGACGGCGAGGACGATGGAGGGTCTCCCTCTAAAGGCGGGGACCGCGATGTGAGACGCGCGGGGGCGTCGACAAAGGCTGGGACGAGCAAGGCGCCGCTGAGGGCGTACACGGCGCCAAAGGATTTCATGGAACCGGGTTTCGATGCGGATGAGGGCGAGGATCTCGAGTCTGACGAGGCGTTGGGGTTTGGAAAGTCGAGGAAAATTATCGATCGCGAGAGCGATTACTCGAAGCGGAGGTTTAAGAGGCAGTTGAGCCCGGGACGAGGAGCGGCGAGAGAGGTGCGAGCGACTACGCGAGACAGAATCGACTTTTTAGGTTTAGAGAAATACGACCGAATCGAGCGTCGAAATGAGTTGACGCGCGGATTTCGGGGATTTCAAACGACTGACGATGGACGTTTTGACGCACAGGGTGGAGATGAGGGGAGATCGTACGCCGATCGTATGAAGGAGGCGGCTTTGGATCGTGAGAAAGACAACACGCTGCGAAACATTGAGCGCAAGCAAAAGGAGGAGGCTGAACGCGCCGCGGAAGAGGCGAGCTTGGCGGCGGCTCGTGCGGACGAGCCTGCGGCGTCTAGTCGAGCCGAGAAGCGTAAGCGAAGATGGGACGCGAAACCCGACGATAGCGCTGCAGGACAGGCGCCCGCGCGCGTCAGCGAGTGGGAGAGCGACGATACCGCCGCCATGGGCGCCAGATGGGACGACGCGACGCCTCGCGGGCAAAAGTTTGACGAAACCCCTGCGCATCCTTCTCAATGGGAAACCATGGAGAGCGGTACCAAGGGAGATGCCGTGCGCGCGACTCCACGACGTTCGAGAAGTCGATGGGACGAGACACCGATGATTCGCGCAGGCGGCGACCCAAGCGCGACGCCCGCCTGGACTGGTGGCGAGACGCCGAAGATCCCGGCGGGAGCCGAGACGCCGCAAATCGCGGCTGGTATGGCAACGCCATCAGCCGCACAGATTGCGGCGCATCAAGCGATGCAATCGAACGTGCCGCTCACTCCGGAGCAGTACCAAATGATGCGCTATCAGCGCGAAATCGAAGAACGAAACAGACCGCAGACGGATGAGGAATTAGATGAACTCCTTCCGTCTGAGGGATTCAAAATTCTTGAACCGCCGGCTAGCTATGTGCCCATCCGAACCCCGGCTCGCAAGCTCACTCAGACACCGATGCCATATGGTGCAAACGCGGGATTCTTCAGCATTCCCGAAGAAGATCGCAGCCAAAAGTTTGACGTGAGCCTCGTGCCCGAGGGTCTTCCCGAAATGAAGCCGGAGGATATGCAATACTTTGCTCCGCTACTTAAGGAGGCGAACGAGGAAGATTTGAGCATCGAGGAGCAAAAGGAGCGCAAGATTATGCGCATGCTGCTGCGAGTGAAGAACGGTACCCCGCCGCAGCGTAAATCTGCGTTGCGGCAAATCACCGATCGCGCCAAGGAGTTTGGTGCTGGTCCGTTGTTCAACCAAATTCTGCCGCTGCTCATGTCTCCTACGTTGGAAGACCAAGAGAGACACTTACTCGTTAAGGTTATCGATCGCATTCTTTACAAGCTTGATGATTTGGTTCGTCCATACGTGCATAAAATCCTCGTTGTTATCGAACCGTTGTTGATTGACGAGGATTACTATGCGCGAGTCGAAGGACGCGAAATCATCAGCAACGTAGCCAAAGCAGCTGGTCTCGCGACGATGATTGCCGCCATGAGACCTGACATTGATAACGTCGATGAGTACGTACGCAACACAACGGCGCGAGCGTTTGCTGTCGTCGCACAAGCTCTTGGTGTGCAGTCTTTGCTTCCGTTCCTCAAGGCGGTGTGCCAGAGTAAAAAGAGTTGGCAAGCGCGCCACACGGGGATCAAGATTGTGCAGCAGATTGCCATTCTCCTTGGATGCGGCGTTCTCCCGCACCTCAAGTCTTTAGTCGACATCATTGAGCACGGTCTCGGAGATGAAAATCAAAAGGTGCGCACCATCACGGCGCTCTCCATCGCTGCGCTGGCAGAAGCAGCCACTCCTTACGGTATCGAGTCATTTGACAACGTACTCAAGCCGTTGTGGAAGGGTATTCGCGCCCACCGCGGCAAGGTGCTCGCCGCGTTCTTGAAGGCGATTGGTTTCATCATCCCGCTCATGGATGCCATGTACGCGAACTACTACACGCGAGAAGTGATGGTGATTTTGATTAGAGAGTTTGCCACTGCCGACGAAGAGATGAAAAAGATCACCCTCAAGGTGGTAAAGCAATGTGTCGCTACTGATGGCGTCGAACCCGAGTACATTCGTTCCGAGGTGATGCCCGAGTTCTTCAAGCACTTTTGGGTTCGCCGAATGGCTCTCGACCGCCGCAACTACCAACAACTCGTCGAAACAACGCTCGAGATTGCTCTCAAGGTTGGTTCTGCGGAGATCATCGGTAGAATCGTCGAGGACTTGAAGGATGAGTCTGAGCCGTACCGTCGCATGGTGATGGAGACGATCACCAAGGTGATCGAAGAACTTGGCACTGCGGATGTCGACACTCGCATGGAGGAGCTCATGGTTGACGGTATGCTTTATGCCTTCCAAGAGCAAACGTCTGACGAAGGTGACGTCATGCTTAAGGGTGTCGGTACCATCGTGAACGCACTCGGTTTGCGCGCGAAGCCGTACTTGCCTCAAATTTGCGGTACCATCAAGTGGAGAATGAACAACAAGAGCGCCGACGTTCGCGAGCAAGCTGCTGATTTAATCAGCGCCATCGCGCCAGTCATGCGCAAATGCGAAGAAGAGCAGCTTCTCGGTCACTTGGGTGTGGTTCTGTATGAATACTTGGGCGAAGAGTACCCCGAAGTTCTTGGCTCTATCCTCGGAGCTCTCAAGGCCATTGTCAGTGTCCAAGGCATGACTCGCATGACGCCGCCAATTAAGGATCTTTTGCCGCGCTTGACGCCAATCTTGAAGAACAGACACGAGAAAGTGCAAGAAAACACGATTGACTTGATTGGTAGAATCGCTGATAGAGGTGCTGAATACGTCGCAGCTCGCGAATGGATGCGCATCTGTTTCGAGTTGCTCGAGTTGCTCAAGGCGCCAAAGAAGGCCATTCGCCGTGCCACTGTGAACACTTTTGGTTACATTGCCAAAGCCATCGGTCCGCAAGACGTTCTCGTCACGCTCCTGAACAACCTCAAGGTGCAAGAGCGTCAAATGCGTGTCTGTACCACCGTTGCGATTGCCATTGTCGCGGAAACATGCGCGCCATTCACTGTCCTTCCGGCTTTGATGAATGAGTACCGCGTGCAAGAGCTCAACGTGCAAAACGGTGTTCTCAAATCTTTAGCCTTCTTGTTCGAGTACATCGGTGAAATGGGCAAGGACTACATCTATGCCGTCACGCCGCTCCTCGAAGACGCACTCATGGATCGCGACTTGGTGCACCGTCAAACTGCCGCCGTGACGGTGAAACATTTAGCTCTTGGTTGCGCTGGTCTGGGTTGCGAAGACGCGTTGACGCACTTGCTCAACTACACGTGGCCGAACGTTTTCGAACCGTCGCCGCACGTCATCAACGCTGTCACCGAAGCGATCGAAGCTGCTCGAGTCGCTCTCGGTCCTCAGTTCATCTTGGCGTACACTTTGCAGGGTCTCTTCCACCCAGCTCGCAAGGTGCGGGAAATTTACTGGAGAATTTACAATTCTCTGTACATTGGCGGTCAAGACGCCCTCGTGCCCGCGTATCCCGCGCTCGAGGACGACGGCCCGAACACGTATCGACGAGTCGAACTCGATTGCTTTGTCTAAATACATAGAAATAGTTTTGAATTACGAGATCATCTTCTGTGGTCTACATTCGTCTACTGGAGTCCTAATCAAAATCGCTATCTTCGTCATCGCTTCCTCGCGCAAACCCGCCCTGGCGCATCATCCGACTCATCGCCTCGCGTCGCATCGTCTCTGCTTCATCTTCGCTATCGCTATCATCCTTCTCTACGGGCGCAATCACTCCAGCCTTTAAGAGTATGCCCTCAAGTTTCGTCGTGTTGTAGTCATCCTTGCCACCGAGCTCTTCAAATCCAACCATCCTATCAAACGCGACGCCATTGTTGAAATAAATTAGGCAGGGCAAAACCTTCACCTGCAGCTTGGTGACGAAGAAGGGCGCATCCGGGGCGGAAATCTTCACAAACTTGGTGTCGAAATACTTCTTGGCGAGAACCGACAAGTGCTTATCCATGATTCTGCACCTCTCGAATTCCTGGTGATAAAAGTGCGCCACGACGTACTTTGTTGTCGTCACCTCTGGCAAAAACTCCTTCTCTTCAATCTCATTCAGCGACCCGTGTCCCGTGCGTTCCATCTTCATCCTCCTCTCTTGCGCCTCCTTCATCTGTTGCACCCGCTCTCGGTGAATCTCTTCCAAATCTGGATCCTACGCGCGCGCAAACGACAGGTGAGAATGAAAAAAAAGTCAGTACCGGTCAACGCGTCGTAAAACCGCACGAAACCCGCGTCGCGCGACGTCGGTCGAATCACCGCGTGAAAGAAATCGACGCGATCGAGTTCGAATCGAACCGTCTCGTACGTCTTTACGCGACGCTCGCGACGCACCTCGATAAAATCTCGAGCATCCATCTCTCGAACTCGCGACGCGGTTCGCATCTTGTCCTCCTCTGCCGTCTTTTCCTTGATGTAATTTCTCGCCGCCGCCTCCATCACCGTGCCGTAATTCAGCGAGTGCATCGTGTTACGAAACTTGTCCCCATCCATGGCGTTCGTTTCGTTTCGTCTCTTCGTCGGCGCTCGCGCGTTTCACTCTGCCGTCGCTCGGTCGCGTGTGCGTGAAGTCTCTGCGCATCTTGTGTCGTCACTTTCTACAATTTATACGGGTAAACAGTGAGATGAAATTCAAGTCAAGTTCGAAAAACTTTGTTGACTGCGACGACACTTCGTCGCGCACGACGTGACGGACGCGTTTGATTCGCGCACGATCGATCTATACGACGTTTGGTGATTGCCGTTCGTTTCGTTCAGTGCGCGCGCGAAGAGAGGGAGAGCACGTCAGTCGAGTGTGAGTCGGCACCGAGTGAGTTTTGGTGTTGCGCGTCGATT
>Ga0181585_10003220_pt1 | contig 14363 bp, 5 predicted proteins | sample 071ome_29_FD_132469 | JGI IMG/M metagenome (GOLD analysis project Ga0181585, IMG submission 132469) | Coastal salt marsh microbial communities from the Groves Creek Marsh, Skidaway Island, Georgia - 071407BT metaG (megahit assembly) | ecosystem: Environmental > Aquatic > Marine > Intertidal zone... | reverse complement strand
TTTATTAAAAAAAATAATATAACTAATTTAAATTATAAAAATTTAACTCATCATAAAATACTTTAATTTCTTTATTAATTAATTTTATACTAATAATGAATCGCATTATTATTATTTTTCCATTTTGTAAAAGTTTCATATGCTAATGTATTATTTATTTTTTCCATTTTAATTTTTCTATCATTTATATTTTTCCCTATTTCTTCATATATTTCTTTATCATCAAATCCAATAGATGCAGCATCATCTCTTGTATTCGCATAATATATTTTATCTAATCTAGCCCAGTAAATAGCAGATAAACACATCGGACAAGGTTCACAACTTGTATAAATACTACAACCTTCTAATGAAAAATTATTAATTTTAGAACATGCATCTCTTATTGCCATTATCTCTGCATGTGCACTAGGATCATTATTTACAGTTACTTTATTATTTCCTATTCCAATTATAATATCATCTTTTACTATTATTGCTCCAAATGGACCTCCATCACTTAAATTTGATATATTAATTGCTTGATTCATATATATTTTATTTTTTTTTTCATTATGTAACATATAATATTCATCTAAAAAAGTTTTATTCGTATTTTCCATTTAAATAAATTTATATAAATTATTTTTATATATAATTATCATTTTTTTTGTAATTCTTCCAAAAAATAATCATATGATTCATTTGTAAATTTATAATTTTTTAAAATATAATATACTGTTCTATGTTCTACTTCTGTTACTGTTGATTTATCAAATATATTTTTTAATAAATTTTTTGTATCATTTAATGATATTCTTCCATCACCCTTTCCTTTAATAGAATCATTCGCTATATTTAATAATTCTGAATCATATTTTAAATTATTTATAAATGTATAATAATTATTTTTCATTTATCTATTTTATAATAATATATAAATAGATACTCTAATATATTTTATAATGACTAATTATATAAATAAAATTAAACTACAAGCAATATCTGGTAATTTAGAAGAAGATATTAATATTGATGAAATTGAATTTACAAATTTAAATAATTTAAATAAAAATAATAGAAGTAATTTAATATCAGTATCTACTAATTTAAATACTAGTTTAATTAAATATAATAATATTATTTTTCCACATATATATGGATTTTATAATAATAATTATACAACTACTTTACCTAGTGTTATTAAAAAAAATTTGAATGAGTTTGAAACTGTTATCGCATTTAATTATTTTGATAATTTTATAACTTATGATTTTTTTCAATTTGAAAATAGTATTGAATGGTTAGAATATGCTGATAGTATTGGTGCTACATATAGTTTAACAAATATTCAAGATTGGAATGGATCATTAGGTGTTTTTACAAGTGGAACTGCTGTTGGCTGGATACAATTTCCTGCTGTTCCATCTGGATATAATGAAGCAGAAATTACTTTTGGAAATATACATACAGATTTAGTAAGATTAGTAATTAATGAAACTACTATACACGAATTATCGGGAGTATCTGAATATGTTTGGACCGGTTTAGTTAATGAAGGTGATATTATTAAAATAGAAGAAGTTTATTCTGTAATAGATGCTAATCTTAAAATAATTTTTAAAAACAATCAAAGTTTGTATAGTATAACTTTTCCCCAAAATACTGAATGTGACATATTAATTGTTGGTGGTGGAGGTTCTGGTGGGGTTAGAGATGCAGGTGCTGGAGGAGCTGGTGGTTTAATATATCTACCTAATAAAAATATTTTAAATGCAAATATAAATATTGGTAATGGTGGTAAAAGTATAACAAGTACTCTTTCAAGTTCTGGAAATAATGGTTATGATACTATTTTAGAAATAATAAATGAATATAATGATAAATATGTGTATACTGCTTATGGTGGTGGTAAAGGTGGTGGTAAAATTTATAATGGATTAATATTTAATATTTATAATGGATATTTTTCAGATAATGTTAATTGGTTTAAAACACAAACACCTATTAATACTGGTATATCTTATAATGGTACAAATGTAGGTACTTTTACTAATAATATTAAAACTGAAAATTCTAGTGATAATTATTCAATTGAATGGTTCGGTTATTTTAGACCAAATCAGAGTGGTTCTCATACTTTTTATACTAATTCTGATGATGCTTCATATTTATGGATAGGTACATATGCTATGAGTGGATATACATCATCAAATGCCTTAGTTAATAATGGTAATCTACATGGAATGAATATTGTTTCAGGTTCTATAGATTTAGTAGCTGATACTTTATATCCTATTAGAATTCAATATGGAGAAAATACTAGTGGAGATAATATAATAGTTTATTTTACTACACCTAATGGTACAACAATATATAATGGTCTAAATTATTATTATAATAATTTAGATGATTTGAGTGGTGGTTCTGGTGGTGGTGGTGGCGGTGGTGGTATTCCCGGTGGTATATCTAAACAATTATTATCTAATGGATACGGTAATAATGGTTCTAAAGGTAGTTCAAGTTATTCTGGTGGAGGAGGGGGTGGTGCTGGAGGAATTGGTAATATAAATAGTGATGATACAGGTGGTGATGGAGGAATTGGAAAAGATTTTTCACATATATTTGGAAATGAATTTGGTGATAATGGTTGGTTTGCTGGTGGAGGTGGTGCAGGTTCTGGTTCAGAAATACATGGAAAAGGTGGTTTAGGTGGTGGAGGAAATGGTGCCAAAAACGGTATAGCAGAAAGTGGAATAAATGGTTCTGGAGGTGGTGGTGGAAGTAATAGAAATATTAATGGTACTAGTGGTAGTGGCGGAAGTGGAATTATTTTAATTAAATATAATAATAAACAAATTTATTTTAACAATAATGATAAAGAAACTATTACTAATTTAAATAAATTAGTTGATGGACAAGGAGAAAATACTACAAAATATTATGAATTTACTAATTCAAATATTGATAATTATACAAATCATACATTTATTCTTGATGAAAATAAAAATTGTGAATTATTAGTTGTTGGTGGTGGTGGTGGTGGTGGTCAATATGGTGGAGGTGGGGGCGGCGGAGATGTAATATATTATAATGATATAGAACTGTTAGCAGGAACTTATAATATTAAAGTAGGTAATGGTGGCAAAGGTGGTAATTCTACTTATAAACCTGGTTCAAATGGTTATGAAAGTAGATTAGAATTAAATGAAAATTTTAATATAATAGCTGGGGGTGGCAATGGTGGTAATAGTAATAGTGAAATTAGTAATATACTAACAGAATATAGTTATAATATAAATAATAATATTTATTATTCGAGTGGTGGAGGAGGTGGTGGTGGAGCAACTAGTACAAATGTAAATAATAGTCATTTAGGTAATTTAAGTTCTTCTGGTAATGGTGGTAATGGAATAAATAATTTTGGTGGTGGAGGAGGTGGTGGTGGTAATCAATTATTAGAATATAATGTTATTATTTTAAAAAATAAAGGTGATGTTCAGTCTAAATATACTATAAATTTTAATAATAATACATTATGTGATATTATTATTATTGGTGGTGGTGGTGGTGGTGGTGGTTCTGCTATTGATAGTAGAGGAGCTGGTGGTGGTGGTGCTGGTGAATATTTATATAAAAAAAATATATTATTGTATGGTACATATACTATTTATGTTGGTAAAGGTGGTAAAGGCGGTACAGGAAATGAAGTTGATAATACTTCTTTAACAGATGAAAATAATGGCGATAATGGTTATTCTTCATATATTAATAAAAATAATATTTTGTATGAAGCACTTGGTGGTGGTGGTGGTGCTGGAGGTACAAAGGGAGCTATTAATAATGCATATAATGGAGCATGTGGTGGAGGTAGAGTGTCACAAGGAGGCGGAGGCACAGGTTCTATTGGTTATAATGGTGGAGCAGGAAGTTCAACAGATTATTGGGTAGGTGGAGGAGGGGGAGGAATGAGTTCTGTTGGAGAAGATGGAAATAGTATTAGTGGTGGTAATGGAGGTTTAGGAGTTTTAATGGATATTGATATTGGTATTACTACTAATGTATGTGGTGGTGGAGGTGGAGGAGGGTATTCAGTTTTAAATATTAAAGGTGGAATAGGTAATGATGGAGGAGGTGGAGGAGGAGGTTATTCATATATAAGTAATGGAATATCTTATAATGGTTTAGATGCAAATAGTTATGGTGGTGGTGGTGGTGGTGCTACAATAGGAAATGATACTTCAAGTATCCAAAGTGGTGGTAATGGGGGTTCTGGTATAGTAATTATTAAATATAGAAATTTAAGTATTTATGATTATACAATTAGTTATTATATGTCATATAATATTCCCCCAACTATTTCAAATTATATAAATATTGATGATGTTACAAATAATTTAATAGCTCATTATACATTTGATGATACTAATAATATTGGTTATGATAAAACAGGAAATTATAATTTAGATAATAATGGTTCAATTCAAGCAAGTATAACAGAAAGTTTAGATGGTACATACTATGCTGATTTAGTAGGAAATGGAAAATGGTTTACAAATAATTCATTAAATTTATCAAATAAAACTTTTAGTATTTCTTTATGGAATATGGCATTATATAATAAAGGTTTAATGGTAGATGGTGAAGTTATAATAGGACAAGGTAGTACTCCAATTACGAATCAGTCATTACATATTGGATTAAGAAATAATAATAGTTTAGGTATAAAATATATGTTAGCATTTTATGCAAATGATTTAGATCATACAACATATTATCAAGACTGGAATATATGGACTCATTTAGTATTTATTGTTGAAAAAATTAGTGATACTATTTGTAATAGATATATATATAGAAATGGTGAATTAATTATAAGTGATACTAATAAATCAAATCTAACTGCTTCAGGAACATTTTATTTAGGACGTACTGGTTATAGTACAACTAGTTATACAGGTTATATAGATGATTTAAGAATATATAATTATGTTTTAACACAAAATGAAATTACTAATATATTTAAAAAAAATAATATACAAACAGTTACAGATATTAATAATGAATATGAATATATTATTTTTAAAAATAAAGGTGATAATCAGTCTGAATATAGTATAATTTTTTCTGAAACAAGTATTTGTGATATTTTAGTTGTTGGTGGTGGTGGAGCTGGTGGTGGAGCAGGTGGTGCTGGTGGTGGCGGTGATGTTATGGAATATAAAAATTTAAATTTATATGGTGAATATAATATATTTGTAGGTAGAGGAGGATTAAAAAAGAATGAAGATGGTTGTTTGGGAGGAGAAAGTGGTTTTAATTCAAAAATTATGAAAAATGGAAATGATTATATTATTGCTGCAGGGGGTGGTGGAGGAGGAAATTATGGTTATTATACTTGTAATGGAGCGAATGGTACAAATGCTCGTGTTACACCAACTACAACTTTTCAAGATCCAATAACTAATCAAATAATTACTACATCTGGTGGTGGTGGAGGTGTAATATGGAGTAATCGTAGTACTGGTAGTGGAAATGGTGTATCGGGTAACGGTGGATATACAACAGATAGTAATCAATGGAGAGGTGGTGCGGGTGGCGGCGCAGTAGGTAATGGGGGGAATACATATGGCTATCATACATATGAAGGAAGTCAATATTTTGGAAATGGTGGTGAAGGTTATAAATCAGATATTACTGGTGAATTAATTGGTTATGGTGGTGGTGGTAGTGCTGGTCAATGGAATCCACCATTAGAATGGAGTTCAGAAAAAAAAAATAGTTTTTCGCCATCTATAGATGGTGGTGGTAGTTTTAATGATCCGGGAATTCAAGGAAGAGGCGGCGGCGGTTCAATGAGCGCAAATGGTGGTTCTGGTATAATAATAATAAAATATAAAAAGGGTATTAATTTAAAAATAAATTATATTAAAAATGCTATTATTAATAATTTAGTTGCACATTATAAGTTTGATGATAATTTTACTGATTCTACAGGTAATCATGAAGATATTATAAATTATAGTTCATCTTTTACATCTACTTATGTAGTTGAAAATCAAGCGATTGAATTTGAAAATACAAATTATTTAGAATTACCAAGTTCAATTAATCCTTATAATATTTGGAACGGAAACGGTATAACATTTAGTATTTGGTTTAGAATTACAAGTAAAACTGGTAATTGGATTCGTATTTTAGATATATCTCCAACTACTTCAAGTAATGGTGTTTTAATATTACTATATTATAATACAAATACACTTTCCGTTCAATTAGCTGAAACTAGATTTCTAACAAATTTAACTACTTCTGTTGATAGTCAATATCATCATTTAGTTTGGTCTGTTGATACAATTGGTAATTGGTCTGTATGGATAGATGGTATTAATCAAAATTGTTCTATTCAATTATCTATTCCTAATCATCAAATTAATAATATAAGATATATTAATAAATCTGCTTATAGTAATGATGGTTCATTTACAGGTCAAATAGATGAATTTCGTATATATGATAAAGTATTATTAGAAGAAAATATTCATAATTTATATGGTGATGGATTTATAAGTAATAAATTAATAAATATTAAAAATAATAATGGAAGCAATGGTATTGAAGAAAATGGTGCTTATGGTGGTTTAGGTGTATTAACATCTATTAATGGAATTGATAATGAATATGGTGGTGGTGGTGGTGGTGGTGTATCATATTTATCAAAATTTATTAATAGTAATTATGGTAGATATGGTGGGGGTAATGGAGGCATAGAAAATATTAAAAATGCTATGAATGGTATTAATGGTACAGGTGGTGGTGGAGGTGGAGGTGGTGGTGGTGAAGAAAAAAATGGAGGGGATGGTGGTTCAGGCATAGTAATAATTAAAACTAAAGCAAAAAGAATAGTTATAGATAAAAATAATAATATTAAAAATAAATATATTGAGTTTAATTTAACTGGTAGTACAACATCTATAATAGATGGGATATCATCATTGAAATGGTATTGGAATACAAAAAAATTACTACAAAATATAAGTAATGAAAAATTATATCCTAGTTTAAAAAGTAGAGAAAATTCATTTAAAAAAATAGATGGTATTTCGCCAGAATTATATGAGATTTATGGATACGAATATGGTAATGGTAAATATACAATAAAATATTCATCTGAAAATATAAGTAATTTAAATAGTCCTCATTATGTATTTGCAAAAGGTTTATCAGACCCAGAAAATAATGCAATGTGGGATATTAATTATAATAATGGAATATATGAAGGTGTAGAAAATTTTGCTAATGATAATTATTATGGTGATTGGTTATCAATCGAATTACCAGTATCTATTGTAATAACTAAAATAATATTTACTTCATCAGAATATTCATTAAATAATTTAAATAAATTACCAAGAAAATATAGAATATATGGTAGTAATAATGGAAGTGAATGGGATATAATAATTAATGAAAATATAAATGATAATGAAATTACAGAAACATATAATAATATAAATAATATTGCTTATAAAAAAATTATAAATGGTTCAAGAGATTATAATCATTACGCATTAGTTGTAAATAAAATTGGAAATAGTAATACATTAGCAATAGCAGATTTTGAAATATATGGTTATGAAATAAGCAAAGAAAATATATATTATTATAAATATAATAATTTAAATGATAATGGAAATTCTCAAAGTGAATACTATTTAAATATTACAAATAATAGTATTTGTGATATTTTACTTATAGGTGGTGGTGGTGGGGGGGGAACTAGTATTGGTTCAGGTGGAGGTGCAGGAGGATTAGTATTATTAGAAGATATTAAATTAAATATTGGTAATTATTTAATTAAAGTTGGTAAAGGTGGAAATGGAGCATCAAATACAAATGAAAGAGGTGAAAATGGTTATGATAGTAGTATAGATAAATATGTTGCATTTGGTGGAGGTGGTGGTAATGGTCAAACATATATATATAATGAATCTGGAACACAAACAGGAAAAGGAGGTTTTGATGGTGGTTCTGGTGGAGGTGGTTCTAGATATAAAACAGAACCAGGTTTTGGTATAAAAGGTCAAGGTAATAATGGAGGTAATGGTGAAGGTATATCACCAGGTGGAGGAGGAGGGGCTGGTGAAAAAGGAGGAGATAGTGTTGATGGCGCAAAAGGTGGTAATGGTTTATATCAAAAAAATAATATAAATTTTAAAAATCATTTTAATATAAAAGATTTATCAATCGGACATCATATCAATAATGATGTATGGTTTTGTGGAGGTGGTATAGGTGATATGCAACTAAATAAAGAAGGTAGTTATGGAGGAGGGGGGGGAAATATAAATAAAAATGGTTTATTAAATAGTGGTGGTGGTGGTGCTGGTATACATAGTAGTTCAGGAGGTAATGGTGGTTCAGGTATAGTTATTGTAAAAATTAAAAATAATTATGAATTATTAAATAATAATACAGAAATAACTTATTATTATGAACAAAAAAGAGTTTCAGAAAATGTATATATAATTAATAATTTAAATACAAATATAAATTTAAATACAGAAAATATAGTATTTGATAATGGAGTTAATGATATTGGAACAGAACAAGAAATGGAGGCACTAATATTAGATCCAGGAAATTATAGAGTAAGTTTTTTTGAAGGATATATACCAGATAATGTAGAAGGACAAAATACATTATATGCATGTTCTTATAAAAAAAATTATTTTAATCAAAATATTGTAGATAATTATGTATATGAAACAAATATTGGTAATAAATATAAATGCATTCAATTTCTAAATGATGGTAATAATCAAACATCTTATAATATTACTTTTCATGAAGATACAATTTGTGATATTTTAGTTGTAGGTGGTGGTGGAGCAGGTGGTAATAGTATGGGTGGTGGCGGAGGAGCAGGTGGTGTTGTTTATACTATTAATCAAACATTAAATGCGGGTACTTATCAAATTGGAGTTGGTAAAGGGGGTTTAGGATTAATAATAACAGATCCTACAGGACAAGGAACAATTGGAACAGATCAAGATGGTATCGATAGTTTTATTAAAGATAGTAATGGTAACTATATTTCTTTGAATATGGGAGGTGTAAACCAAGATTTAAGAGCATATGGTGGTGGTGGTGGTGGTGTTTACTATGACCCTACATATGTCAATGGAAGAAATGGTGGTAGTGGTGGTGGTTCAAGTGAAACAAATAATAACAATTGGGTTGTAAATACAGGAGGTTCTGCATTACAAGGCAATACTTTATGGAATGGAACTTCATATGTTGCTGGAGGTAAAGATGGAAGACAAAATACAACCACATCACAAGATTATCAAGGAGGGGGTGGTGGTGGTGTAGGTAATGAATCAAGTGATTATACTAACGGTAATGATGGAATTCAAATTGCAATAACAGGTACAAATGTATATTATGCTGCTGGTGGTGGGGCGGGTCAATTTAGTAATGTTTCTTTAAGTAAGGGTTTAGGTGGTTCAAGTATAGGAGGTAATGGTAGAGTATGGAATGGAAGTTCATATTTAAGAGAGGCCACAAGTGGAACACAAAATACAGGTAGTGGAGGAGGAGGTGGAGCATTCAATTCAGACCCTGATAATGCGGCTGGTTCAGGTGGTTCTGGTATAGTAATTTTAAGATTTTCAATTTTAAATAGTTACGATATTAATGCAAAATATACTAAAAATTATAATAGTATTCCTTTAGTTCGTAGTTTAGGTGTAGTAAGAGGATGGCAATCGTATCATCACCAGGGTAGTATAAATATTCCAAATATACCAGAATATAATTTTACATTATTAGAAAAAACAGCAGTTGTTATACATACAACAGCAACAACAGGATGGAATAATACATACGGTAATTATAATAATTATACTAATCAAAAAGAAGTTATTTTATACAATACTTATTTTAAAAGTCAATATAATAATTTAGATTTTCCATATAGTAATAATTATTACTGGGGATTTAACGCCTGGCAAGGTGAATCTTGGAATAAAATTAAAATTATAAAATTAACTAAAAAAAATATTTATGATACTATTAATAATTTAATTAATAAAACACAAGTTAGTGATTGGAGATTAGTAAGATATTTACCATATAATTGGCCTACTTGGCATCAATCATCTGATAATCTTTTAGGAACAGACATATATGGAAATTCAAATGATTTTACAAATCCTTGGTCTGTAAATTTTGGTACTTTTGATGAATTTTGTTTTAGTACATTTGATTTATCATATTGGTTATATTGTACGAAAGATTCAGTATATGGTGATAATATTGATAGAAATATTATTAAAAGTTCACTATATAATTATGAACATACAAAAATATGGAGAAATGAATCTTCTAATCCTGAAGATCCATTGATTACTTTAGAAAATTTCGGAAGTTCAAATCCAGCATATGCGATATATGCTGAAAATTCTATAAGTAGTATCAATTATGGTGAATTAATATCAGAAAATAATGGTGGTTTATGTGTGTGGGTTAGAAATTCTACAACATCATCTTCGACATGGAAAACAATAATATACGATAATTATAGTAATATAGAACAAGATGGAATAATAAAATTAGATTATAATAACTTAATATATAAAATAATTAATAATAATATATCATCTTATAATAATTTAAATTATAATTTATTTTCAGAAGAAAGATTGTATCCACCTTATTTTGTTAGAAAAAAAATAATCACATCAAATATTACAATTTCTAATAAAATATATGGAAATGGTAAATATAATATTAGTTGGTCTTCAAATTATGATAATACTATTTCAAATTCTCCATTGAATGTATTTATACCTGATAATGAATCTGCAAAATGGAATATAAATAGTTATACAAATAATAATATATTATTAACACAAATACCATCAAGAGGAATATATAATGGTAATAATTATATTGTTAGTGATTATAAAGGTGAATGGATAAAAATAGTTTTACCATATAAAATTTTATTAACAAGATTTATAATATCATATTATAATTCATCTATAAATGGTGATATAAATAATGAAGCAGTTTATTATTTCCCACTTGATTTCAGAATATATGGTTCAAATGATACAACAAATTGGAACTTAGTAATAAGTAAAAATATAACTAGATTAGACATCAATAGTAAATATAATAATATTAATAATAATTTATCAGCGTTTGATTATAAAATAGTAAATAATGAAAGACTAACAAATTATGAAATGTATTCAGCATATGCATTAGTTGTTAATAAAACAGGTGGAGAAACATATTTAAATATATCTTCATGGGATATATATGGTAAAGAAAAAGGAGAAATATTATTAATAAGACCAGATACTATACCTATAAATCAAAATATAAAATTTACACAATTAGTTCAAGTATATAATAAAAATATTATATTTAATAATAATATTAATTATGAAAATATTAAATTTAGTGATTATTATTTATCAGGTTCTTATATAAAAAATAATATTTTAAATCAATTTATTCCAAAAAATGGTAAAATATCAATTTCTGATTTAAAAGGTACTTCATCAATTGATATTTCAATACCTTATGAAAATGATAGAATAGCACACTATACAAGTGATATTAATACATTAGTTTTTAATGAAACAAATATAATACAATGGAATGACATATCTAATAATAATAATAATATTACAATTTATACAGGTACTCCTAATATACAAAATATTGAAAAAAATACAAATGGTTTAATTGGTAATGATAGTATATCTGTTATAGAAGGTGATGAAAATTCAGGATTTGAAATGCCATTTAGTTTAAATAATAATAATTATACTTTTTGTTATATGGCAAGATATACAAATAATTTAGATACAACATATAATAAAAGGATTTTTACTGCTAAAAATGAAAATACTCTATGGGGATTTTGGAATAATATAACTGGAATATCACATAATAACGAAATTGGATTTTATACATATACACATAAACATATATCTAATAATAATGACTGGTTAATTGGAATTGAAACTACAAATAGTGCTAGATTTAATGGTATGAATTGTGATAATAATTATACTATTAATACAACAAATTATCCAAAAACAGTAACTAGCACTAACAATCCAATATTAACAATAAATTTAGATCCAAATGAAAAAAGTAAATGGCAAATTACAGAAATAATATTTTATAATAGAGAATTAACTGATAATGAAAAAAAAGAAGTTGAACAGTATTTAGCAATTAAATATGGACATATTAGTTTTAAAAATGTTATTCCATCACTTAATGATTTTAAAAATTTACTTCAAACTGGTATATATGATATGTGGTATTTTATTTATGATGGTTTTAAATATGGTTCTGATTCAAATAGTAATATATATGGTCCATTTGGAAAAGAATTTAAATTATTTAAATCTAATAATAATTATTATTCATACGCATATTTTTATAATAATAATAGTGATAATATTTCTGGTTACAATAATCGTAATTTAGGCTCAAGAATATTTCACAATATTTATTTATCACCAAATAATACAAATTATAATATTAATATGGTTGTATTAGGTGCTGGTGGTGGTGGTGGTAAAAATTATGGTGGTGGTGGTAGTGCTGGAGGTCAAGCATACATAATAAATCAAAATAATATAACAGATAATATATTAAAAATAACAAATGGTGTTATTGGTATTGGTGGTAGTCTTTTTAACAATACTATTGAAAACACGTCTGGTGGTGATGCTATAATTGAATTTAATAATAGTAAATTAATTGGTTTTGGAGGGTATGAAGGTTATGATAATATAAAAACAAGTATAAATGGCGGAAGATATGAAGCATATTTAGAAAGAATGTATCCACCTACAAGAAACTTAACTAGTGCTTCACATACTATATCAGAAGAAAGTTATGGAAATGGTGTTTATAAAACATGGGAAAGTACTGTGTATAATACAAATTATATTGGATATTCAGCGTTTAATTTATCAATTGAATATGGTTATCATGGAGCAATATCACAATATGATACTAGTAATGGTATATATATTGGTACAAATTATATTGTTAGTGATTACAAAGGGGATTGGATAAAAATTCAATTACCAGTAAAAATAAAATTAACTAAATATGGTTTTAAACAACGAAATAATTTTTCAACAAGAGCACCTGGAAAATATAAAATATATGGTTCTAATGATGGAATAAATTGGGAAGTATTAGTTCATAAAACAACAACTATTTCTTACACACAAACTATTACTACAACAAATGACTATTTTGAAGAATCAGTATCAATAACAAATTTTTATGATTATTATGCTATTGTTTGTAATCAATTACTTGGTTTAGATCATTGTATAAACTTAGATGAATGGTATATTTATGGTACTGAAGAAATTAATGCGGGTGGTGATATAGGGGGGGCAAGTCAAGAAAGTGGTTGTGGCGGTGCATGTGGTGGTGCAATATCAACAATATTACAAAATATTAATTTAAGTAATGGTGATACTTTTTGGAATGTATTACAAGATACTTCAATAAAATGGAATAGTTATAATAGTGGGAGATGGTTGGAAAATGATCCAGGTGCTGGAGGACAAGGTTCTAGAGGTCCTTATATTAATGATGAATTATCAAGAAATGGAGGGAATGGTGGTTCAAGTGCTGCAGTTATAATTTTACAATTTTAAAATTTTTTATATAGTATTATTTTACTAATTAATAATATAATTTCAAAATTTGAAACATTTATATCGACATCAGTAAATAAATAAAAATTACTTTTAAATACAAATAAATTATTGTTTAGAAGGGGTAACACTTTGTCAATAAGGGGTAACACTTTGTTAATAAGGGATAACACTTTGTCAATAAGGGGTAACATTTTGTCAATAAGGGGTAACATTTTGTCATTTAGGGATAACATTTTGTCATTTAGGGATAACATTTTTTTTAATTTTTTATTTTTTTATTTATATAATAAAACATAATATATATTATCATATATGATGTAATAATTTATTAATTATATAAAATATCAAAAATATTAAAAAACGCACAAAATACATGTTTTACGCATGTTATTATATCAATTATAAAAAAATGGAATGAAATGTGGAAATTGTTATCAGAAAAAATAAAAATAAAAACGCATTAACGCACTATAAAATTTTAATAAAATTTTTTTAAGAAAAAATTATATTATAAATTCAATAATAATTTTAACTATAAAATTACATCATAATATATATATATATATATAGTATATTTAACATTTTTTTATTAAAAAAAACGCAAATTAACTTTTAATAACGCAAATTTACGCAAATTTAACGCAAATAAATTAAATTAAAAAAACT
>Ga0181585_10003217_pt1 | contig 14366 bp, 8 predicted proteins | sample 071ome_29_FD_132469 | JGI IMG/M metagenome (GOLD analysis project Ga0181585, IMG submission 132469) | Coastal salt marsh microbial communities from the Groves Creek Marsh, Skidaway Island, Georgia - 071407BT metaG (megahit assembly) | ecosystem: Environmental > Aquatic > Marine > Intertidal zone... | reverse complement strand
GCCTGTTCTAATCTGTCTGTAAATAGAGAAATACCTGAAACTATAGTTATTGCGAGGATTAAAGACGCTAACATAGAAGTTAAGTAACCAGACCGCACTTCTCTGATAAAGAGTTTTAAGGATAAACTCAAAAGCATTATTCGACTATTCTTCCAAGTTTAAGGTCTATTCTTTTATCACACCTATTTGCCAGCTCTAGATCATGAGTCACTATTACTAATGCATTGTCAGTTTCAGAATTAACTTCAAACAGTAAATCAGATACAACCTGACCATTCTTTGGATCTAGATTTCCTGTTGGTTCATCCGCAAAGAGTATTTTTGCAGAACATGCAAAAGCTCTAGCTATGGCAACCCTTTGCTGTTCACCACCTGAAAGTTGATTTGGATAATGATGTTCTCTTTCGCTTAGTCCAACTCTTTTAAGAAAGTATTCGGCATTTTCTTGAGGGTTATCTTCTGATTTTAGTTCGGAAGGTAGCATGACATTTTCTAGAGCAGTTAAGCTTGGTAATAATTCAAATGACTGAAATACAAATCCTACTTTCTCCTTTCTTAGGATCGCTCGATCCTCTTCGTCTAGTTTATGTAGACCAACTTTATCTAGATAGATTTCTCCGCTTGTTGCAGTATCCAAGCCAGCCAGTAAACCCAAAAGGGTCGATTTTCCTGAACCAGATGGACCAGTTATTGCAAGCGACTGTCCTTCCTCTAGGCTAAAGCTGACATCATCAAGTATCGTCAATTCAGAATCACCTGAAGAAACTTCTTTCCTTAGTTTATTTACTTCTAGGATCATTTATATGATTAAATAGGTGTATTACCTTACTATAACACCTATTTGGTTTTATATAAAATAGAATCTTTATCTATAATAAACATTGAAAAAATCTAACCAAGTGAATTACTTAAAAATACTAATCATTTCCTTTTTTACATTTCCTGTAATAGCAGGAGAGGGCACTTCATCTTTACTTATATACGGCGATAGTATCAGCGCTGGTTACGGTATGGAGAAAGAAGAGCAATGGTCTAAGGATCTTGAAGTTCTATTCAAGAAAGATAATTTTAAAATAAAGATTTTTAATTCCAGCGTATCTGGTGAAACTACCGGTGGAGGTGTGTCTAGAATCAATAAAGTCTTAGATGAATTGAAACCTTCTTACGTATTATTAGAGTTAGGTGGTAACGATGCTCTCAGGGGTTATCCTCCTGACAAAATCTATCAAAACCTAATGACAATGATAAATGCTTGCAAAGATCGAGGTATTGAAGTTTTTTTGATGCAAATAAAAATTCTCCCTAACTACGGGAAGAGATATCAAACGCAATTTGAATCTGTTTATTCCAAGGTTGCCGTGGCCTCAGGAGTTACTTTAATACCCTTTATGTTAGAGGAAGTAGCGCTTAATAAAGAATTAATGTTTGATGACGGTATTCATCCCAACGAAGCAGCTCAACCTTTAATCGCAAAATTTGTATTTGAAAGCCTAAGAGAGTACTTAAAATAAGCTAAAATCTACTTTATATGAAACTTCTAAGCAAAATATTCAATAATCCACTAAGTCTGATAGTTGTGCTGGCGTCTGTTTGGTATCTAACCAGAGACTTTATCTACTTTACATTGGCGATTTTCTCATTCATAACTATACAAGTGGCTTTAGAAAAAATAACTCTTGGCAAGGTGTCTAAAGTTTTATTTTTTTCTTGGTGTGTATTAATACCCTTCGCATTAATGACGCTAGTGCTAAGAGATCCAATATTTCTTCAATGGAAATTCTCCATAGTTCATTGGTTAATGGGACTGATACTGATCATTGCTCATTACTTAAAAGGCCCAGCTCTGCTTAAAGGACTTTTTTCTTTGGCAGGACCTCAGCTAGAAACTGTTCCTCAAAATGCTTGGTCAAATGTTACCTTTTTTATCAGTTTCTTTCTCATTTCAGTAGGTTTTATCAACCTTTACTTCATTTATTATTCTGATTTAGATACATGGGTTAACTTCAAAATCTATGGCGTTACTATCCTAAACTTGGTTATGACTTCTGCTTCACTCTTTTATTTGTTTAAAAAGGCTGATTTTCAAGTCTCAGATATTTAAACGGATACAGTAAAGCTTGAAAGCTCAAAAAGAAAGTCATTAAAAAAATTGCACACTTTCCTTTAAAAGGGCATAGTAAGTATTAGAAAAGGACTTCTTGTTGTTTATAAACTAGTTTCATAAGGATATTGAAACTACTTTTTGGGGAGAAACATGAAAATTAGATCCTTATCTTATCTTTTAGGTTTTCTAATAATATTACCGTCAACACTATTTTCTGATGAAGAAGAAAGTGATCGCGGAGGTATTGAAGAAATTACTGTAACTGCTGAAAAGAGAACATCAACTGTATCTGACACTTCAATGTCTATCACAGCCTTTGATTCTTCATTGCTTGAAGATTTAGGCATGCAAGGTGCTGATGATTTGATGGATCAGCTTCCAGCAACCACTCGAGATGCATATGATGTAAGAATCCGTGGCGTTGGTAGAAACTTTAGAGCATTGGGGGGAGACCCTGGAGTAGCAACCTACTACAACGGTATCTATTCTCCTGACTTTGGTATAGCTGCGTCTGAAAACTATCTGTACGATGTAGAAAGGGTAGAGGTTTTAAGAGGTCCTCAAGGAACTCTATATGGAAGAAACTCCATTGGTGGCGCTATCAACTACATTACAAAAGCGCCTTCCTTCGAACCTGAAGGTGAAATCAGAACTCTTTTGGGTGATTATGGAATGGAGCAATATTTCTTCATGAACTCTGCTCCAATTACTGACGATATAGCTTATAGAGTAACTGGAATCACCGTTGAAAGAGACGGAGTTCAAAAAAGCATAGGTCCAGGTCCAGATACAAACTCGTTGGATGATGAGAACGTGACATTGACTCTTCTTTGGAACATTAATGATGACATGTCGTTCCAAATTAGAGCAAATGATCGACTGTCTGACAGGATCATTAATAATAACGTTCTTTTAACCGAAGGATATGGTCCTAACAGAGGAATGCGCAATACCAATGATGCTGTCTATGGTATTAGAAAAGCAACAGCCACTACTCCCGGTGCTGTAGCTTTCACTAATCCAATAACCGGACAAGTTGGATACGGTGCACCTCTAAGACCGGGTGTTGATGCTGCAGGTTTTCCTTGGAGATTCAATCCAGCTTATGGTTCAAGTGGGCCCGATGTTATTGGTACGTACGATGTGAATATCAATTACGATCCGAACTGTACTGATTATCCGTATGGACCTCCTGGTTGTGCTTCAAACCATGTCATGTTTGAGCAAGAAGGTATACAAGCTAAGTTCACTTGGGACTTAAATGATACGACAACAATAACTTACCTATACGGTTTTGTTGATTTCAACTACACATTCAATATTGATTTAGACAATATTAATTCTGACTTTTCTCAATACAGAACCACTGTCCTGGAAGATGTTCATATGACCACTCATGAATTGAATATCAACTGGGCGCTTGGCGATGATATAGAGGTTACATCGGGTGTTTTCTTTATGGATGAATTAAGGCAACAGGATTATTCATTAAGTAATAATGTTCCTTATATCACTCAAGCTGCAAATTACGGTTTCCTAGACACTCCATTGGCAACTGTAACAGCTCTTACAGGCATTCCTCTAGGGTTTGACCCGAGCGTAATGGCTCTCCTTGGATGGCCTAATGACGCATTAGCACCTCAAGTCAGTCTTGGTGATGCACCTCTTGGAGCAACTGTAACAGGAAGATGGCAAGGTGATCCAATGGGCCATGTTTACGCTCACAACAATGATAATCAGACAGATGCATATGCTGTTTTCACTCAAGGTACTTGGCAAATAAATGATACATGGGCTCTAACACTAGGAGCTAGGTATGCTGAGGATGAGAAAGAGGCTTTAGAAGTTAGAGGTGGTTACGCAGAATTATTTGCAGGTCCTTTAGGTGGATTCCTGCCTGTTCTTAACTTACTAGGTGGAAACCCTTACATACCCATAGGAGCTGATGCAACAACTGAAGCGCAAACAAATGTTGCGATGGGAAATGCTAATTGGAATTACAATCCGACAACCTTAGCCCAAATGCAAGCACTGGCTGCCGCAGGAGTTATTCCTGCTACGTTTGTTTATCCAGCTTCCATTGATCCATCTCAGCCTATAACTCCAAAATGTGAAATTACAGCTTCAGCGACATGTGCTACGCCACTGAGGGTGGGACAAGGTATTCCTTATTCCTACACAAGCAGCATCGGCGGTAATGATGAGTGGAGTGATACTAACGTGAGAATAAATGTTGATTATGAACCAAATGAAAACCAACTTTGGTATTTATCTTATACAACAGGTTATAGAGCAGGTGGATATGCTTTAGGTGTATCTGGACAAAGAGATGATGCAAGAGATGAAAACGGAGTACCTAATGGTACTGGTAGTGTCTTAGTTTCTTATGATCAGGAAGAAGTTGCTGCAATAGAGCTAGGATACAAAGGTTTGCATTTAGATGATACTTTACAAATCTTTGCTTCAATTTATCACTATGAATACGATGGATATCAAGATGAACTAGAGCAATTTGATCCTATAAGAGGTGCTGGTGCTAATTTTGTTTCTAATGCTGACGGTATTACTAACGAAGGTTTTGAAATAGAAATTCAATACCAAGCAAATGATCGTCTTAACATAGCTGGTAACTATAGCTACACCAAAACAGAGTATGGAGAAGATTATTTTGTGTTAGCAATTGATGATCCAACAAATCCTGTACCTGTTTTCGGCCAATGTACGCAAGGTTATGTGACATGTGAAGACGACAATCCCGCTTTCGTAACAGATTATACGGTTAACCTCAAAGGAGGACCTCTAAAAGGTATTCCTGAAGATAAGTTTACATTGAATATAAGTTACGAAATGGATACTCGTTGGGGTCCTGTTTGGTTATTTGCTACTCATTCTTACACAGGTGATTTCTCAGCATCTGGAGTTCAAAGAGAGCTTGATAGAATTGAATCCAGAGAAGTAACAAATCTAAGTGCTTCGTGGTACAGCGAGGATGGAGCTTTAAATGTAAGAGCATACATTGATAATGTTATGGATAACGATAGGTATTACGCTTTAGATGCTGCTGATCATGTTCAGAACTATAGGAAAACAGTCAGTGCTCTGGATCCAAGAGTTATGGGAGTGGATATTAGATATAAGTTCTAAAATATACTCCTACTCAAAGAAACAGGCCTTCGGGCCTGTTTTTTTTGTTGCATAAAAAAAAGAAAATATGCTAATGTGTTCATGTCCTATAAGGACATGTGTTTAAAAGGAATTAACTGCGGAAAGAAACCCGCACATATTTGGGGAGGATACCATGCAAAGGATTATCTATTCGTTAATCTCATTTTCAATTTCCATTTTACCTTTAACTCTATCTTCAGATGAAGAAGGAGACCGTGGAGGTATAGAAGAAATTACAGTAACTGCTGAAAAAAGAACATCAACTGTATCTGATACATCAATGTCTATTACTGCTTTTGATGCTTCATTAATAGAAGATCTTGGATTACAGGGCGCGAATGATCTCATGGATCAATTACCTGCAACTACGAGAGATCAATATGACGTAAGAATAAGAGGAGTAGGACGAAACTTTAGAGCTCTAGGAGGCGATCCTGGAGTTGCAACATACTATAACGGTATATTTTCTCCTGACTTTGGTATTGCTGCTGGAGAAAATTACCTTTTTGATGTTGAAAGGATTGAAGTACTTAGAGGACCTCAAGGTACACTTTATGGAAGAAACTCAATTGGTGGAGCAATTAACTATATTACAAAAAAACCAAGCTTCGAAGCTGAAGGTTTAGTTAGATTGCTTGTCGGATCTGAGGGAAGGCAACAAAACTACTTGATGATAAGTGGACCTGTAACTGATTCTTTTGCTTATAGGTTTACAGCAATGACAGCTGAATCTGATCCACTCCAAGATGGTCTGGGTGGCGAGGACACTAATGAAACAGATGATGAAAATATTACGATGTCATTTACATGGAATATTAATGATGATATCTCTTGGAATATTAGAGCAAATGATCGTATTTTAGACCAGCCAACTGTAGCTCCAGTTCTTTTAGATCAAGGTTGGGGACCAAACAGAGGAACTCATAGCGAGGGTCAAGCTGTGTATGGAATAAAGAGGGTTTCTTCAACTTATCCAGGAGCTTATGCATTCACACACCCAACAACTGGCGAAGTTAGATACGGAGCTTCTCTTGTTCCTGGAGTCGATAGAAACTCATCTGTGGTTCAAAATTTCAATCCTGAATTTGGAGCAAGCGGATTAAATAGAACTATTGGCGAGTTTGGTGCGAGAGTCAATATGGAAGATTGCAATAGCGCATCTTTCCCATATAACAATAACAACTGCCAACACGTAATGTTTGAACATGAGGGTATACAGTCGGATGTTACTTGGGATATCTCGGACACTTTACAAGTTAAATACCTTTATGGCTTTGTAGATTTTGATTACACATTTAATAGAGATTTTGATCTTTCTAATGCTACTTTCAGTACAAGAAGAGAAACTGTATTAGAAGACGTTCATATGACAACTCATGAGATCGTTGTGAACTGGCAATTGATAGAAGATGTCGAAGTAACTTCAGGTCTTTTTTATATGGATGAGATTAGAAAGCAAAGTTATGCTTATGCTAATAATCAGCTGAGAGTTGTCAATCCTGCTAACTATGGTTTGTTTGATGTACCAGTTGGCTTTTTGGGTGGTGCAAGTGTTGGATTCTTCTTAGGAGAGCTTTGGCAAACACCTCACGTTGAACAAGGAACGGCACCTATGAATGATGTAATTTCAGGAAGATGGGGTGGATCACCTGAAGGTCTAGTTTATGAATATCAAAATGAAGTCTCAACTGAAGCTTCTGCTATTTATACTCAGGGAACTTGGACAATCAATGATGAATTCGCCCTGACTTTAGGTGCTAGATACGCTGAAGATGAAAAGGAAGCCCTTGAAAAAAGTGGTGGATATGCTGAATTAAGTATGGATTATGCTAGAGCATGGATGCCAGGTATCTTGGCTGGTGCTGGTGTTACAGGTCCATACTTAGAAACTCTAGGTGTCCTGCCAGATTCTGGTCAAACAACCCTATCGCTAACAAATTTAATGATGGGAGCTGCTACATACACTGGTGCAGCAGGTGTTGCTGCTAATGGAAGCAATATTGCTCCTGTATGTGATTTTACTGCTACAACTTGTGCAACACCTTTGAGCTTAAATCAAGGCTTACCTTATAGTTATACACGAACTGTTGGAGATGATGATAAATGGTCAGACACCAATTTCAGAATTAACTTAGACTACACTCCGAATGATTCTCAGTTATGGTACTTCTCATACACTACTGGTTACAGATCAGGTGGCTATATTCTAGGGGTTCCGGGTGGAAAAGACAGCCTAAGAGATGAATTTGGAATTCCGATTGGTGGAGCAGATCTAAGATTGGAAACTTATGATAAAGAAACTATTGATGCAACTGAGATAGGTTATAAGGGACTTCATTTAGATGATACTCTGCAAGTTTTTGCTTCTGTTTATCATTACGACTATGAAGGCTATCAAGATCGAGTTACTCAATTTAATCCCAATGTAGGATGGGCAACAGATAGAGTAACCAATGCAGATGGCATTACAAACAAAGGTTTTGAAACTGAAATTACTTGGGCTGCTTCGGATAGACTAACTTTATCAGGAAATTATAGCTATACCGAAACAGAATATGGTGAAGACTATTTAATTTCTAATCTAGACGATCCTACATTGCCTGCAGAAATATTTGGAGACTTCACACAAGTGGATGCTGTAGATTTCGTAGCTGTCGGAGCTGATGCGGACTTATTTACTTTTAACCTTAAAGGTAATCAGCTGAAAGGTATACCTCAAGAGAAATTTACTTTGAACCTAGAATATGAAATAGATTCTTGGTACGGCCCTGTTTGGTTGAATCTAACTCATTCTTATACCGGAGATTTCTCGGCATCAGGCATAGAAAGGGCTTACGATCGAGTTCCTTCAAGAGAAACAACTAATGCTAGCCTTTCTTGGTTTAGTGCAGATGGAGATATCTCAGCAAGACTGTTTATTAGAAACCTTATGAATAATAAAGACGTTTATGCTTATACAACCACTAGTGTTGACAGAGACTATCAAAAGTTTGGATGGCCTTTGGAGGAAAGATGGTACGGCTTAGATGTAAGTTATTCTTTTTAGATCTTATTTTTATAAAAACAGGCCCAATAGGGCCTGTTTTTTTTTAAATAGATTTTTATGTCCTTTTAAGTAGAATGCGTTCCCTTAATAACTATGACTAAAAGAACAAAGATAATCTGCACAATTGGACCTGCAACCGAATCTTATTCAAGTATTAAGAAATTGTATGAGGCTGGCATGAATGTGGCCCGTCTTAACATGTCTCATTCAGACCATAAGAATGCTAAAAAAATTATCGAAAGAATTAGAAAGCTAAATACAAAGGTAAAAAATCCTATAGGCATATTATTAGATACTCAAGGTCCAGAAATAAGAACTGGTGATACTTCTGAAGTTGTCAATCTTGTACCTGGTGAGCTTGTTTCTTTTACAATTAGAGACGAAGTTGATGTTGAAACTACTTCAATAAGAGTGCATTACGATGAGCTTATCCAAAGTGTTGATGTTGGAACCTTAATAAGTCTAGATAATGGTTTATTGAACTTTAAGGTACTTAATAAAAGTAAAAATCAACTGGAATGCCAGGTCTTGGATGGTGGAAAGCTAGGTAGCAAGCGTCATGTAAATTTACCAGGTATTCGTATCAATTTACCTTCAGTCACCGAAAAAGATAAAAAGGATATTGCATTTGGCTTGAAAGAAAATGTTGATTTTATTGCTTTATCTTTTGTTCGAGACGCATCAGATATTGAAGACCTAAAGAAGGTACTAAAAACTCAAAGCAAGAAAGTTAAAATAATATCTAAAATAGAAGATAGAGAAGGTTTATCTAACATAGAAGATATTTGTATGGTTTCTGATGCAGTTATGGTTGCAAGAGGTGACCTAGGCATAGAAACAGATCTATCAAATCTTCCAAATATACAAAGAAAGATAATGTCTAACTGCGCTAAATATGGCGTTAGATCAATTGTTGCGACACATTTACTTGAATCTATGATAGAAAATCCAACGCCTACTAGAGCAGAGGTGACTGACGTAGCTAATGCTATCTATGAAGGAGCAGATGCTGTAATGCTATCCGGAGAAACTACTATTGGTAAGTACCCAATAGAGGCAGTTAATTTCATTTCAAGGATAGCTAACAAAACAGAAAGATACAGGACCTTGGGTTACGAAGAAAAATTGTTATCTAATACTGATTGGCAACATTTGGGAATTGCAGCTAAAAATCTTGCACAATCAATTGATGCAGATGGAATCATAGCAATCACTAGATCTGGACAAACAGCTGAAATAGTCTCAAATGCAAAACCTTTTATGAAACCCATCTATGCATTTAGTAATAATAAAAAGACGGTAAGTCAATTATCTCTTGCTGGCTCTGTCCAGGCGTTTTTATCTCCTATGCGCAGAGATCACGAAAAGAATATAAATTCTATAATGAAAATTTTAAGAAAGGAGCTTTCCCCAACTGAAAGCTTAAAATTTGTTGTTATTTCTGGGATATTATCTGAAAGCTCCGCGGATGCCATTGAATTAAGATCTCTAAATCTTTAATTTACTAATCTTTATTGTGCTAAAGTTTTCTTGTGAAAAATTTTTCTATAGCAGGTTTACAACTGAATTTAGCTAGCTTAGATAATAGAGAATTATTAACTACTAAAATAAAAAGTACTGTTTCAAGATATCCTTGGGTGAACATGGTGGTAGTAAGTGAGTTGGCCGTCGGTGGTCCAAGTCGGTCGAGAGAATTCTCTTTAGATAGTAATTTACAATACTTCTCTGAATTAGCTTCGGAACATGATATTTGGTTAATTCCAGGTTCTTTTTATCATCATGATAAAAAACGAATAACAAATGTAGCTCCAGTGATATCAAATACTGGAGACGTTGTTACTTTGTGCACAAAAATCTATCCTTTTGCACCATACGAAAATGGTATAGAGGGAGGAGACGAGACATGTATTTTCGAGATTCCAAACGTAGGAATATTTGGAATGCATATTTGCTATGACCTTTGGTTTCCGGAAACGAGTAGAGCTTTAGCCATGCAAGGAGCACAAATTATTATTCATCCAAGCCTAACAGATACTTGTGATCGTAATGAAGAAAAAATTATGGCAAGGGCAACAGCTATACAACAGCAGTGTTACTACTTTGATGTAAATGCAGGAGGTGAACAGGGATGTGGACAATCAATCGTTATAGGTCCAGAGGGGGAAGTATTGACAGAACTAGGTTCAAATGAGGAGATAGCTCTTTTAGAGGTAGATCTTGATTCTGTTAATAGAATCAGACAAAGAGGAATCAAGGGTTTAGGGCAACCCTTAAAGAGCTTTAGAGATAACCCTAAATACTTTGAAAGCACTAAGAATAAACAATACCTTGAAACTTTGGGTAAACTAGCAATACCCAAAAAATTGAATTGATGAATATAAAAAAATCACCTGTCACCATTCAGGATGTTGCAAATAGAGCTAAAGTCTCAATAAAGACAGTTTCAAGGGTTATCAACAGTGAACCGAATGTAGCAGAGAAAACTATCAAGAAAGTCGAAAAGGCAATAGACTCTCTCGATTATCAGCCAAATGCTTTTGCCCAGTCCTTGGCTCGTTCTCAGCCAAAAATTATTGCTCTAATTTACAACACACCAAGTCCTAACTATATAACCCATGTAATGGAGGGAGTTCTATCATATTGTTATAAATTCGGATATGAAGTAATTATTCATCCTTGTCGTTTTGATGATGCTAGTTTGATCTATGATACGAAAATGTTTATCAAAAAATCTAGAGTGTCAGGAGTAATCACCACTCCACCTTTGTCAGACTTTCCTGAATTAATTAATCAACTTGATAAATTGGATATGCCTAAAATCTTAGTCTCAAGTGGATTGGAAGTAGATGCTTCAGAGAAGGTAAATACCAATGATTATGAAGCCTCATTTGAGATTACTAACCACTTGATCGGAAGAGGGCATAAACGTATTGCTTTTATAAAAGGCAATCCCAGTCATCTATGCATTAACCAGAGATTTTCAGGCTTTTTTGATGCTATGAAAGAAGCTAATTTAGTTTGTGAAGGAGAATTAATCGAAACTGGTTTGAATTCATTTGCTTCTGGAGAAATTTGTGCGAAAAGGCTATTGAATCTAAAAAATCGACCCTCTGCAGTATTTGCTGCAAACGACGAAATGGCTGCTGCTGTTGTAAAGATAGCTAATCAATTATCAGTAGATATACCTCAGTCCCTTTCTGTTGTGGGATTTGATGATACACCTATGACTCAGATGATTTCTCCCGCATTAACAACAGTTCATCAGCCTTTATTTAAAATGGGGGAAGCAGCAGCAAATAAATTGATTTGTAACCTAGAGAATACATCTTATGAAGGTGAAGACGACATTAAATCTAGGTTAGTAGTTAGAGATTCTACTGCTCACTTTCTGACATCAGTTTAGTAAACGACAGCGTTGTCAAATAATATAAATTCCTTCATAATGATACGAGTTTATTTTTAATTGGGGAATATAGATGAGAAAATCAATCTTTTCTTTGCTAGCTTTTGTTCTAGCTTTTTCTGTAACTAGTTTATCTTCTGATGAACCTTCTGATAACCAAGACGCTGAAGAAACACTTGAGGTTGTTACTGTAACAGCCACTCGTCGTGAAACCGATATTTTAGATACACCGATAGCAGTATCAGCGGTAACTCAATCAGAGTTAACTGAACTGGGTATATCTAGCATTAAAGACCTAAGTTATGCACTACCTGGTCTTGCTATTCAAAACACCAATACTAATGCTCCTATAGTTACTTTGAGGGGTGTTAGATCTAACAATGTTACTGAGTTGGGTGATCCGGCTGTAGGTATTCATGTTGATGGACTTTATGTTTCTAGACCTCAAGGTGCGCAGGCACTTATGTTTGATCTTGAAAGAGCAGAACTATTAAGAGGTCCTCAAGGGACTCTTTTTGGAAGGAATTCATTAGTCGGGACTTTAAATATTATTACAGCAAAGCCTAACCTTGAAACCCAAGGTGGTTCTGTCACCGTTAATGCTGGAAGGTTTTCTGAGCAAGGAGTGCAAGGTCACTTCAATCTTCCTGTAAGTGACAAGTTCGCAGTTAGATTTGCGTTTGCTGATCATTCTAAAGACTCCCACCTGAATGGTTTTTACGACCCCAATGGTATTGACCACAGATGGTTCCCGGCTGATGTTCTAAGTCAGGCTTCCAATGTGACTACTTGTGGAGAAAGAAAAGGTATTTCAGCTTATGCTTGGTTTCTAGGTTGTAACAACCCCGAAAGAGCAGATGATGCGGCGCCTGGATTTGATCCAGGATACCAGTATGGCAATCCTTACAACTTGATACCTGCCGATTCATCAGATTTTTATGGTAATACTGACAACAGTGCATTTAGAATCAGTGCTCTTTATGTGATCGATGATTCAAGTGACTTAAACTTTCAGTACGAAATCTTTCAAGATGATGGTGCTGGTTGGATGAATCTTCTAGATTGTGAAATGATGGCCGGACGAACAGGAAGAGTCTTCAATGGTGCACCTTCAAAAGCTGCAAATACCTGTACTGACATAAGGGGAAGCGAAGATACTTATACTTCTCTAGTAAATGTTCCTGGTGTAAATGACCTAGAGATTGAGTCATTGAGAGCAATCTACAATAAAGACTTTGGTGACTATCAATTAGTAGCCAAAGTAGGAACTCAATCACTAGAGCAATATTCTCAATTCGATGTCGATGGAGGAAGAGGTGAATGGCAAATGGCCATGGTCCTTAATGATTTCCAAGCTGATTCGACTGTAGTAGATGTTGAAATTAGTAATAACGCTTCTGAGGATATCGCTTGGGTTGCTGGTGCTTTTTATCTAAAAGAAGAAAACGATATGGAAGCTTTTTTCCATGCAACTTTCGATGGGGATCAAATATATATTCAACCTGACAGAACTTTAGAGTCAACTGCTATTTTTGGACAAGCAACGGTCAAGCTTAGTGACGATGTCTACTTAACTCTCGGTGCAAGATACACTGAAGATGAAAAGTCAGATGTAGGAGGAAGAAACTGGTATTGTGGGGTTTGGAACTCTTGTTATCCTTCAACAGAAATATGGGGTGACAGACAGTTATTCATTCCAAATTTGGCTGCACTAGCCCCTGATTTTCATTTAGCAGGTGGTCTCTATGCGGGTGTAAACTGCGAGCAAATAGGTAATGGTCCATACGATGGTGGTCCTAGATTTGGAGGCACTGGCTGTATGACTCCTACAGCAAATAATGCTACTTCGAAAGATTACAATTCTACTGACTGGAGAATAGGTCTAGATTGGGACTTAGACGACAACAGCTTTATGTATGCTTATCTTGCTACAGGTTACAAGTCAGGAAGTATAGCTGATGAAGCAGTAAGAGCTCCAAATACAGTTCATCCAGAAGGACCTGGTTCGAAAGTTAATACTTCTTACGGTCCAGAAGATGCCACAACTTTTGAGATTGGTTATAAAACTAGAGCTTTAGACAATACGCTAACTCTTGCAGCTAACCTCTACCATACAATCTATGATGGAAAGCAATTTACTGGAAACGTTCCATATGACGTGGTAGCTACCACTGAATATGATATTGATACAGATTCTCTGGTACCCGTAGAACAGGTAGTAACCTTTTGGGGAACGCAAAACTTTGGTGAACAAGAGATGACTGGTATAGAAATTGAATTTGACTACATACCTTATGAGGGTGGTAAGTTAAGTGGTTGGGCAACTTTCACTGATACTGAGGTTACTGAAGATTTCATAACGCAATGGTACTATGGACAGGATGCATATTTTGGAAGAGCTGACTTTGGACAGTCAATTGCTAATGTTCCAGAAAACCAAGTAAACCTTAAAGGTAACGAGGCTCCTTATTCACCTGACATCTCTTTTACAGTTAGATATGAACACACTATCGATATGGGAGATTTAGGACAGGTCGTACCAGCTATAAACTATCACTGGCAATCTCAAGATTACCTAACTATCTGGAATGCAGATAAGCACGTCAATGATCCAGGAGGGTATGGAACTGGATTTGGTGATTCTTTTG
>Ga0181585_10003212_pt1 | contig 14382 bp, 12 predicted proteins | sample 071ome_29_FD_132469 | JGI IMG/M metagenome (GOLD analysis project Ga0181585, IMG submission 132469) | Coastal salt marsh microbial communities from the Groves Creek Marsh, Skidaway Island, Georgia - 071407BT metaG (megahit assembly) | ecosystem: Environmental > Aquatic > Marine > Intertidal... | reverse complement strand
GCACACAGAGGAAATATATCAGGACCGTTACCTGAAAAAGAAAATAACCCAAGATATATTGACTTTGCTATTGAAGCTGGTTATAATGTAGAAATAGATATTCGTGGCTCTTTAGATGGCGAGTTGTTTCTAGGACATGACATGCCTCAATATAAAATTACACCAGACTGGTTGTTTGAAAGAGCACAATATCTTTGGATACACGCAAAGGATATAATGTCTTTACATTCGCTAACTACTCACAGCGATATGCTAAATGTTTTTTGGCACCAACACGATGATTATACATTAACAAAAAATGGTTATATTTGGGCTTACCCAGGAAGCGTTTTAACTCCACATTCAATTTGTGTAATGCCAGAACATGTTGATGATTCATACGAAGACGATGATTTGCTTCGCTGCGCAGGAATCTGTTCGGATTTTATTGAGAGATACAAATGAAGCTAGCTTGGCAACAAATACCTTCTACGGTTATATCAGAACTGCTGTGCCATATCGGTCTCGATGGAGTCGTCATTGACACAGAGCACAGCTTTTTTAATAATGAAACATTGTATAATTGTATCCAGTTAATTACGTCGATGAATAAGAACTGCTTTGTCAGACTAACAGAACCAAGTAAAACTTTAACAAGAGCATGTCTTGACGCTGGCGCAGACGGGATTATATTTTCTACTGTAGAAACAGAAGAGCAATGTCAAACAATACATGAGATTTGTAGGTTTCCCTCACAAGGCGGCAAAAGAGGTCTCGGTCTCGTTAGACAAAATAAATGGGGACTAGACAAATTAATTTCAGACAGACCCATCATAGTTGCACAAATTGAAACAATTAATGGCATAAACAACTTGGATAAAATAACATCTTTCGGATTTGATCATTATATGATAGGACCATATGACTTGTCAGCTAGTTTAGGTGTTCCCGCTGAATTTGATAACCCAAAGTTCTTAGAAGCTATTCAGAAAGTAAGAGAAACAATAACTGATAACAGTCAAATGGCAGTTCACATACCCACTGATGTTGATAAACATATTGACAAGTATGAAGGATATGGTATAATAGCTGTTGGTATGGATACCACAATTTTATTAGAGGGCTATAAGGAGCTAACAAATGCTTAATTTTGAAAACATTGGTGATAGGTTTACGCAAGTTGTTCACACGAAAGAGTGGGACGAATTGCAAGAAAAATATAACAATTGCGATGATATCTATGTATTAGGGCACGGTGGAAACTTAGCAGTCGCAGATCATGCTGCTGTTGATATGACAAGGCTTTCTAACGGGACAAAGAATGCGATTTGCCCAGGTTCTGGTGTGGTAGCTACGTCATATATTAATGATAGCAGTTTTGAACAATGGATGGTAAACTGGTTGATTGCCAGAACTTCAACAAGAACAGCATCTCAGATGAACAGATCACTTGTTTTAGGTATCTCATCCTCTGGTAATTCTATTGATATCCTTAAAGCGCTTCAATGGGCTCAAGCAAACGGAATGCAAGTTGCTATGATTACCTCAAGAGATATTACCGTCGGGGTCGATGAACTTACTAAGGTTGTTCTTGGTGCTAACTACTATCATACAGCAGAAGTATTGACTTTGCTCTTAACTTATCAGTTGACTCATGGTTCTGGTAATGTTTGTCCTCCTATCGGACAAAACAATCCCGATGAACTTAAGAAGCTGAATTGGAAGGGTGGCAAGATTAGAGAACACAGTTATCCTGATGAACAAATCAATGTTGGTATCGATTTCGATAAGGTTATTCACAAATGTTCGAAGGGCTATTATGATGGAACAATTTATGATGATCCAGTTGAGGGTGCATACGAAGCACTAGAGAGACTTTCACAAGATTATACAGTTATTGTTTATACTTGCAAGGCAAAGCCTGATCGTGGGCTAGTTAATGGTAAGACTGGCACTGAATTGGTTTGGGAATGGTTAAAAGAGCACAATATGGCTCAATTTGTTAGCAAGGTCACTGCCGAGAAACCTCGTGCAAGGTTCTATATCGACGACAAAGCTATCAGATTCACTGACTGGGACTCAGCATTTAAACAGATTGAGGAAATAGATGGCTAATTGCTTAGTCACTGGACATAAGGGCTATATAGGCTCAAAACTTTATGCCAAGCTCACAGAGCTTGGTCATACTGTTTATGGGGTAGACATAGCGTCCGATAATATTGATGAAAAATTAGACATCCGTTATCATCTGTTTCACAATAAAAAACCATGGTTAAAATTTGAGCCAGAGTATATTTTCCACCTTGCCGCCAAACCAAGTGTGTCGTGGAGCGTGGAGAACCCTTCTGAATCGTTATCTCACAACGTTCTTGGCTCCTCTCGTGTCTTAGAATTTGCAAAAGCAGTCAATGCCAAGAGAGTAATTTTTGCAAGCTCTGCGGCAATCTATGGCGCTTCTAGCCCATATGGAGTTCACAAACTTATGACTGAAAAAGAGTGTAAGTTATATGCGGACTTATACGATATAGATACAGTGTGCTTAAGATATTTTAATGTTTATTCAAAAGATCAGGAATACGGCGGACCATACTCAACGGTCATATCAGCTTGGATGGAAATGATAAAACAAAACAAGCCCTTGTATATTGACGGAGATGGTTCCCAAACAAGAGACTTTATACACGTTGATGACATCATAAGCGCAAATATATTTTGTATGAATAGTAAAAATAATTTTAATGGAACAGCTTGCGATGTTGGGACTGGAACATCAACTTCTTTGACAGATATCCGTAATATTATAGAAAAAAACACAAATGTTATCTGGAATGAAAGACCAGCAAGAATTGGAGATATACAAAATTCAAAAGCTGATGTAGAATATTTAAGTAATCTGGGTTGGTCATCCCAAATAGATATTGAAAATGGCTTAAAACAATGTTTTGGAGAATAAAAACAAATGAGTAACACACAAAACGAAAACCAAATGAGACTTTCGGATCAAGCACTTGGTGCAATTATGATGGCGCTACAAGAGTCATTGTTGAATCAAATTGATATTGTTCCAATTCTTAAGGGTTTTGAGTTAGCTGAAAGCGACAATGGTTTGGTTGTGAAGAACCCGCCCACAGTTAGGTTTTCTAATGAAAGCGAAATTACCAATCAAGATCTGGAAAATATGATTAAATAATGCCAAGATACAATTATGAATGTGGGCATTGCGGCGTGTGCGCTGGGTATAGACTACCTATTGGCGCACATCCGCATACCTGTGTTTCTTGTGATCTTACAGGCTCTCTTAGCAGAGTTTATGGCAAAGATTCATTTATTGTGCCAAAAGGCAATCAAAATGCTGGTGAGCAGCGCGTCGGAACAATAACGAAAGAATATATTGAGAAAAATAGAGAAATTCTCAATCAACAAAAAAAGGAAGCATCGAGTAAAGATTATGAGCCGTCTTGAAATTGTGTTGTCAGTATTTTTAACATTATCAGTTTTAATCAATGTTGGACTTTTTGTATATGTAAAAGCAGCACTAGCGAGACTTATGCTTGTTTCTGAGGAATTAGGAGATCTACAGGATATGATCAATTCTTTCTTAGACCATACACGTTCAGTTTATGAAATGGAAATGTTCTATGGTGATCAAACGTTACAAAACTTACTGCAACACGCAAGAGACTTTAGTGCTCAAATGGATTCTTTTGAATACATATATTCTTTAACAGATGAAGAAGCACCGACTGAAACAGAAGAAGAATTAATAGAAAATGACGACACCTAAAAAAAGAACTAGAAGAGCGAGAAGTAAAAATCATTATTTTACGCAAGAACATGAAGACGCAATAATAAAATATTGTTTAACAAATTGTTCTCGTGAAAGAACTGATTTATATATGCGTTGGATTGAACCTGCATTTAATGAAATGGTTGACAAGATTGTATTCACATATAAGTTTACAAATTTGCCAAATATTGACTACCTCAGAGACGAGTGTAAGGTTTGGTTAATGACGATTTTAGATAAGTATGATCCAGCAAAAGGCTCAAAGGCGTTTTCTTATTTTTCTGTGATTACAAAAAACTGGTTTATTCACAAAGTTAAAAAGCAGCAAAAGCGAAATAAAAGAGAAGTGGATATTGGAAATATTCCCAAGAATTACGAAGAAGAATATTTGTCAACAACTGAGTCGTATGTTACTAATAGAGTTGAAGAAGAGTTCTGGAAGCTTTTTTACAACGAGCTTAAATCCTGGGATTCATCGCAAATGAAAGAAAACGATCTTAAAGTTTATCAGGCTATTATTATACTTTTTGAGTCTAAAGAGGATATAGAAATTTTTAATAAAAAAGCTATTTATCTTTACCTTCGAGAGATTACTGGACTTAATACAAAGCAGATTGTTAATTCTCTCAAAAAATTTAGAAAAAAGTATTACACTTTCAAAGACGATTGGACGAGCGGAGAATTATGAGCAAGAAAGATTTAGATTCACTTATCGAAGAAGCACTCGGAAATATCAGAAATGATAGAAAAGTTGCTAGAGAATTTCTCAATGAAGTCGCCAATCAGATCGCTAATGATCCAGAACAGAACAAATATCTTAGTCCCGTAGCTGCCAAACATGTAGAAACGCTACAAAGGTCAAACGAGCAATTAGTAAAAATCATTGCATTGACTCAAAAAACTCAAGAACAAAGTTCTGTTTTGTCTGATCAAGATAAAGACTCGCTGTTTGATATGATACAACAAAAAGAGGCTGATTAATAATTTTTAAAAAAACTAGTTATTAAACGCTATTGGAGTTATCGCTTAATATGTCGCTTACTAAAAATATACATTGGGATGATTATACAAGCCCGTCACAAGCAAGACAATTAAGAGAATATGTTTTTAAGGAAGTATCAAATAAAAATCCTTACGGCTTAGAGCAGACAGCCGTAGTGATGAGTCCCCCACAACCAGCATCGACTAGAGAATTAGCAGGATTAACTCCTTTATCTGATGAGAGTGTTGACATAAAAAACAACAGCGCAAGGGTTTTTAGAGTAAAATACGTCCAGCAAGCAAACAAGAGGCGCCCCGCGGGAGAGGCTCTTCCAGATTTTGAATCGTTAGCTACAACTAATGATGTTTTTGCAACAAGAAACAAAACAGTAAATTTACCTATTTGCGTAGCAACTAGTGAAGTAATTTCAAGAACAGGTATTCCAAAAGTTGGAGATTTAATTAAAATTCGCACCGTAGCTAGCGAGCTAGATCCAGACATACCATCACTGCAGATGTGTGAGATGTATGATGTTGAAGAAATTTCATTACTTAGTGCAAATGAAAATCCTGCTTCTGACACAAGGCGTAATTATGAATTTTTATTTGAAGGAACCGATACAACTCTAGCAGATCAAAATTTCTCTTCCTCAGAGCGCTCTAGAGCAAGACCAGTGCGAACATCTCTTAGTATCACATGGCAGCAAGCTTTAGAAGTTAGTCAAGGACGAACATATAAAAAACTTGGAAAGTGGATTAAATCCGCTGAAGGAGTTTACGAAAGCGTAATCGGACAATTAACAGGTTGGACGGATCCAGTAACCGGCAAAAGGGTTGATCAAATGACGCTAGCTGAAGTTCAAACGGCTCAAAGAGGATCAATTAAAAACCTTGGAAGAACCTCTACAGCAGTAGGAGCTTATCAGTGGATCAGAGATACTTTGACTGAAACAATAGATTATTTTAAAAAAACTTCACCCGATATAGATATGGACTCTTTGATTTTTAATGGTAGAACTCAAGAAGCAATGTCAGTATATCTTTTGTTTGCAAAAAGACCAACCATTGGAAACTATTTATTAGGAGTCCACGAGAACCATTCGGAAGCTGGACAACAAATGGCATATGAATGGGCTTCAATACCAATTCAATATGCTGTAACTTCTCCACTAAAAGGTTGTAATAAAACTGTATATCCTGGTCAAAGTGCTTATGAAGGCTGTGCAGGAAATAGAGCCTCATCACTTAGTGGACATCGACCAGAAGATTTAGTGGCTTTATTAAAAGAAGCGCAAACTAAGTTCGCTAGTCTTGGTGTATTTGACAACATAAGAGCTAACAATAACTTAAGCGTGGTGGCAAGTCTTGCGTCAACTGGTGCTGCTGAAGGTGGAGTAAGTCAAATAACCGAAGAAGAAGAATTAGCAATGCTTGATTCAATGGGATAACCCACATAGAATGCTCAATTAGGACAAAAAATGCCAGGATCAAAAAAACAAGATAATTTCTCAAAAGAATTTTTTAATAGAATAAAAAGAAATCCGCCTAATACTTTGAATCAAGAAATGAAATCTTTCTTGAATAATTCAAAAACAATGCCGTCTAACACTGGACTAATGGGAACTCAGATCCCAGAGCCCACTATTAATTTTGTTGAACAGGAAGGTGGCAAGTCCATTAAAAATTATAATAACCGTGCTGCAATTGTGCTTGGCACAGATAGACCGCATGTTCAGGCATCTGGTGAGGGCGGCAAAGGTTCTACAGGAGCTTATACAATAGATATTGTTGCTGGCAGAATGGCTTGCAAAGATAAAGAAATCGCTAGAGGAAACATCGAAGCGGTTAATCCAAACTTTGCCTGTGATGCCGCTAGAATCTACGTCAGTCAAATGACAAAAGTTGATTTGCACTTTGGGTTAGCAAGAGGAATTATTGGTTCTAAACACGAAATAGGCGTATCAGAGCAACCTCGTTCAGCCGTAGCAATCAAGGCAGATAACGCTAGAATTATTGGCAGAAATGGTGTTAAAATCGTAACTGGTAAATCATATGCTTTCAGGAGAGCGGGAATCAAAGGTGAGACACTTTCCAGAGGTGGCACAGTGCAAGAACCATCGCCCCCAATCGAGTTAATCGCAGGAAATGTTACTGATTCTGCATATGTTTTTGGAGGATTAAGAAGACCTTTAGAAAAGGTTTATGATTTGCAAGGTGTTGCACGCGGTGATTTCACAAGAGATGCCATATCTGAATTAGGGTATATGTTCGAAATGCTTATAGGTGTCGTAGATCGAATTGCAATACTTACAGAAGTTGACACAGCACTGATGGGACCAAGTGTATGGGAGCCGTGGAGACCACCCGGCGCTGCGTCCCTTGGTATTACTGAACTTACCTCACTAAATCTTGCAGTTTGGAATATTAGAATTGATAAAATATTGTGGGAATTTAACTATTTATATGACTTCGGATACAAATATCTTACAAGTCTAAACGTATTCTCAACTTAATGGTGTAGAAATGGCAGACGAATCTAAATTTTTAAAATATCAAGATAAAAATGGCGACGGCATGCCCGACGTGTGTGATGATGAGTCAATTATTAGAGTTAGTAATTGTCCATCATGTAAACCAAATCCAAGTGCTGTCGTTCCTGATTGGAAAACAAGGACAGTTGATGAGCCTTGGTTTAATGATAAATATTGCACATTTCAAATAACCGTAGTGACCACATCAGCGCAATTAAGATCTCCAAATCCGGATGAGATGACTGATGATGAGTATGTTCAAAGTTTGTTTGAGAAATACGCATCTGAAGCCGTGCAAGGTCTCTTAGACGGCTTTAATAAAGAAGAAGGTGCAGACACAGTAAGAACTTTATTAAATGCTATAGACTATACAAAATACGATTTAAATATTAGATTTGGTTCAAGAGTTAAACTCTTATATACAGTTCCATACGATATCTTTGCTCCGATTGAAGAAAGAGATGATGACCAGCAAGATACTGATACTGATCAAGAGCAAGGCATTCAAATAACATATAATGCTAGTGATATTAATAGTAAATTGCTTAAATTGCGCAAAGCAATGTTTATGTATTCTCGATACTATAGAGTTTTTCAAGCTTTAGAAGGTGGAAGTTTTGTTTTCGTTGATTCGGGCAAAACGTATACTAAATCACAATTTGATAGATACGGCGATTTAGGATTTTTCTTAGGCTCTTCAAGAATGAAAGATGTCTTAAGCGACTTGGATAACTGGCTCAATGATCGTGGCATGAATATTTTTGGTGTTGGAACTGGTTGGGGATGGTTCCGAGAAAGGGTTACAAAAATAACTTTTTACTTTACTCCTAAAATGAAACTTCGATTAATGAAGGTTTATACTTCTAGATGCACAAAGCGCCCCCGTGTATACGGTAAAAAAAGATTAAAAGGATTGAATAGCAAGTCTGCGTGGAAAGATCCAACAGCATTAGGCTACTTTAGTAAATTAAACGAAATTGATAATTTTTTATCAGCAAGAGTTGAACGCCCATGGATTGAGTTTGTTGAAGAATTTACTTTTCCTAAAGTTGAGTCATCGTTTACATACCCTCCTCCTACTAAAACAAAACCACAAACTGCAGCAAGCTGTATAGCTGACTCACTAGCTCAAGAAGGTAAACAACTTGGACAAGATATCCTGGACGATGTTTTCAGCATTGGCGATGCGATTGCATACCAGTTTCATAAAAATGTTTGCCAGAAAACATTGCAAGACGTTGATGATGAAAGAAATGCAATCGGACTAGCTTATAAACCATCAAAGAAAGATCCAAACAAGCAAGTTATTGATCCTTTTAAGGTTATCGACAAATCAACTGGAGATACAAAAAATGTTTTAGGTATGGCTACCGAACAAGCATACGGTCAGCTATACGAAGACGACAGAATGTTCGTGCAATTGTGCGCTAGAATGCTCGGAGCAGCATTGCCTTTCCCTGGTGGTGGCGACCAAATGATACATGAAATGTGGAAGTTTGGTTTCGGACGTATGAAGCTTTGTGGTCTATTAGATCTTATGATCGACGCTATTCAGTGTCTATTTAAAGGTTTATCTCTTGAAGATGCGCTAGCGAGTGCTATTAAATCAGCACTTAATGCAATGTCTATTGAAAACTTTGGTGATTTGTTTGTCGGTCTTCCGCCCGAAAAGCAAAATGAGTTAGAATTATTGGTAGAAAAGAAGTTAGCTAATGGAGACATATTTGGAAGTGGCTCTAATATGCAACGTCTATCGGATGCTGGACAAAGGCAAGCTTCTGGAGAATCTACTTTACAAGATAAGCCATTTTTCGGAAAAATAAGCATTAAGAGAAATCGTCCCTGGGAAAACCAAGACATCATTGATCGTGAACGCGCAAACCAAAAGGAAGGCAACTATGGAACATTCCCAAGACCAAAAAACCTTAAAGGTGCCACAGAACAGCCAGTTAAAAGAACATTAGCGCAACAGTTTGACGTTGCAGCCCGCGCTGAAGAAGAATTAGATCCAAACAACATTATGCAAGCGTATGTTGCTGCTTTGATTGAAGTTTATGGTGATAACTTGCTAGGACTTACCGATTTACTTAACAAATATCCAGGCGCCCAAATTATCGCTCAAATTATTGCTTTAATTGATTGCCCTCTTCCGCCAATGTTTGATCCAAGTTTTTTCGACTTTATAAAGTCACTAGAGTTACCTTTCTGTCGAAATATTAACGAAATCAAAATGTTTAGATTCGAAAACCCAGGCTCTATCATACCTTACATTCAAGATTGGCCAAAATTATTGTTCGAAGCAATGGTTTTGGCGATTACAACGCTTGTAATTCAAATCATTATGAAGATATTGGTAAAAATTTGCGAGATTATCGGAAACGCAATCTGTAAGGCACTCGAAGTTACAGGTGATCTTGCTTTAGCTTTACCAGCGATTGTAACTGGAAGGACAACGTTTGCCGACGTTATTCGCGAAAGTATTTGTGGACCAGATGCTGACGAGGATAATGTTAATGATACTATTGTTGAAATGTTTGAAAAACTTGGTGTTGGTGGTGCTGCTTTGGCTGATACTCAAGCCGTTGCTAATTTTACAGGAGATATTAGTAACGCTACTACCAGAACCGAACTTATGGAAGCATTTATGGGTAATGCTAGTAATGAGTTTATTGATATTGTTTACACAATTATGGAAAACCAATACCCAGACTTCCTTGAAGGCATGCCAACCAAGGGTCATTTGCAAGACTTTTTCTCAGATGTTGGTAATTTGTTTCCTGTAGACGTTAGGGCGGCTATGAATAACATTCTTGATGTGATTCCAGAAGATGATGAGCTTCCTGCGAATCCTTCTCTTTGTGCGACACCTGAAGATATCGAGGCTTTTCAAGACAGACGTTGTTTGCTTTTAGAGGGACGTGCTACTCCCGAGCAGTGTAAAACAATGTTCGAAAACTTGCAGAGAGAAAACCTAGAAGACTTAGATGAATTGACCAACCTTCTTCAAGGCGGAATTGCACAAGCTATAGATGATGCAATGCCACCAATTGTATCACAGCCAGGATGTGATGACGGACTTATTCCTTTCGAGTCAGAAGAATCACAAAAAGCAGTTGGTATTGTTTTGGGTAGTGGTTTAAAACAACTTGAAATGGAATTTTCTCAAGATATGTTAGGTAAAGGCGAATTTGGTTCCGGTGAAAAAGGTTGGGGTATGTTAAACATGATCCTATCCGATACAGATGGAAACCCATTCACAGAACATCAACGAAAAGTTGCCAACAATATTAGTTCAGTTGACTTTGTTCAGGATTCATCACAACTTTATAAGGATGCAGAGGCAGAAGTTGGAGAATTCTTGGCACCATTTTTTGTCCCATCTGTAAAACTACAGCAACACCAATATCCTGCGTATGTCGCTGAGTGGATGTGGGAACAAATGAGAGCAACAACAATTCAATATGATTCAAATGTTACTCTACAAAAAGATAAAACTTATTTTAAAAGCTTTGAATCTTTAGGCTGGGAAGGTTGGTTCTGGACCGACATTAACCTTATTGCATTGCCTGATTTTGGCTGGAACGTCAAACTACAAGCTGAAATGGGACCAAAGAGACTTAAAATTACTAAGAAAAGTCGTAAGAAAACACCTGACGTTACGTTATCTTATGAAGATAATGCAACCGGCAATGGTTCATTTGTATCATGGGGTTATGATATTGAATTATATTTGCCAGAATTAGAAGCAATTAATCCAAATGTTTCCGAATTTCCTAGTTTGAGTATGCAAACGCTGGATAATCCTGATTTAGCCACAGTCACACAAGAAGCAAGTTTGACACCACTTGATCCTGCCTCAGTGGCTCAACAGAGATTGGATGAGTTGCTGCAACGCTTAGAAGCAATAAGGCAATTATTATCTACCCACAAGTATCGTCCAGGTGACAATGCTAGAATTACAATAAACGAAAAACAATCGGTTGGGACTCTTGAATTAAAATCGAGAGAATTTGAATTTTATAGTGTTGATACAACCTTAGATGACATCAATACAGAAGAATATCCAAAGTTTGAGAGCACTTTTGAATATGGTTCTCGACAAGTTCCCCAAATTGTTTTGCTAAAAGAAATTTTAACAAAAAACCAAGGAACAGAAGTTAATGTTTCAAAAACTCAATACGATAGTTTAATGAGTTTTATGTTTAATCAAATAAAAACAGAAATCGAAGGACCAGTAAATAACCAACTAATTCCTGGACCAGCTAAGCCAGCATGGTTGTATGGTGCTTTGTATGATGATTTGACAATGGATGATACAGAATACGTCGTTGACAAAAATCAGACACTCTCTGCGGGGGGAACTTTTTACGGTGATGCGGAATTACCAGATTATGATGAAGATGGCAATAGGGATGGAAATAGAGATATTGAAAATGATGACATGATTCTAGGCATCAGTAGAATGGAATATGAAGAAAAATACAACAATAGTGGACGCCCAAATCGAGTATTCTATCTTCACCCAGACACTTATGGAGGAACATATACTAAGCCAAAAATATACATCAAGCCAATTGAAAATAAAGGTTGGAGAGGCTTTATAGATGTTGTGTTCCCAGAATTAAGTCCATGTAAGCCTTCTAAAAAGAACATGGTTGAGTTTAATGATATTCAAGATAAGATGACTGAAGCATATACGTTTATGCCAGACGATCAAAGATTACAAGAAAAAGAATACTGCGCTGTTGAAGTGCCATATAATAGAATTCTTGAGCGTAGTGCAAAGGCAGGCATTCAGGGATTAGTGCAGTCAGCATGTAGAATATGGGGAACGACAGCAATGGTTAAAGCCATGGCTACATTTACTACCTTTGCACCTAAATTTCCAGAGACATGTAGTTCACTTTTTGCCGCTTATGTAGCTGAACAGATGGAGCTTTCATTCAAAGATCCAGGCGGTGCATGGTGGGAGTGGTTCTTGTCATTCAAGGACGAAGAATTTTGGTATGCATTTCTTGAGCAAGCCGTCCAGACATATGCTAGATTAGTTGATGATGGTGAAATTGAAGATCCGCCCGAATCTGTATTGAATGCACTCTACAAAATTAATGATATGCAAGAAAGGTATAGATATCAATACGATGAACAGCTTGACGCCGCTCGCGATTCTGGTAGAGCCGAACCGTGGCCATTTGACACACTCGACAGTTTCCGTTACGAAGAAAAGTTAAATGCCGTCAGAGCCACAGAAGAGCATGCCAAGCTAGTCTTAAAAGAAATGATTATGATGGAAATGAATACTGTAGGCGAAATATTCACAGAAAATATGAGTTCCATCGATATGGCTCCTGAATATTCCGACATGGACTATTACGCCATGACTAACTTATCTAATGGAGCAATTGATTTGTCTCTTGATAAAGTTATCAGAGAAGAAACAGTGGGACTGGAAATGTCAGGTTCTGGACACTTCACCAACGGCAGCGAGTTAGCTACTCCAGATGGTGAGCCATATGTTGGATATTATCACGTTACAGAAGATGAAAACGGAAATAAAATTTATATGGTCGGTGAAGCCCACTCAGAAGAATCACATTCGGAACTTACAGTTTTTGCTAATAAGATTATTGTTCCGATTGGAGATATAGCGCCAATTGGAGCAGCTATCTCGGAGGGCAAACCTTACACGTTAGAAAAATATATCAGCATCAATGGGGTAAGATATGTGCCTGATGAAGCTGTTGCAATAATAACTTCTGGAGATCCACAAAACAATATATCTGATGTTTATCCTGGCACACTTGAGCAAGTTATGTTTGAACCAAGAGATGCTAATTTGTATGATGAAGAAGATCCAGCGGATACTTCCATGGGAACAAGAACTAGAGTAGTAGGATTAAAGGGCGAACTTGGTGTTCGTTACGGCTTGAGTTTCTCAGTCAACATTGATGGTCGAGCTAGTGAGGTATGTAGCGTAGAAATTGATGCTCTCGACCTAAAGCTTGATCAGATGACAACCCTTGAAGGCAACTCTAAAATGTTGTTGTGTCTTATCAACAAACTTAAAGAACACAAAGACTTCCAACTTGTTACAAGGTATGTGTTCCCATTAAACAAGATTGTTGCGACATGGGCTATCTACAACGATTTTGGATTCTTGCATTCGATCGGACAAAAAACAGTTGGGAAAGGGGATAACAGATCTGGAATTCCAGCCGAAAAGCCGGGTGTCTTCGTAGAGTTATCAGAAGACAATGAACTTCTTGGTTATCAATTTACTCCTGGTTGGGAATATAAATCAGATCGAGCTAATCCTGCTGGTTGGCCATGGAGTTGGTTTGTTAATGATAATCCATGGGATGACTGGGATCAAGAATTATTAAGAAACTCAAGAAGTAGAATTAGAAACCAGTTCAAAAGATACTACCACAATAGAGACTTCGGTAATGTTCCAGACGACGGAGGATTCAGTCCTGGCAAGATTTTATTGAAAAATCTGAAGTCTGCTTTCGCACTGCCTCCATTAGCAGGACAAATGCCGTGGTCAATGAAACGTCGTCTAGTGAGTAATCCATTCAATGCTTATGGTCAAATATGCAAAAAAAGATAGTAAAGCATAATTAATAGAGAGGAATTTTAAATGTCATCGATTGGTATTAAAGTGCCCATTACATATGATTCTGGCGATGGGTTCACAATGTTGAAAACTATCGATGAAACAATAAAGCAAAACTTAAAAATGCTTATTCTAACAAATCCTGGTGAAAGAGTAATGGAACCGGAGTTTGGTGTAGGAATACAGCAGTTTTTGTTTTCTAATTTTTCCGAAAATATCAATAGTCAAATTTCTAATAAAATAAAGTCTCAAGTAAGAAGATACATGCCGGCGGTTACAGTTCATAGCATTAACTTTTTTGGGTCAGATCCAGATACTAATTCACTGTCAATTTCAATACAATACTTTGTATCGGATATTGGTTTGAGTGATTTATTAGAATTTACTATTTAGATCGAGGATAAAACATGTCGAAAGATCAAAAAAAGAATTTACCCATCAATTATACTAACAGAGAGTTTAGTGGAATCCGCAATGATCTCATGGAG
>Ga0181585_10003208_pt1 | contig 14396 bp, 11 predicted proteins | sample 071ome_29_FD_132469 | JGI IMG/M metagenome (GOLD analysis project Ga0181585, IMG submission 132469) | Coastal salt marsh microbial communities from the Groves Creek Marsh, Skidaway Island, Georgia - 071407BT metaG (megahit assembly) | ecosystem: Environmental > Aquatic > Marine > Intertidal... | reverse complement strand
CTTCAATGAAGCAAGAGACTGCTGTTTCAAGCCCAATAGCACCCATGGGAGCTAAATCAAACTCGATGTCATGAAGATGATCGGCGTATGGATCATGACTTGAAATACACGCATCGATATAACCATTTTTCAATCCCTCCAGTAGGGCATCCCTATCTATTTCTTCGCGAAGTGGCGGGTTGAGTTTTGAACAGTTTTGGTATGAACTTATTTTTTCTTGGGTAAATAGTAAGTGGTGGGCAGACACATCAGAGGTAATTTTTATACCATCTTCTTTTGCTTTTTTTACGAGGGATACTGAACCTTTAGATGAAAGAGAGCTTAAATGTATGGGAATATCTAGGTGACTTGAAATTAAAATCGACCTTTGTACGGCTAATTCTTCAGCAAGCCTGGGATTGCCACGCAAACCTAATTTTAGAGACAAAGCACTTTCATGGACATCGGTGTCGGTCGATAAATAGGAATCTTGAGGAAAATCTATAACAGTTAAATCAAACATTTTTGCATACTTTAATGCATTAAGAAATATTTGATTATTAGAAGGTGTTCGAGGGCAGTCACTTACCGCTATCACACCCACTTCCTTCAATGAACCAAGGGGGGCAATTGATATACCCTTTGATTGCAATGTTAGGCATCCACTCAAGAAGACTTTTATCGATGAATACTGTTTAATACGGTCTTGTATGTAACGAATTGTTGCAGGATTGTCTGATGCAGGGTTTGTATTTGGCATCGTTAATATCGAAGAGAATCCACCCCGAGCTGCCGCTCGGGTCAAGGATTTCATATTTTCGCTCTTAACAGCACCTGGGACTCGATTGTGCGTGCGTAAGTCTAACAAACCTGGAAGAATTGTGTGGTCTTTTAATTGGTACTTTTTCTCTGCTTTTTTAATACCATCATCGCAATGTAGCAAAGTTCCATCTCGTATGAATAAATCTCTTACTTCATCAATATTTTCAACAGGATCAATTATTCTCGCACCTAATAAATCAATGTTTTGTACGCTTAATTTATTCATGATTCTTGGAACTCGAATTATTTATGCACAGGTCAAGAATGGCCATCCTTACAGCAATTCCATTGGAAACTTGTTTGAGTATAACCGCTCGATCAGAGTCTGCCAGTTCAGATTCTATCTCAACTCCTCGATTTAGTGGACCTGGATGAAGAATAATTGCATCTTTTTTCATGACACTCAGCGACTCCTGCCCAAGTCCAAATACCTTTGCATATTCTGCGAGCGAGGGGAAGTGAGATGCACTCTGCCTTTCATGTTGTATTCTTAGAAGCATGACTGCATCCGCATCTTCAAGAGCAGATTGAGTATTATGCGTAACTCTTGCACCTAACTTTTCAAATTCTTTCGGTACTAACGTCGTAGGACCAGCTAAGGTTACTTTTGCGCCCAGTTTTAATAGTCCCCATAAATTTGAACGAGCAACCCTGCTGAAAAGAATGTCACCCAAAATTGTAATTTTCTTATTTTTTAAATCACCCATTCTTTCTCTCAAGGTGTAAATATCCAAGAGGGCCTGGCTAGGGTGTTCATGAGCACCATCACCGGCATTGATGATTGGAACATCTACGATTTTGGAAAGAAATAAAGGTGAGCCAGGTGAAGAATGCCTAAGGATGATAGCGTGTGCTCCCAGAGCCTGGACATTCATGGCTGTATCCTTCAGGGTTTCTCCCTTTGTAAGACTGCTTGCCTCTCCACTTACAGTAATGATATCAGCACCTAATGATTTTGCCGCTATTTCAAAAGCCACTCTGGTCCTAGTGCTGGGCTCCATAAATAAATTAATGATTCGTTTGCCACTAAGAGAACCTGATGCCAAGTTTTGGTTTTTTTTATTCTTAATTGAATTCGCTTGATCTAATATAAAAGTAATTTCGCAAGGGCTTAAATCCTCAACAGCCAGCAATGATTTTCGGTTCCAATTCATTAGTGCCAAAAGGTTTCTTGTTTTTCTGATTTGGGTTGTGTTGCGGAATCGCTCTTGGGCATATGCTTTGGTGCAGATTGTGTATTCTTCTTTAAACTTTCTTGTTTCTTGCTAACCATTGCTCTCAATATCTCCCTAACTTTTTGCTTCATCCAGATAGCAGTAGGAGACTTTGAAGAGAAATCTGCAGGTCCGTTGTTGTGAACTCTACCATTTTCAACAAGGTTGCATGTCTGGGCAAATTCATCTTCGTCCGCTGGATCATAAACCGCATAGGTTTTTCCTCCCATTTGCTTAACAACAGCAAAAACCGGTACATCGCTTGGCCCATCAGCTACATAAATTAATTGATCAAATGGAACTCTTCGGTGTTCGTGAGGTACAGACGCATTAACATCTAGCTTTGAATTTTTATTACAACCTTTGTTAATTTCGAAAATAAATCTAGTTTTTATCGTATTATCTACCGCCAATCCAATCTGAGAGATCTCGGGATCGATTGGTAAAGAAAGGTCTTTTTGACTCAAATAATTAGGCGGTAGAGCCGATTCAATAAATTCAGAGGCAAAAACTCCTTCTACATAATTCGCAATATCACTTCCTAAAATCATTTGAGCCAAACCGGTGCTTATAATGTAGTGTTCCACTTTTATATCATAGTTCCTAAACGCAGTTTCATTAGGAATGGATGCTATTTCATCGAAAAATTGAGGGAGTCCAGGATAAAAGGTTAGTTCTCTGCCTAATTGTAAAAGTTTGTGATTAGTTAATCCTCGCATTGGGCCATTTTTTACATAACTGAGTAGATGGTTTAGGTAGATGGTTTCTCCAGAAACTGTTTGACCACGAAGAGCGTAGATTTGAGGTAATTGATTAACCTCCGCCCAAAAAACTTTTTCATTTATACCAAAATAATTAAAAAGGGGGGTTTGCATGTAACCCGGTATAAGGGTTTTATCAAAATCCCATACACACGCGATCACATTGTGAGTGTGCGGTTGATTGCTGTACAAAGCTTTACTCAATTTAATCGTTTTCCTTCTATTATTCCTTTATAAAAAAATTGTATGAAAGAGCTACCAAATATCGAACCCTTTCGACTTAGATTCAAGGAGATTGAACTCCAACTTGGTGACCCTGAGGTATTTAAGGACGCTCGGCGAGCAAGTGCATTGAACAGAGAGCATAATCGTATAGGAAAGATCTTAGAAATATTTGATGACACCCATCATTGCCAATCAGAAATTACTTCCACTAAAGAATTGCTTGATGATCCTGAAATTGGTGAATCAGCTCGCGAGGAAATCAGCCTACTTGAACAAAAACTTAGCCAATTAAAGAGCTCCTTACTTATCGCTATGTTGCCCGAAGAAGAGGATACTGGAAAAAATACAATTGTTGAAATAAGGGCTGGTGCAGGAGGTGATGAGGCTTCTCTTTTCGCGGCAGATCTATTTCGGATGTATTGTCGATACGGAGAAAGTAAATCCTGGGGGTTTGAGTGTCTTAGTCAAAGCTCTTCAGAAACTGGAGGTTTTAAAGAGGTTGTTTTTATTTTCAAAGGTGATGATGCTTGGTCTAAAATGAGATTCGAAAGTGGAGTACATCGGGTTCAAAGAATACCAGTGACTGAAGCGGGAGGGCGGATTCACACATCAACTGCGACGGTTGCAGTGCTACCAGAGGCTCAGGAGGTTGAAATTTCGATAGACTCACAAGATCTAGATATAAGTGTCTGTCGAGCCTCAGGACCTGGAGGGCAGGGAGTAAATACGACTGATTCCGCAGTGCAAATATTGCACAAACCTAGTGGAATTCAAGTATACTGTGCGGACGAAAGATCGCAGCTTAAGAATAAAAATAAGGCAATGACTGTACTTAGGTCTCGTTTGCTCCAAGCTAAACAGGCAGAAGAAGACGCAAAGTATGCCAAAGATAGAAAAAAACAAGTTGGTTCAGGTGATAGAAGTGAGAGAATTAGAACATATAATTTTCCACAGAGCCGCTTAACAGATCATAGAATAAACTACACATCCCACTCATTAAATGACTCAATGATGGGAGACCTTGATCATCTAATCGATGCCCTTACAGCCCATGACCAAGAAATTAAACTAGAAAACTTACTGCACGATGGTCCTCAATAATTCTCTTTCAATTGTAGATGTAGTTACCAAATCTTCTGATTTCCTGAAAAAAAAAGGAGTAGCTAACTATAAAATTGATGCAGAATGGATTATTGCCCATGTTCTTGAATGCAAAAGAATGGATCTTTATTTACGATTTGGTGAAGTAATAAGTCCCGAAAATCTGAATAAAATTAGAGCATTAATCGTAAAGCGAGGCAAAAGAGTTCCCTTACAGCACATACTAGAAAATGTACCTTTTGCAGATTTAAAATTAAAGTGTGATAAAAGAGCTCTCGTACCAAGACATGAAACCGAATATTTTGTCCAATTATTAATTAATAAACTAACAAAAGATTTTAAAGGTAAAATAGTCGATTTGGGCTGTGGCAGTGGTGCTATAATTTTAGCACTTTGCTATCATTTGCAGAAGGCAAAAGGCGTTGGTTATGACAAATCAGTTAAGGCTCTAAAGCTAGCTAATGAAAATAAAATTGGTTGTAATTTAGAGGATCGAGTTAAGCTAGATACATTAGACTGGAATGAGGAGGAGTCTTTGTCTGGTGATATTGATTTAATCGTCTCCAACCCTCCATACTTAACTGAAGAAGAATGGGCAACAGCCGAACCCGAAGTAAAAATGCACGATCCATACAATTCCCTCGTTGCGAAAGATGATGGATTTGCAGATATTGAAAGGGTTACAATGATTGCTACCAATACACTTAATCAGGGAGGTTACCTTGCAATAGAATTTGGACTACACCACCTAGAGCCCATCCAAAAAATAATGGAAAAAAGCTTTGATGTTGAAATATTAAGTGATCAATTTTTGGTAAGAAGATTTGCTTTTGCTATTAAAAAATAAAGTTAAATTCCCGAACCTTGATCTTGCTTGTTATGAGATAATTGCATGTAACTTATTTCATTGACCCAGTCTTTCATAATTCTGAGACTTTCGTGTAGTTTGATATCAAGAGATTCCGGTTTTAAGTATAAATCTTTTGAAGCATTCTGTTCGTCACCGGTTAAACCTCTAACCGCTAGCGATTTCTCTTTTTGATCTTGCACAACCTTTAAAACAAGTTCACGACAGGGGAAGGAAAGTGCGGCAAGAGAGTCAAACTCCTTGGACAGGGATTCCGTTTTGTTTAAGTCAGAAATTTTTTCTATCAAGCGATTATTTAAATTCAGAGAAACTGTCTTTTGTTCCCGTTTTTGCCTAAACCAAGAGATATGCTTTTCAAGATATTTAAATTCTTCTGAAACCTGTTGCCTTTGTTGGCTCAACTTAAGCAAGTTATTAATAGTCGTATCTTTGTACTTAAATTCTGCTGCTGGTCGCCGAAAATTAACCTCCTCAATTTTATCCCAAGCAAGGGCTTTTTCCAAATCCGATTCGCCGATGGGTAAGTACTGGTTAATTGAGTGCATCGAAATATCGCTGCTCACTCCTGTCAATTGGGTGCTCTCTCCTGATGGAAGGTAATATTTCTGAATAGTTATTTTAGCCGCACTTCTTTTGCCATTATGCGGTGTCATTAAAAATGGCATATTCATGGGAATTAGCGACTGGACAGTGCCTTTGCCATGTGTTGAGGTATCACCGACAATGATCGCCCTTCTGTGATTTTTCAACGCACCTGCAACGATCTCAGAGGCCGATGCACTATACCTAGAAACCAATATGATGAGCGGACCATCCCAAGCTAGTTTGGGGTTGAAGTCGAACTTCTTTCTAACTTTACCATCCGAACTCTTAACCTGAACGACGGGTCCTCTAGATATAAATAAGCCTGCAAGATTAACTGCCTCACTTAAATACCCACCTCCATTTCTTCGTAAATCTAATACTAAGCCATCTATAGATTCTCTCTTAAGATGATTGATTAGCTCTTCAACATCATCCGTTGATTTGTGTCCCTCATCTCCAGATCCGTAGAAAGAAGGTAACTCAACCACACCCAATCGTAGACTTTCCCCCCCGTTGTCAACTTGGTGCAAGGTAGCACTTGCAAGATTGGCAGTAAGTTTGATTTTATCCCTGACTATTTTAACTATTTTACTCGATGAAGGGTTAGTGGAGGGTCTGATGTTTAGTCTTACGATCGTATCTTTGGGTCCTTTTATTAACTCAACAATTTTGGAGAGCTTCATTTCCACAACATCAACAAACTCTCCAGTTTCTTGGGCGACCTGTAATATAATATCCTCAGGTTCTAATTGGCGAGATGCTTCTGCAGGACCCCCAGGCAGCAATTCTTTAATCGTACAAAATCCATCCTCGTCCGTTAGTACAGCACCAATTCCGACAAACTCGTTATTCATAGCTTGGTCAAACTTCTCTTTTTCTTTAATGTTAAGGAAAGATGTATGTGGATCAAACATTTGAGTAAGAGTAGTTAAATACAATTCTTGCACATCGGTTGCCTCGAATGCCAAAATGTTCTTCAACCATCTTTGGTATTTTTTTTGGATTTTAGCTAAAACTTCACCTTTCTTTTCATTAATCAGATTGGAAGGATTGGGTTGGGTCTCATTCTCATCAATTTGCGAAAGAACTTCGTTGATAAATTCGTGGGTTACAAGTTTACTCCACGTATGATCCAGAGATTTTTGGCTACTTGACCATTCTGCATCAGAGCGATCAACGAAATAAGACATATTGGAATCTACATTGGGTGCAAATTCTAATTGTGACAAGGTATGCTTGAGTCTTTTGACGGCCTTTTTTCGATATAAATCATAAATTTCGAAAGCTGGAAACAAGTTACCTTGTTTTAAGTAAGTGATCAGTGTTGGTTTGTATCTTTCAACAAAATCAATGTAGTCGTCACGAGTGAAAAATAGCTTCTGTTTGTCAAGGTTTTCTAGGTAATTTTTGATAAACAGATTTGGATCAAGTTCTGAAATAGATAGTTTTTTGAAATGAGCTTTTTCGAGTGCACTTAGCAACCATTTGGTTTCATCTACCATGATGTCAGTGGCAACCAATGGGGATGCATCCGCAAAATTAATAAGGTCTTTTTCAAAATTATCCGTGCTTGATGCCAGTCGCTTTATTGGATTAACAGCAATCAAACTGCTTTTCTCTGCAAAACCAGAAGAAAATAAAATTGATTCATCAATGATCTCCCCTCGAGTTAGGAAAGAGCTTAGGCAGACAAAGGTCAAAAAAGTTTTATGTAGTTTTTTCAAATGAACACAGTGTGTAGATTAACTATCTAGCATTTTCTTGGCTTTTTCCAAAGTTTCTTTTTCTCTGGGTGTGAGAGCACCAAAACCCTTTGAGTTGATTTTATCCAAAATACGGTCAGTTTCTTCGCGGATAGAACTGCTGGAGCCAAAATTTACACGATAATTTGTTTTCAAGAAATTACTTTGTTTAGAATTTTTTGAAGGATTCTGGAATTTTGGGGTGCTCACAAATTTGAACGGAAATTGAATCAAGCCATTGGTAGTTAAGTGAAAAATGAGTCCGCAAAACATGCCACCCAAATGAGCCGAGTGAGCAATACCTCCAAGGCCATGTAGCTCAGAGTTTACGAATCCATATAATTCTAAACCGAGAGTTCCATATAATATCCACCTAGGTTTAAGACTTACTGGTAAGACAAAAAAAAGGAGGAGGGTTATGGGGTTATTTGGTTTTTCAAGACAGAAAAAACATAATGCCCCCAAAACCAAAGCAGAAACTCCTATAATAAACCTGCTCGACTCAAAGTTGAAGGGAACCCAAGCAATGATCCCACAAATTAAACAAGCTATGATGAAGTGTATAAATTTGCGTGAACCAAGTAGATGTTCGATGGGCCGGCAAATGAAATGAATACCCAGTAGATTAAAAAGCAAATGAAACGGCCCTTCATGTAAGAACCCATAGGTAATCATTGTCCACAGAGAACCACTGGAGAAACGACTCCAACTAAATGAGAGCATCTCTTTAAGGGGCGATGGATAAAGAAATAGATTTACCAAGGAGTCTATTAGAAAGATAGTAATCAATAAGATTATGATTATGTCACAGACCGATCTCTCTAATATCGCCTGCGGGGATTGCATATATTTTCTATCGTAGAGCATTTTGTACTATCTATCTTTTCTCTATATGATTAATAATCAACTGAAAACAAAAATGTGATTAATTTTTTTAGAAGTGAATTATCGTTGATTGTTTTATTCTTTATAATCATTTCATTTATAATAATTTTTGGTTATTTTGAAAACGCAAACTTAATATGCTCATTTATTCTGATTTTGTGTTTTGCTTTGATTTATGTATTAAAAAATAGTTTTTTAAAGAAGAAAATTATTTTTTTAGTTCTTATTAGTGGTGTTTTTTTATTGAGAATTAATGTAGAATACAAAAGCTTAAATAAAAACATCATTAGTGGGTTTTGTGGAATAAAAGAATATAAAGTTAAATTACTTCCAGTTCAGAGAGGATTTTTAGATAGTGAAAATAGATCCTTCGGTAGGATAATTGAAATAGAACCAAATAATGATGCAATACTTGGCCGAAAAGTAGAAATTGAAAATATTCAATACCTTAAACTAAATACCTTAGATCCCGTTCATATTTTAACTCAAATAGAATTAAAAAGATCAAGCCAATTTGTTGCATTAAAGAATATAAGAGAATGCCCTCAATTTTCATATAAAACCTTACATCTTATTAAGGAGTTTGAGAAAGATTTTCAAAGTTTCGATAAAAGCAAGGCGTTTTGTTTTGGTTGGGGAATGCTTACTGGTTCGAAATACCTTATTGATAAGGATATTTTCCATGTATTTGAAAAAACCGGTTTATTACATTTGTTTGCTGTTAGTGGTTTGCATATGGGGTTTCTATACTTAATTTTAAGTTTCCTATTACGACCTTTAAGGCTGCCTGCTGAAGTATCACTTCTTGTGAAAATTACCCTCGGTTCGGCATACTTATATATAATTGGGTTTCCTTCTTCTGGGCTAAGAGCATTCATTATGATTTTGTGCTATGAGGTTGTTTGCGTTATAAAATGTAAAAATAAAAACTTTGTTTTTTTATGCCTATCAGGAATATTGATTTTGTTTATAAAACCTAGTTCACTCTTCGACTTAAGTGCTCAATTATCTTTTACCGTGGTATCATTCATTTTATTTTCTATAGAAAATTATTATTTAAATAAAAAGAAGTCTTTTATAAATACTTTATACAATTTACTTATTGTGTCATTATCTGCTGCCTCAGGATCCGCACTTCTCTTACTAGATAATTTTAATTATTTTCCCATGTTAAGTGTATTTACAAATGTTTTGATTACTCCCTTTATTTTTGTTTTTTACACAATTAATTTATTCGCATTTTTAGTGTTTTTTTCTTTTGGTTCGATATTTTTGTTTTTTCTTTGCGACGCTTTCTATCAAATCATTGAATATATAGCTAGATTTTCGTATTTTCTTACAAATTTATTTGGTTTTAATGAAGAAATTTATTTAGAAATTCATTCTTTCTATCATTTATTTTTGTTTTTTTTATTGATTTTTTCTTTCTGCTTCAAAATAAGCATTAGAATGCGTGTAGGTTTTATATTAACTTACTATTTCTGCTTTTGGATATTTTGTTTTTTTCAATTAAATTAATTTAATTTGTACTATGTTTGTTGCCATATTAAAATTAATCTTTAGACTTCGATAAATATGTACCCCACGGACAAAATAGATCAGTGGCATTCCGGTCAAGGTTGCTGGAATCATATTAATTCCGATGATTGGAATAACTGGGGGTGGCATTTAAGGAATCGCTTATCATCTAAGGAACAAATTGAAGAATTTATCAACTTAACTGACGACGAATGCATTGGTCTTGATGTCTCCAAAAATAAACTACTGGTTTCGATAACTCCCCATTTTTTTAATCTTATTGATCCGGACAATGTTAATTGTCCAGTTAGAAAGCAACTTATTCCTACGGGCAAGGAAGGGAACACTTTATCTTATGAAAACCCTGACCCGGTTGGAGAGGAATCCTCGATGGTTGTCCCTGGTTTGGTTCACAGATACCCTGATAGGGTTTTATTTTTAACCACCGATCGATGCGGTGCTTATTGCAGATATTGCACGAGAAGCAGGCTTGTTTCTAATGCACAAGGATACGGGTTTCACCCAAATTTTGAAGAAAATTTAGATTATATTCGGAAACACACAGAGATTAGGGATGTTCTACTAAGTGGAGGTGATCCTTTGTTACTTTCTGATGCTAAATTGTCGTACTTATTGTCTGAACTCTCGGAGATTAGTCATGTGGAGTTTGTTCGTATTGGTTCCAGATTGCCAGTCTTTTTACCTCAACGAATCACGGGTAATCTTATAGATGCACTCCAAAAACACCCCAATGTTTGGATGAGTATTCATGTAAATCACCCCAAGGAATGTACATTTGAATTAAGAGACGCATGTTTTAAACTTACTAGGGCAGGGACACCCCTTGGCAATCAATCTGTCTTACTTAAGGGAATTAATGATGACCTAGATGTCATGAAAGGTTTGATTCACAGACTTTTAATGATGAAAGTGAGACCCTATTATTTATATCAATGTGACCTTGTGCCAGGTAGTTCACATTTTAGAACTCCAGTAACTAAAGGTATTGAGATTATAGAGGGCTTAAGGGGAACCACCACGGGATATGCTGTTCCTCAGTTCGTAATCGATGCTCCGGGGGGTGGCGGTAAAATTCCTATAAATCCAAATTTTATCAATGAGGTAAAGGGTACTGCATGGGAGCTAAGAAATTTTGAGGGAAAAACTTTTACCTATCATTCTACAGAATAGATCCGTGCATTAATCGGTTCTGATCGGCATAACTACACAAAGGAACTTGGACGAGTTGTTGGAGTCTTCCGGGGTAACCTTGAAAACTCCAGGACTCATATCATCCCTAAACTCAAAGACTACTTTGTCACTGTTTATTGATTTTAAGGGGTCCAGTAGAAACTTAGGGTTAAAAGAAACAACTGCATCATCTCCGTTATATTCAATCGGCATAGATTCACTCGCGTCCCCTAGAGTGCTTTGACCGAAGATTTCCATTTCGTTCTTTTTTAACCTGAGGGTTACTTTTTCATCTGAAACCAGGGCTGCTCTATGGACACATTCAAGCATTAATTCTCTTTCGATTGTGGCTAAGTTAAAATCATCTTGAGGGATAACCTGTTTGAAGTTTGGGTATTTTCCCTCAACCACCTTGGAGATTAGATAGATAGACTGGCTAAAACCATGGTTCGAATCTTTTTCTACTCGAACTGCGAGTTTGAGAGAAACTTGTCTGTCCGTAAAATTCAATTCTATTTTATCTGCTACATTTGGTAATCTTTCCAATTCTGTAACCGTTAATGAAGGTAGAATAAACTCTCCATTGTTTTCTCCACTCGATTTCTCTTTTTTGCTAGTTACTGCTAGTCTCCTTCCATCTGTTGCTACGAGTGAGATATTTTCCTCATCTTTTTGAAAAAAGACCCCCTTTAACATGTAGCGCTCTTCATTAACTGATTGAGCGTAGGAAACACTTTTTAACATAGTTGTAAGTTCTTCTCGCTCCAAAACGAAACTTTTACTTGATTCTAGCTCAGGAAGAGGCGGGAATTCCTTACTCTCCATACCTATAATATTAAAAATGGATCCCCGGGTGGATATCGTGGCTTTGGGAGAACCTGAAGTAGTTACATTTACTTCCATATCTGCAAGTTCACGGACGATTCTGAGTAACTCTTTAACGGGTAGAGTGACTGAGCCCTCTTCTTGGATATCTGCCGTTACCGAACATTTTATTCCAAGGTCAAGATTCGTAGTTGATAGATAAACATTGCCTCCAGATGCTTCGAGTAAAACATTCTGCAGGATTGGCATGGTTTTGCGTGAGCCAACAACATTTGAAACAAGTTGTAAACCTGAACTGAAGTGATCTCTATTGATTTTAAAATTCATCTAAAATGTTTTGGGTTGGTTTCGATGTTTAAACAACAATTAATTATTAAGATAAGAATTAAAAAATAAAATCTTAATTATATTATACTTTACAAATAAGATTAACATTTTTGTAAGTAATTGAAAATTAACAAAATAGAAAACCCTTTAATGTGAATAAAAAAACTAAAATATTCTTAAGAACTTTCATCTGTCGATAAACTTAAGGAAATCCACATGTTTTACAAAGTTGTAGAGAAGTTATTTTTTTCTAATCGAGTCGAGGTAATCCCAAAAGCTTTGGTGGTTTTCTATTACCGTTTCTTCGGAAGCGGGTAAGTTGCAACGAATCATGAAATCCTGAAACGAATTTTTTTCTAATATAAACTGACAATGAAGGGCCGTGTCACAACGCTCGAAATAAACACGAAGGTCGCCGATGCGGATTCTGTAATATGTCATTCCTTTACGGACAAACTTACCGACATCTGCACTTTTCTCTAAAAGAATATTACTTGAATAGGCACTTAACTGCTCTACAAGGTTGAGTTGCTCCAACTGGGGCAGTGACGAAAGGATATCCAAGCTTTGCGAAGAAAATGTAATCTGTCTCACAAACAACCAGCTAATTGAGCGCCATCAACAATGCAACTTAAAGAAACAACGATAATCAATTTATGACTTCTCGTAAAACAAAGTGATGTTATAAAGTTATTTAAAGGGATATATGAAAAACGAATCAAAAGAAGCAAATGATGCAAAATCGGTTCTCCTTAAAGAGGCATTAGCTATTAAAGAAGCGGCAGATCGTATATCAAATGAAGACCTAACTTGTGCAATTGATATACTTCAAAGAGAAAACGGGAAAATTGTAGTTACTGGTATCGGAAAATCAGGACATGTGGGAAAAAAAATGGCAGCGATGCTTTGTAGTACGGGTTCTCCAACAGCCTACCTTCACCCATCAGAAGCGGTTCATGGAGACCTTGGTATTCATCAATATGGAGACCCTGTAATCTTTCTTTCAAATAGTGGTACAACACCGGAGTTACTATATTTGGAGCCTGTGTTTCGCTCAAGGGGAGCTCAAATAGTAGGAATTTTAGGAAACCCCCAAAGCCCATTAGCAGAAAAAGTAGATGTTCTCTTAGATGCTTCAGTGAAAGAAGAAGCGGACCCGCTAGGCATTGTTCCAACGGCAAGCTTTGCAGTAGCCGCAGCTCTTGGAGACGCTTTAGGTTCGGCATTGATGAGTCGAAGAAACTTCGACAAGAATGAATACGCAAAAACGCATCCAGCGGGTCAGTTGGGTAGAAACTTAATCCTTAGAGTAAAAGATGTTTTCCATCTAAAAGAAAAAGTAGCCTGTTTAAACGAAAATGCCCGGATCAAAGAAGCGGTCATTGAAATGTCTAAATTTCCATTGGGTGCAGCTTGTATTCTCAATAATGACAAGCTAATTGGCATAATAACCGATGGTGACCTAAGGAGAGCACTACAAAAAGCGGAAAACCTCGTAGAATTACAAGCGACAGAAATCATGTGTCATCAACCCAAAACAATCGGTCCAAATGAAAGCCTTGGTGAAGCTCTTAAATTCATGGAACAAGGTAACCCAACTCCAGTATCTATACTTCCCGTGGTATGTCCTGACAGGGGAACCCTCTTGGGTCTTCTAAGACTACACGATATCTTGGCACCCTGAAGATGATCAGAAAAAAAATATATCTCACATGTATGCTGTTAATATCCAGCAGTTGCCTCTTCTACCTAGTCATACAGGTGAATCAAGCACTTCAAGAGTATAAGCACTGGCAAACAAGGGAATCCGTTTTGGAAAAAGAGCTTCAAGTTTTACGAGAGGAAGCCAAGTTACACCAGCAGTTTCTTGATAGACTTAGACGCAACCCTGATTTTCAAGATGAGGTAGCCAGAAAAGAATTGGGATATGGCAAACCTAATGAGTGGCTCTATCGGTTTCCTGAAGAACCCACGCAAAAAAATAGATGAATCATCTATCATTGGCAGAAGGACTGAGGCAAAATTTCTCTTCAGTAGGACAAGAACATGTTTTTAAATTCTGGAAAGAACTGAATAATGAAGAGAGGGCGGTCTTTATTCGCCAGCTTCAAACTGTCGACTTAGATGAGCTAACTTGCTCTTGGCGTGACATCCAGAGTGGAACCAAGCAACCCTTAAGTGGCCTTCAAAAACCCCAATCTGTTTTACCATTAAACCCGAGAGAAAACTTAACAAAATTTTACAAAGATCTTGGGGAAGATATTTTGAGCCAGAACAAGGTGGCCGCCTTCACGGTAGCTGGAGGGCAGGGAACTCGACTTGGTCACAAGGGACCCAAGGGGACCTTCAAATG
>Ga0181585_10003204_pt1 | contig 14401 bp, 9 predicted proteins | sample 071ome_29_FD_132469 | JGI IMG/M metagenome (GOLD analysis project Ga0181585, IMG submission 132469) | Coastal salt marsh microbial communities from the Groves Creek Marsh, Skidaway Island, Georgia - 071407BT metaG (megahit assembly) | ecosystem: Environmental > Aquatic > Marine > Intertidal zone... | reverse complement strand
TGATGCTGACCCTTGTTATAAGAACTACCCCCTTCTTGATAAAACTACTGTTTCTTAGCATTCAAACCGTTATAGTGTACTGAATACGAGAATCTATCTTTCAATGTCAGTTTTTAACGAAGATATTATCAGTGAGGTATGGAAACATATACCATTTACTTATATGAAAATGGTATCGACAACCTCGAAAAATTTCTCATATCTATACAATAATATGACTATCGAAGATAGGGAAACTGCTAAGTACAAAGAGGCGGGTAGTCTTTCAAAGTATTGTTCTATTATTATAGATGAAACATGTAAAAATAATAAATACAAAAAACCTCATTTGACTTTTATCTTTACTAAGTATCTTGATAATTATAAAGATAAATACTCAGCTGATTCATATAATTATTATTTGATTTCTCTTGTCTTTGTTATTCTCACTCATACTGTAAACAGAAAATTTAATAAGGTTATGGAAATAATAAACGCAACAAAATATCATGATAATAATAACAATATTGCTACATTAATGTTCTTGACAAAACTTATAACTACCCCCTTTCTTTTTGATAAAAACTACGCATGGTATACTTCAGATTTATTGAATACTGTTTGTAAACTTTACTACTTCCATTTGACTAAAAATATGTTTGTTGATAAAAAAAATTTTAGAGATACTAGAGAACTAGAATTAAATATGTTTAAATACAAATACAATTATAACTATTTGAAATTTACACATAAACTACCAAATTATATATTGAATTATTTAACAGAACTTGTATGATCTCGGATTTTAACTTCTATCGCATATTATATTTTTTATTTTTTTTTAATTAATATATAAAAATTGATACACTTAAAACTTTTTAATTTAATATATTATTATATGGATTTTTGTAATATATGCGCTAATAATGTTTCGAATTTTGAATTAAAAAATTGTCCTAATTGTAAAAAACTAGCTTGTTTACACCTTTGAACATTTAAAACGCCGACCTAATTCAAATATTTTTTAGGTTTTCTTTTCATTGTTGATGATTTTTTTACATATTTTTCATTCCTATCATATGCTACTTTTATTAGATTTTTATAAATATTTATTGGTATTTCATCTATCTAATACATCTTTTACATTATTAACTAATTTATTATATGTTAATCCCTTTTTCTTCTGTAATCGTGATTTTAATACATTTAAGTATCCTTCTATCGCATTTGTATAATGTTGATATGGAACAGTATAGTGTTAAATCTTGATATTTTATTTTTAATTTAGTTAATAACTCATCTATAGTAATCGTTTTATTTTTCTCATGTTGGTGTTTTATAAATGAAATATGACTGTTACTAATTTTATATGCTGTATAATCTCTTTTCTTTCGTGTAATGTTATTAATGGATTTATATTTATCTACCCACCTCATTAAACTTCTTTCAGAACAACCGAATATTTTTTTACAAGTATGGACTTGATTTTTAGAATGTGATAAATAGTATTTAACTGTTGATAATTTATAATCATTACTTTTATGAGTAGGCATATTATTTATATAATATATTATATATTATATATTATATATTATATATATAATGTATGATATAATTATTTTTGGTGGTGGTTTATCGGGATTAACATTAGCCCACGAATTAATTAAAAAAAAATTTAAGATATTAATTATTGAAAAAGATAATGACTTAGGTGGAATGGTACGTAGTGATACAAACAAAAATTTATTTCCTTCAGAACACTCTTGGAGAGGTTATGCCCCATTTTATAAAAATACTTTTCAATTAATGAAAGAAATACCTTATTATGATACAAATGTATTTAATAATTTAAGCATTCCTATAGAATTTTATTTACTATATGACAAAAAATATCATTATAAATCATTATTAACTATTAAAGATAGAATAATTTTATACTATATAGGTATTAATTATTTATTATCTGATAATAGAAGAGAGTATTATTATTCTTATAATATACAACCATTTCTAAAAAAATATTTATCATATGATGGGTATAATCATATAGTTAATTTTGTAACAGGACCAGGTTATGGAATGAATAAAAATGAATTATCTATGGGGCATTTATTTCATTTTCCAGTTATTTCGCAAATAAATAAAGAACAATATACACATACACATTCTTCAACTGATAATAAAAATAATTACACTCATCATTCAACAGATAATTGGCATGTTATGAATGGTCCTACAAATGATGTATGGATTAATCCGTGGATTAGACACTTAAAAGAAAAAGGTGTTGATATTTTGACTAATACTGAATTAGTAAAAATAAATCATAAAAAAAATAATATAACTTCTGTAGAAATTAAACAAAATGGAATAATTTATCAATTAAAGTCAAAAGAATATATATTATCAATTAATCCATTTAATACAGTAGATATTTTAAGAAAAAGTAAAATGCAAGGTTTATATAATAATTTTAAATCATTAACTGATAATACAAAAAGTAAGCAAATATCATTTCGTATAGGGATAAATAAAGAAATTAAGTATCCAAATGATAATATTGCATTTGTTATGAATGATAGTGAATTTAATATTACTTGGTATCCACAAGAAAAACATTGGAAACATAAACCAAACATCAAATCATTATGGAGTGGAACAATAATAGATTTTGAGAAAAATGGTAAATTATTTAATAAAAATGCTGAACATTTAGATAATGAAAGTTTAAAAAAAGAAATTATATATCAAATATTACGCTCAAAAAGTTTTAGAAAATTAATATATGATAATAATGGATTTTATATAAATAAAGAAGATATAGAATATATTGAAATATGGTATGAATGGAATTTCAACAATGATATTCAAGAACAAACAAATAAAAAATGGGTTAATAATATTTATAATGAAATTTTTCGCCCTTTACAAAAAACAGAATATAAAAATCTATTTTTATCAGGTGCTCATACAAAAACCAGTATAAATATCTGGTCTATGGAAGGTGCTATAGAAAGTGGTAAAATAACTGCTAATTATATTTTAGATAAGTATAATAAACCAAATATTAAACATTATAAACACGATGCTCCTTTCTATATTAAATTAATTCAATATATAGATAATATTTTATACAAATTATATTTACCAAATATAATTAATTTATTAATCATATTAATATTATCTTATATTTTATATAGATATATTATAAATGCAAAACACATTAAAAAATTTTTACGAATGGTCAAAATGGGAAGGTATTATGCATAATATTTTATTATTATTAGTGATATACATATTGTATTTATTCTTTATTAATAAAAAAGAAAGAACACTACCAAATATTTTATTATTTACAATTATTATTAGTATTGATACATTAATTCATCAAAATATTAATATACGCAATCATAAAAACACTAATTATTTATAACATAGATTTCATTAATTGTATTTCCTTTTCTTGCGTATCAATGATTTCTTTCGCTAATTTTTTTAATTCTGGATTATTTGTTTTATTATATATTTTATGAGAGGTTGTTAATGCGGTAGAATGATGACTAATCATTCTTCTTAACCATTGTTTATCATCAACTAATAATTGTTGTCGTAATAATAGTATTGATACGCCAATAGATAAAATAATTCCAACAAAAAAAATGGGCATATTAAAATGCCCCATTGATAAATAATGAACAATCTCGTGAGCCCATATCATATTTGAAGCCATTAATAAACCACCATAAAATAGTGTTTGTGATATATACAAATCTGAAAATCTATATGCTAATATGTTCATAGGATTAAACAGCATACCAATAACTACCATTACTATAAACATAATAATTTGTCTTTTATATAAAGTTGATTTCATTTATATATAATACAAAGATAAAAATTGGCGTTTTAAATGTTCAAAGGTGTAAAATGTATTAAAATATATATTTCTTAATTCTTATATAAATAGTAAATTTAGGTTTTTTTATTATTTTTATTATTAATATTATAAAAATTATTTATATTTATGAAATCCACTTTTTAAAAAATATCTTTTTTATTTGAAGTCTTTGTATTTGATAATAATAATATAAAGCAATATGTTTAAATATTCAAATGTGTTAAAAAAAAGTACATTTCATAAATTTTAAAAAAATTTTAAAACATTTTATAAAAATTATAAAAATAAAAAAAATGTACTTTTTAAAATACCTTTTTATTTAGATATATGAATTGTAATGAATTCTGAATACTCTAATATATTTATTTTATCTAGTTATACTAATTAATTAATTTTTAAAAAATTGATATATAAATGTTAAGTATAATTATATTTATAATAATGTCTTTGGAATATTCGGTAATATCACGCAGTATAACAAAAAATCTTAATAAAAGAATAAAAAAAAATAATGGTATATATTTTACACCACCTAAAACTATATTGAAGAATATAGACTTTCTAAATCCATATTTACAACAAATTAAAAGCGTTCTTGAACCATCATGTGGTTCATGTGAATATATTACAAAATTAGATAATTTGTTTAATCTTGATTTTACATGTATTGAAAAAAATGAAGAAATATATAACCAAATAAAAACATATGAAAAAGATAATATTAAAATCTTAAATATTGATTTTATTAATTATGATATTGAAAATAAATTTGATTTGATAATTGGAAATCCACCATATTTTGTTATACAAAAAAATATTGTATCCAGTGAATATTACGAATACTTTGAAGGTAGACCTAATATATTTATAATATTTATCATTAAATCATTGAAAATGATAAAAGAAAATGGTATATTATCATTTGTATTACCATATAGTTTTATAAATTCTTCTTATTATAATAAAGCAAGAAAATACATATATACTAATTATAAAATTTTAAATATAATTGATTGTAAAGATGATAACTATATTGAAACAAAACAAGAAACTATCGTATTTATCATTCAAAATATATTACCATTAGATAAAGAAAATGATAAATTTAGTATAAACATAAATGATAATATAATATTTGGTTGTGAAGATAATATCAAGAAAATACGCGAGTTATATTCTAATTCAACAACTCTAAAAAAATTAGGTTTTAATATTAAAGTAGGTAATGTTGTATGGAATCAAGTCAAAGATAAACTAACTAATGATAATTCAAAAACGCGACTAATATAAAGTTCTGATATTGAAAATAATGAATTAGTTATGAAAAAATACAAAAATAATGAAAAAAAAAATTATATAAATAAAAAAGGGTATAATGAACCATTATTTGTAATTAATAGAGGTTATGGTACTGGTAAGTATAATTTTAATTATACTATTATTAATAATGATAATTTAGAGTATTTGATTGAAAATCATTTACTTATGGTATATTATAATAAAAAAGTTTCAAAAGAAATATTACTTGATAAATATAATAAAATAAAAAAATCATTTGAAAATATAAAAACGAAACAATTTATAGAATTGTATTTTGGTAATAATTCTATAAATACTAATGAAATATTGAATATACTACCTATTTATGATATTTGAAAAGCTGGGAAAGCTACTCCATTTCCATTTTTCCATCTAATAAGTATTTTAAGAATATTTCCAGATTTAGTTTTCCCCTTATATCTAGATAACGATGGCTCCTTTTCACATGATTCAATTAGATAATCATCCATATTATGTTCTTCAAAATATAATGATTTATTTTTATATAACATATATATTTTATTTTTTTGAGAATTCTTTAAATATTCGTTTAGTTTATCAATATTAATTTCATTTTTAAATACAAAATCTGATATACTATCTTTTGATATTTTTTTCATATAATTATAAAATTTAATATTTTCTTTATTGTTTATAAATTTACTACTTTTCTTACATCCTTTGTAATACTTATCTTGAATATCTTCTAGGCATTTAGGATTTGGTGAATGTATTTTGCTTAAATACTCTTCTTTTTCTGGAATATCCATTCCAAAATTTTCTTTTAATTTAACAAGATATAAATCGTAATAAAATTCTTCATAATTATTTGATAAATATTGTGACATTTTCATTGGAGATACAAATTGCGGTGCTTGTTTAATTTTTTTGGCATTAAATTTAAATTCTATGTTAAAATGATATATATCATTAATTACAATATCAAAATCGTAGTTATTTTTTCTACCAGCTTTTATATTACAACTTATATTATCAATTTTATAAATATTATTATTGGCTATCAATTTTGAAATATATAAATCTAATTGTTTTTTTAAGTTAAACCATCTTAGCGATTTAACGAAAAATATTTTTGGAGTTTCCAAGTTTATTATACTACTGATAATATGCTCTCTTTTTTTATTATTTTTGTCGTTTTTTTGTTTTTTTGAAGTATTTGTATTAAAATAATTAATGTCCGTCAAATAAATAACTTCATTACCATACTTGTAATGGGAAGTTTTAATAAATGAAAGATATTCCTTGGAAATCATTGAAAGCAATTTATCTGCTTTATCACTAATAAAAGTCATAATTGGTAATCAATGATGAGAAAGTAGTTGTTATGACATGTGTCAAGCATCAATTTTTACCCCTAGCATGCTTTTTCAATACAAATCTGAGAGGGGGCATAATTATTACGTAAAATTATTACTAAAGAATATGCTAAAAATAATTTAACAAAATATAATGATGCTTGGTATTTTAAACTGTAAAGAAAATCCTCATAACAACAAATCTTATAACTTTGCATATACTTTTTCTAATGGAATAAAAAATATTATTGTTTTTAGTGTTTATATTCAAACTTAATTATTAAAAGTACATTTTATAAATTTAAAAAAATTTTTTAAAAACATTTTATAAAAATTATAAAAATAAAAAATGTACTTTTTTACATATTTACAAAGATTTTTAATGGCACATATTTAAACATTTTATTATAATATCTATATTTTATAATTTTAAAATTAATAAATACTATTAATAATTAGTAGTTTTTATTTTTTATGCTATTATATATATTTAAATTATTCCTTCAATAATTTTTATTTCCTCTTTTGTAATCTCATAATATTTATAAATATTATCATCATTAATGTTTTCAATTTCATTAATTATATTAGGTAAATCTTGTAATACTTCTTTATTATGAAATCCAGACCATTTATTTGTACTAATATAGAAATTATATAATTTACTATTTAATAATTGAATAATTTTATTACCATCATTTTCATTTTTAACTAAACAAGCAAAACAATGACCACCAACTCCTATTGTACCATTATCATAAAATGGTCTTAAATACCCGCTTTCTGACATTAACACCTTTTTATCATTTTGATTTTTACATTTTTTTAATGAATAAACTACTTGAACACTAGTTGCTTGTATAGGATAAATATACTTGTTTTCTAATGCTCTTTTTTTATATTCTTCATCAGTTTCCTTTTTATTTAATTTATTTAATACATATGGTCTTCTTTTATCAAATATTGTTGAATTAAATATTTTTAATTTATCATTATAATTATTTTTAACTTTATCTAAAATATTTAAGCATTGTTTTGTTAATAAACATGGTAAATAATTTCTAATAAGTAAATCTTGATTTAAGTAAGTTTCATATATTTGTTTATTGTATTTACATATAATTTTTAAATTATTATTTTTATTAGAATTTTTTTGTATTAAATAATATATAAATTTACTACCTTCATTAAAATGTTTAGCACATTCTTGTAAATTTATATAATGATAATAATATTTATCAAAAATATTTTTTCTTAAATTCATATTATTTTTGTTATTACTTCTTCCAGGACTAAAATATGTAGGTGGATTAATATACAATAAATATCCATCTAGATTCAATATATTATCAGCATAATATATAAATTTTGTATATAAATTATTTCCACCACCTTTTGATACACCATTTTCTGATATTGCTTGATAAGGAGGATTTCCAATAACAGCATCAAAACCATGTATATCCCATTTTTTTTTAATATCTAATTTTAATGTATTTCCTTCATTATAGTTTAATTTATACTCATTATAAGGATCTATCAATAATTTACAGATAAAGATATTGGTAGAATTAATATCACTAAAATATAAACACTCTTGTACTATTTTTTTATATCTTTCTTTTTTATTTGGAATAACTTCTTCAAGACCATTCATAAATTTATCAATAATATCTAGAATAAATCCACCTTTTCCTGCACAAGGTTCTAACACTTTTTTTATAGACCTCCAAAAATCAATAGGTATTTTATCCAACATCTCTTGTCTTAACTTAAATGGCGTTGAAACTTCAGCATTACTTTTCTTTTCAAGTTCTAGTGGAACTAAATACTTGTCAATTAAATTAGATAATTGTATATTATTTTTAATATTTTCTATATATATTTCTTTGACAGTTCTAATAATCTTATTAGTTTCTTTATCGTCTTTCATATATTTCATATATATTAAAAAACTTTTTTATCATTTTTGATTCTATTGATTTACACCCCCATTTTTTAATTTGCTTTATCATAAATTGTTAATAAACATATTAAAAATATTATGTATTATAATATCCATCATATTAGTGATATGCTATAATATTAAAACTTTGCTTTTGTATTAATACAATTTTTTATACTATTAACATATTTTATAATTACTATTCCCGATCCCCCCGAACCTCCTTTCCAGCTTGGATCACCACCATAAGCACCACTTCCACCCGAACCTGTATGAGGATCACCATCTCCACCATGTGTATGACCTCCTAGTGGAAGTAAACCACCACCACCCATACTTTTTTTATTTCTATTGTTAAATGAAGCACCACCACCAGCATAATATGTTGGTATTCCAGTAATATTAATTTCTACACCATCGCCACCAACACCAACACCATCAGTATTACCTGGTTTTCCAGCACCACCACCACCTCCCCCCCTGCTTGCTTCATTTGGAGTACCACCTGCATGTCCTCCAGAAATATAAGAACTTCCGTTCCAAAATGTATTGCCTTGTGTAGCAATTCCTCCACTTGTCATATAGTTACCTCCACCACCTCCTGAACCTCCTGTATTTCCACCATTACTAGCGGACGTAGCACCATTGCCACCTCCTTTACCCAGTAATAAAATATTATCAACTTTTAAAATATTATTATTTAGATAAGTAATACTACTATTACTACCAGATGTATTACTTTCACCTCCTTTACCAACATTAATTTTATATTCTCCTGCTTTTAAAATTTTATTAACAATATAAACAACACCACCAGCACCACCACCACCAGGTTCATAATTATTATTATAACCATTACCTCCACCACCTCCACCACCTATAACTAAAATATCACAAATAATATCATTTTCAAATTTTATTTTATAATCTTGATCTAAATTATAAGTAAAAACAAGATTATAAGTATTATTTATATCTATTTTATTTATTTTAATAGTTTTTAATTCATTTACCCATTTATCATAATTATTTATTATAGTATTAGCGGGTAGTTCTATATAAGTATAATCAGGATTTTTACAAACCAAATTATTATCAGAAGTACATTTTAAATAATTAGGTACAGGACAACAATTATCAGTATTACAAATAATTTGTTTTTTATCGCATACAAAATTATTATTACAGGCATCAATATCACATGTTTTAACTAATATATTATTATAATATTTAATAATTACTACTCCTGAACCACCATTTCCTCCTTTTTTATCAAGTCCATATGCTGCCCCCCCTCCTCCACCGAATCCATCTAAACCATTACTACCATTAGAATAATTATTACTAATATCAGTATTATGTGCTTTTGCTAAAATACCACCTCCGTTGCCACCACCACCCATACCTCCTTTTCCAGCACCATTTTTACCACTCCCTCCTCCCCCCCCTCCATAATAAATAGTATTACCAGTTATTGATATAGGATATCCATTACCTCCCAAACCCTTATCAGCACTAGTTCCTGCTCCACCACCACCACCACCATTTTCATTATTATATGGATTACAACAATAACCATTATTTCCCCCATTTATATATTTATTACCATTAACATCCCATATAGTATTTCCCTGTATTATACCTGCTGTGCCACTTACTGAACCACCAGATGAACCAATATTAACTTCATTATTTTCTCCACCTTTACCGCCACCATATGCTTCTAATATTATATCATCTATTTTAATAACATCACCTTTATTATTATGTATCAATGATGAATATCCCTTTGAATTTATACCACCGCGTCCAACTTGTACTTTATAAAATCCACTATTAATTGTTTTATTTTCTAAATAAACAATACCACCACCACCACCACCACCATTATGAATATTAGTATTTCCACCACTTCCACCACCACCAACTAATAAAATATCACATATAGTATCTTTATGAAAATATATTAAAGAATTTGTATTAAAAATTATATATTTTGAATTATCATTTATTTTTTGAATAATATTAAAATATGAAATAGATTTAATTTCATTAATAGTTAGTAATCTATTATATATTCTAAAATTGTTTAATTCTAATTCTAATTTTGACTTATCAGATATATATCTATATGTATTATTAAAATTTATTAATGGATATTTTATATTTGTATATTTCATAATACCATCTAAAAATATATACCATTTACCTTTTTTATCAATAGACCATATTAAAGTATGTATTTTATCGTCAGTAATATATGAATAAGTATTAAAACTTATTTTCCGTTTATTATTTTTTAGTCTTAATATTAAAGAATTATTGTAAATAAAAATTGATAATCCATTACCATCAGTAAGACTATCTACAAAATTTATTAATTTAGGATTTTTATCATATATTTTAATAATTTTAAATTGTATACATAAAGTTATTGCATTATTATTCCAAATATTATAAAGATTAATAGTATTTGGTAATTCTAAATAAGATTCCTTATCTATTTTAACACTATTTAATAAATTAAATTTTAAAAAATTATTATTTTTTAAAATTTTAGTATCAAAATTTTTAATTTTTAAATGGTTATTAGTAGTATCTTTATAATTATTATTAAATTCATAAAAAACTTCTAAGCCATTTTTAATAGTATTACTATATATTTTTTTTATAGTAGGCTCTTCATTTATATTAAAATAATTAGTATAATTATATGAAAATCCTACATTATCATAGCAATAAGTACATGATTCCATATTGTTATTAATACATGTATTTTCTAGATTTAATCCATTAGAACATATACAATTATTTAAAATACATTTATTTTTATATTTATTATATCCCTTTTCACATGTAAAAAAATCAGTACCATTACAAATAGCATTTTCAGGACAATTATAGCAACCTTTTTTTGTTTTTAACATATTATTAGGACAATAAAAATTTTCAGTACCATCACATGTAATATAATCAGGACATTTATAACAATTAAATGATGTATTATCTTTTAATGTTCCACTAGGACATGTAAAATTGAAATTAATATTATTTGTATCAGAAAAACAAACCGGATTTTCTGATTTAGGTCCATATGTTTTACCACATGGTCTGCATTTAAAATTATTATAATCATGTTTTGCTATATATTTTATAATTACTATACCCGAACCTCCTTTACCACCATTTGCACTACCGCCACCACCACCACCACCACCACCACCACCTGAAGAATATGCACCATCACTACCCAAACCATAATTATTTGTACCATTTACAGTAGGATAACCAGCATTACCACCACCTCCTAAACCACCTTTACCTGGATAGTGTTTATGAGAAGGATTTGTATTTTCATTATTATAAAGAGAACCGCCACCACCTCCACCATAGTAAATATCTGTTCCAATTATATCAAATTTCATACCATCTCCACCATCTCCACCATAAGCAAATCTAGCTTTTTGTTCTTTGTCATTTGTATAATTTCCAGATGTATTTCCTGAATTTCCCGCGCCTCCACCTCCAGCACTAACTTTTATCAAATTACTATTTTCTATTTTTCTACCCTTTCCTCCTTTATTACCATATGGAATAAAATTACCATTATCATTAATATTATAAAATAATTGTAAACTTTCCCCACCATCATTATCACACCCCCCACCTCCACTTCCACCATCTTTTCCTATATCATTACTATTAGCACCACCCCCACCACCAATTGCTTTAATATCTATACCTGATATATTTATCAAACTATCATAACCATTATCTCCAGAATATTCTCCACCATTTCCAACTTTAATTTTACATATTCCATTTAAAATTATACTAGAACCGTATAAAATACCCCCCCCTCCTCCCCCTCCTCCTCCATTTTCACCACCAGCCCCCCCTCCTCCAACAATTAAAATATCACATTCAGTATCTTCTTCAAAATTTATTTCAAAACTAGTTTGCGCTTCACCATCATTTTTAAAACAAACATATTCATATGTTTTATTATTTAAAATTATATGATTTATTGATAAAAATCTTTTATAATTTAAAATATCAACTTCATTCTGAGTTAAAACTTTAGTATATATTCTAAAATCATCAACATAACCTTTAAATCTTGGATTATTTTCATGATAATACTTCATCCAATAATGTTTATCATTATCATTAATTGAACTATATATTTTTGAATAAGGATTACTAATTTTATTGATATATCTATGATTTGGTTCTCCATATTCTTTAGAATCAGTACATGTATCTTCGATTTGCTGCTTTCTAGTTCCTATACCACTCCACCTTAACTTATTATCAAATAAAAAATTTGGCGAGTCTGGTTTTTGTATTTCATTATACTCATCTATATTAAAAGGAATTTTAGGATAAAAAGTTTTCCATCCACCAGGATATCCAGAACTTATAGTATTTTGATTAATACCATCAATATATATAGTCCATTTATCATTTTTATCAATACACCAACATATATTATGATATTTATTATCAACAGGATTAAAATTACTATTATATATAGTTCTATCTAATTCTGATTTTGCGACAGAATAACGAGATTTTCTTAATTCATCCACTAGATTTTCATCTTTAGATGGATGTATACAATTACCATAGTAAAATTTATATTTTGTAAGTTCTAAATATTTATCATTTAAATCAGGGGTTTCTTCACGTATTGTAAAAAAAAGTTTTGATTCTTTATTAATTCCAATTCTATAATTAGTATTACTTGTTTTCAACGATGTTGACCAATTTTCGAAATGAGTTAAGTATGGATAATTAAATGATTTTCTTCCAGAAACATCGAATAATATTATTGGTGGTATATCTGCTTTAGTAAACCCTCCTATTTTGGTATTAACCCATTTGTTGGGTTCCGCATATACCTTATTACGTTGATTTGTAATTTCATTGATATCTATATCAAAGTCTATACTTTCTATTTTAAACCATATAGAAATAGATAAACCTTCATTTTGATAATGAATAATATTAGGATCTATTGATATAGGAAACTCTAAATATTTATTGGAAAGATTAATTGCATAATTTTCTAATGAATTTTCTAATGAAAATAAATCATAGTATGAATTTTCATTATTATGAACGACTAAATCAATATTATTATAAGTACTATCAATCAAGTTACGATTAAATTTATAATGAGCGTACAAACTATCTATAACATCTTTATAAATTATATTATTATATTTTATTATATTTTTTTTAAAATCATATACCTTACTAGTTAATTGATAATTATGTATTTCATTATCTTCTTTATATTGATATGGGTCTAGTATTTTAGTACATGAAGAACATTTATTATCTCCATTATTAGGACATTCTATACCAATAGCACCAATACCATAATTACATATGCATGTTTTTAATTTACATTCATTATTTTGTAAATAATATCCTTCTTTACATGAAGTAGTATCAAAAATATTTTTATTTTTATCACAATTATAACCAGTCGGGCATTTTACACAATAATATTTAGAATTATCTATTATATTTAGTTTTTCCGTTCCATATATATTCCATTCTTTTATAAATAAATTAACATTATTAAGTAAAAAAGAATCAATATCTTTATTTTTAACAATGTCTTCCCTTTTTATGTCTATATCCCAATCTTTTGTATCTATATCCCATCCTACTTTATTTACTACAAGTGCAAATATATTAAATTCATCATTAATATTTACTTTTTCTTCAAATATTAAATGATAATTACCTATTTGATAATTAAGATTTATCATATTTCTTTCTATTGGGGTCACTATCGATTTATATTTTTTACTAGATGCACTTAACTTTGGGTTTGCATCACTTGTAAATACAACATATGGTTTATTATCTAAATTTTTATCTTTTGGTTTTATATTATAAATAATATCTCTACTATGCATTTCAGGT
>Ga0181585_10003202_pt1 | contig 14407 bp, 14 predicted proteins | sample 071ome_29_FD_132469 | JGI IMG/M metagenome (GOLD analysis project Ga0181585, IMG submission 132469) | Coastal salt marsh microbial communities from the Groves Creek Marsh, Skidaway Island, Georgia - 071407BT metaG (megahit assembly) | ecosystem: Environmental > Aquatic > Marine > Intertidal... | reverse complement strand
TTCCAATTACAAAATAATTATTAGGATCTAAAAACTCTGTAGATGAGCAAGTGGCAGAAGAACAGTAATATGTACCTATACCTACACCATTTATAGCGGTCTCTGGTACATATGTGCCAACTATAGTATATGGGTTGCTTGATGAGTTATATGTATAGGTGGATAACTCAACAGGTACAAACTCTGCTAAGCTTACATGAATAAAAGAAGCTGGGCCATCATAGTTCCATTCTAATTGTGCATCCTGATCACCATTTCTTGCACCTGACCAGTAACCGCTGGCATTAGACATATCACCTGGCAAGCTACTATATGCTAATTTGAAGTTGTTAAATGCTCCTTGATATCTATTTATATGATCTACTAATTTTTGTAATTCGCTTTGTCTTATAAGGTTATTAGCAACAGATACAGATGCTACTAAGATGCCTATTATGCTGATGACAATGGCAAGTTCTACTAGACTAAAAGCTGATTTCTTATTCATATTAGTACTCCGTAATGAATCTAATCCAAGCAAAGCAGTCATTTGAGGTGTTGGATTTGTCGTAAGTAACATTTGAGGCGTCCCAAGGCGCACTTCCTTCCCCTGCTACACAGCTAGTAAGGGTGGTTCTCATTATTCCTGTTCCTGGCAGGCCATCATCTATTTTTGTATCTATAGTAAAAGCTTCTAAACCGTTATAAGCGCCACCAGAATTATAATTTGCGCTTTTTCCTTCTCCTACCATATAGTAATTTCCTTGTGGTAGAAATCCTGTGTTACCGCAAAATGAGGCTGTACATGCATAACCGGAAATTCCTACTCTATCCATGCTGGTTTCTGGAATATGAGTTCCAACTATTGTCGCTGGTTCGCTACCTGAATCATAGGCTGTTAAGTTGTCTGCAGTAATTTTTGCCAAACTTAAATGTAGGAACATTCTGGTTCCGTCTGTGCTCCATTCTGTGTAGCCATTACCATTTCCATTAGTAGCGCTGCTCCAATAGTCAGTAGCATTATTCATGTCTCCCGGTATTTTTTCATAGGCAATCTTAAAGGTTTGCAAAGCGTTCTGATATTGTTCTATATCTTTAACTAATGCCTTTATATTGCTTTGGCGTAATGCTTTTTGTCCTGCAATTACAGAGCTTGCAAGTAAGCCAATAATGGTAATTACAATAGCTAATTCTAGTAAAGAGAAGCCCTGTTTTTTCATATAATTTATGTTTAACCCGTATTAGCTAATTGTAGCATATTTATTGCTTTTTTACGAATTTCCAATTTTCATTTGCAGCTTCAATATGCTCTTCCTTGTTTTCAAGCCAGATATCCTGTGTGGGTTTTGTATAATTTAGGTATAATTTATCTTTATGGATATACCAAGCTTTTGGATTTATATCGATTTTCTTTTGAGGTACTGACACTCCATAAGCACAATATCCTCCATATTGGGGAGCGTATTTTTTTGGGTTTACTTTAAATAAATGTTTGTTTTCATCTGATGTGAATAACCAGGTTGCGCCGTGCCAACTTATTTGGTGTGCTTCGTTTCCTTTTGTAGGTTTGTGATCTTTAAAATATGCTACTGGATCATATCCTTTGATTGCAACATTTTCTAAGCCAGCTACTTTGTGGGTGTTGATATTGCCGCCTTTTTTTTCTATTGCACAAGCGGTATTAAGTATTAAAACAATTAGTAAGATTATGTGTTTCATGGAGCGCCTCATTTTTGTTAACTTTTTAGTATGAATAAAATGAAATTACAAAAAATTTATTACGATATTATTGATTCAGCACTAGGTAAATGCACTATTGCAGTTAGTGAGAGGGGTTTATGTTCGCTTAGAATGATGGCTGAGTCTAACTATTTAAAGAGTGAATTTCCAAAAACGGAGTTAGTTAAGGATAGTATGAAAACAAAAAAATACTCTAAAGTAATAGGTGATTATTTAAATGGGAAAGATGTTAACTTGGAATTAGTTTGTGACTTGCATGGAACTAAGTTTCAAAAGCAGGTATGGCAAGAGTTGCAAAATATACCAGCCGGACAAACTTGTTATTATAGTGAGCTTGCTAAGAAAATTGGTAAGCCAAAAGCTTTTCGTGCCGTTGCTACGACCTGTGCAAATAACCCAGTGGCTTTAGTAGTGCCGTGCCACAGAGTGGTTCCTAAATCTGGTGGGGTAGGGCAATATCTTTATGGTAGCAATTTAAAAAAGAAGTTACTTGAGCTTGAGAAAGCGTGCTAATTTAGCAAATATCTAGATGTTCTAAAATTGATTGCTTACGTTTTTGATCGATTAAATCAATCATCTCAGTATGAGACATTCCTAAAGTTTCTAGAACATGACCTGCCAATTGTAGGCTAGATTCTAGAGTTTCTGGTATAACATGATTTGCACCATTGTCATATAGTTCTTCCATTTTAGAAGTATCTCTGGTTCTTACGATGATTGGTAGAATGGGGTAAGATTTTCTAACGTCTTTTAGAATCTTAATGGTATCTTCATAATTATCTAAAGTAATAATAAGAGCAGTTGCATTCATAACATTCAAGCGTCTTAGTAGTGCTTTTCTTTTCGCGTTACCATAAATGATGCGGTATCCTTTTTTGCGAGTTTCTTCTACTAGTTCGATATTTTTATCGATTGCTACATAAGGTATCATTTGTTTTTCTAGAATTGCCCCTAGAGTTTTACCAACGCGTCCAAAACCAGCGATGATGGCGTGACGTTCTTCTGCTTCTAGTTCTTTTTCAAACTTACTTTCAGCATCAGTTGTTTTTAGAACTCTGCATACTATTTTGCGTGCTGTTCCGCCCAATTTGGTGGTAAATGGAGTAATTAACATTGAAAGTGCTGCCACTAATAGGAAAAATTGTGCGTCTTTTTCTACTATTAAGCCTTGAATTAAAGCCATACTAAGAATTAAGAAAGCAAACTCTCCACATTGTGCTAGAGTAATAGATACTTCAATTGATCTAGCTTTTGGTATTTTAAACATTAAACATAAAGGAAAAACTATAATAGTTTTAATAAAGAACACTCCTATTACAGAGGCAAAAAGCCAGAAAGGTTCATCAAGAATAGCGTGAATATTTATCATCATACCAATTGATAAGAAGAATATTCCAAGCAGCATGCTTTTTACTGGCTCAATAATTACCTCAATTTCATGCTTATATTCTGTTTCTGCAATTAATAATCCAACCAAAAATGCTCCTAATGCAGCAGATAGACCAAAGCTTTCTGTTAATGCAGCTCCAGCCATAAGTAAGAATAAAGTTATTGCAGTTAACCATTCTGGATGATTAGCAAGACTTAGATAATTTAGGATAGGTCTAAGTATTAGTTTTCCTATTAAATAAATAGCAATAATTGCTATAACGGCAGTGAATAAAGCTTCAAATAATACGATCACAATGTTTGAATCATTGCTTCCTGAAAATGCACTAAGTAAAACTAAGATAGGGACTACGGCAAGGTCTTGCATTAGTAAAACAGAGAAAGCGATTTTTCCTACTGGTCTATTGATACGGTGGGTTTCATTTAAGAGATGCATAATGATCGCAGTAGAAGAAAGGGCCAAAGAGGTTCCAACTAGAATCGAAGTTTTAAGAGAATTATCGAACATTAAGGCTACAAGGAATATTACAATTGCTGTAATTATAATTTGCAAACTACCCAAGCCCAACACGTAGACTTTTAATTCGTTTAATCTCTTAAAGGAGAGCTCTAGACCAATCATAAACATTAGAGCTACGATTCCTAATTCTCCAAGACTTGTAACTAGATGAGTGTCCGATATTACAAAAGGAGATAGCCAATTATATTCAGAACTAAGCTGTGCTAGACCGTGTGGCCCTATAATAAGACCGCATATTAAATAGCCAAGAATTTGAGATATTCCTAATCTTTTTAGAAATGGAACAATCAGCCCCGCTAGTGCGAAAAATAACAACATGCTTGATAAAAGGGGTAATAAGCCGTGATGTTCTTGAATTGCGTGTTCCATATTAGATGAATTAGTTTGTAACTAATATAAGTGTCATAACTCTTTTTGCAAGATATGTGCTATAATAAATGATGCTTTTAGAAATACCTTATTTTAAAAGAGTAAATATTTTATGAGTTGTCAGAGGTGCAGGAAATAGCACCTTTATCAATTCCTTCATAAGCAAATATTTTTAACTTATTTCCTGTTTGCTTGCTAAGGGTTTTGCAAATATGCTGTGATAAATGCTCAACTGTTGTGTCATTATCGATTAAATAGCAGCATGTTTTTGGAATAGTAATCTGAAACTTTCCTTGTAAAGCTTCATATTCAAATAACATATAGTCAATTTGATCTTCTTGGAAAATATTTTTGCATCATCTTTATTCGCAAGATATTTACCGCTCCATAGCTTTGACCATTCCCTTTTTAAAGCAGCAGAACTTTCACCATTTTCTATAATTATAATTTGAGAGCGATGATCATGGGCAATGCGTTGGCAGTTACCCTGATGTTGTTTTAATCCGTGACTGTAACAATAATTAGCTCCTTTTATATCTTCTTGATGGAGGTTAATATCTATTGAGAGATGATTTTTTGGAGTGATTATATTTAGTAGAAAAGTGATGAACTAAAATATATGGAGAAGCTTTAAACTTTGGATCTTATTATGTCAATAATAAAGCTCTATCTCTAGGCCTAGTCTCGCTTAGACTAAGTTGTTATGAAATACTTATTTCATTGTCATCTCGTGTTTTGATATTGGTATTGGCTAAGATAAAACCTTTTGAACAACGTAAAAATAAAAAGGTATACCAACGGCAATGTTGAATGGGAATGTAATTGCCAATGTCATTGGTATATAAATTGCTGATTTTGCATCGGGCAAAGCAAGTCTCATGGCTGCTGTAACCGCAATGTATGATGAGCTAGCAATTAAAACGGTAAATAAGAAGCCAGTTCCAACATTGAGCCCGATTGCTAAACTTAGAGCTAAGCCTACTACAAAACCAATTAATGGCATATAAATTCCAAATAAAAATAACCTGAGATTAAACTCTTTTAAATGGTGCATTTGTTTTGAAACTAACAACCCCATATCAAGTAAAAAGAAAGCTAATATGCCTTGGAATGGCTCAACTAAAAAGCCCTCCATTTTATCCATGCCACTTTCTCCACCAATGGCCCCAATAATAAATGATCCTGTAAGTAATAAAATTGCACCATTAGTGAAAATCTCTTTTGCTAATTTTGAATTTGCTTTGCTATTAGATTCTTTTGGATGGGCATGGCCCTTGTGAGCAATAAATAAACCGGTTAAAATGGCTGGAGCTTCCATTATTGCTAAAACGGCTACAATATATCCTGCGTAGAATACCGAGTTTATTTCAAGGAAGCTAACTGCGGTTACAAATGTAACCATGCTAATTGACCCATAATGAGCTGCAATAGCAGATGCGGTGACGTGATCTATTTTGGTTGTTTTCCTTAATAAAAAATAGCCGATTAAAGGCTGCGTGAACCCAGTAATAATTCCAGCAACAATAACTAGTATAATTTCTGAATTAATTTCGGGAGTAGCAGCAATTGCAACACCACCCTTAAAGCCAATTGCCATCATTAAATAAATAGATAAATAACGACTGATTTGATCTGGTATATCAAGATCAGATTTCAAAAAACCGGCAATAATACCCAGTACGAAAAAAAGAATTGGAGGAGAGGTAATATTTTGCAGAAAGATTGAGAAAATTTCCATGTTGCTATGTAAATAGTTAGTTATTTTTTACAAGTTAATTTTAATAAAAGATATCCGCTTACACCAGAAGCAAGAGAGCCTAGTATAACTCCAAGCCTGACGTAGGTTTGAGTTTCTATATTATCGAAAGCTAGGGCTCCAATAAATAAACTCATAGTAAAGCCTATTCCTGTTATTAGAGACATTGCGTAATACTGTGCCCAATTAACATTTTTTGGTAATTGGCAGATTTTTAGAGCTACACAGATAAAAGTCATAGCCATTACACCAATTTGTTTACCAAAAAATAAACCAAGAGTTATTCCAAGCGTAATGGGGTGTAGTAGCATTTCTAAAGATAGCCCTTGTAATGATACCCCTGCGTTGGCAAAAGCAAATATAGGTAAAATAGAATAAGCTACCCAAGGATGTAGATTGTGTTCTAGACTTTTTGCTGGAGATTCTCCGGCCTCATTTTTAGTGCGTAGCGGGATAAATAAAGCAATTACTACACCTGCTAAGGTTGCATGTACTCCAGATTTTAATACGCATACCCAAAGAAAAGTTCCTATAACCATATATGGCGCTATATTGGTTACCTTTCTTTTATTTAGAATATAAAGTCCTAAGATTGCTATTGCTCCTAATCCTAGTGAAATGAGAGAAAGTTGCTTTGTATAAAAGAAAGCGATGATAATAATTGCAGTTAAATCATCGATAATAGCAATGGCAACTAAGCATATTTTTAAAGATTCAGGAACTCTTTTGCCAAGAAGGGTTATTACACCTAAGGCAAAAGCTATATCAGTTGCAGCAGGAATCGCCCAACCATTAATATTCTCAGTGCCAAAATTGAAATATGTGTATATTAGAGCAGGAATTGCTAAACCTCCTATAGCCGCTATTACAGGTAAAATAACCTGTTCTTTAGATGATAATTGTCCTTCTAATATCTCTCTTTTTATTTCTAACCCTACAAGTAGAAAGAAGATAGCCATTAAGCCATCATTGATCCATAAAAGTAGGGGTTTGTTGATTGCAAAAGTTCCAACTTGAACAATAACCGGGGTATTTAGAAGATAATCATAAAAATGCCTCAAAGAAGAATTCTCGATTAGTATGGCAATCAGTGCGGTTAGCCCTAGTAAAATTCCAGCAGATGCTTCTAACTGAAAAAACTCTTTTATCATTTTAGCTGGTGAATACGTTCTCATAACTCTTTTTTTTGATGTTGCGAGCTAGCATATTTGACATCGATCAAGAAGTAATTTTTTTTTGAATTAGAGTGAGTATCGTAAAATATGTATGCGAGAAATCTTTTTTAACGAACCTAGGAGGTTTTAATAAACATTGAATAATCTACTAGAAACGGATTTGCTAAGTTCACTGGCGTTCACTAAGTAAATCCGGGGAAGGATTGATCAAAGCACACTTCTTGTGTGTTTTTCCCCTTTGGGTGAGCTTCGTTCATCGTGCGACAGCTTTGCTGTCCTAACGAACCTAGGAGGTTCTCATCCGATCCCGGGGACTCATATTAAAAAAGGACACCAGATGGTGTCCTTTTTTAATATGGCTCCCCATTATTGACAAATTTAGAACATTCGAACAGGAAATTAAAGAATCTTTATCTAATCAGGTGGTTTTGACATTTTTGAATAAAAGTGATGAAAAATATGGTTTAACGATCTAAGATAACACTATCCAATTTTTAACTATTTAAAGATGTAATGAAATACACAGAAGTCATTAATACCCTATTAAAACCTAAAGAAAAAAACGACTTTAAAGTTTTAGATTTGTTTGCTGGATGTGGCGGGTTAGCACTTGGTTTTGAGTCAGGTGGTTTTGATACTATAGGATATGAAAAAGAATCAGATTGTTGCGTAACCTATCAAAATAATTTGGATGGAAAGTCTATTAAAACAAATTTGACCCCTGATTTTGATTTTCCTCATGCTGATATAATCATTGGCGGTCCTCCGTGCCAACCTTTTAGCGTAGGAGGAAATCAAAAAGGTTTAAAAGACTCACGCGATGGTTTTCCTACCTTCATTGCTGCTGTCAAAAAGATTAAGCCAGAAATTTGGTTATTTGAAAACGTTCGAGGGCTTTTGTATAAAAACAAGTGGTATCTGGAGAAAATAATATCCGAACTGGAAAGTTTGGGATACACAGTGGAGTACAAATTGTTAAACGCAGTTAATTATGGTGTTCCTCAAAATAGAGAAAGAATTGTTGTTGTTGGACATAAGGGGCAGTTCTTTTTTCCTAAAGAAACATCAATAAAAACTACTGTTAAAGAGGCTTTATCCGATATTTCTGAAAACACTGGTATAGATGAGGTTACTTATCTGACGCCTAGTATGGATAATTACATAGCTAAATATGAGAAAGCTTCAAAATGCATAAACCCTAGAGATTTACACTTAGAGCGTCCAGCGAGAACTCTAACATGCAGAAACTTAGCTGGTATGACTGGAGATATGCATAGAATTAAGTTGCCTGATGGAAGAAGGAGAACTCTTACTTTTAGGGAAGCGGCAAGACTTCAAAGCTTTCCTGATCATTTTTATTTTTATGGAAGTAAAACAAGCATATTTAATCAGATTGGTAATGCAGTTCCACCACTTCTATCCTTTAAAATAGCTAACTCTGTTTTAGATTACATGAAGCAAGGACGTTTTTTAGAAACACCTCAGAATAAACAAAGATTCCCTAATCAATTGAACTTTTTTGAAGAACAAATAATGGTCCAAAATGCATAAAATACTTACGAAGTGTAAAAATAAAACACCTGCTATGATTAAGCAGTTAAATGAGGCATTAGATATTGTCGAGTCATTCGGTATTCCAATCAATAAAAAAACCCAAAGACAGCTAGAGTGTATGGCATTATGTTTTTTAGCCGTATCTGGAATAACTGTAAAAGATAGCTGGGCAGCAGTTAAGTCAAACGATGAAAATCACAGACTCAAAAGCCGAGAAATTATTAATTATTTGAATGATAATTATAATGAAAACATTTCTCCTGGCTCTTATGATGATATAAGAAGAAAGCATTTAAAACCACTGACTGTAGATGGTATTGTTATGTTAAGTGCTGCAAATCCAAATGCTGCACGAAATAATCCTACTAGAGCTTTTGCCTTAAACCCTAATTATGCAAAGGTTATTAGAGAATATGGGACTAAAAATTGGGATAACTCCCTAAAGATAATAATGAAAAATAAAGTTTCATTGAATGATAAACTATCCGCTGAAAGAAAAATGGAAATGATTCCAATAGAGATTTCTAAAGGAAGAGTTCTAGAATTTACACCTGCTGAACATAACCAATTACAAAAGCATATAGTTGAGGATTTTCTAGGTCGTTATGGTTATGGTGCAAAAGTATTATATGTAGGAGATGCAGCAGATAAATTCAAATTTATTGAACGCGAAGAATTAGAACAGTTAGGTTTCTTTGATCTAAGTCATGGAGAGTTACCGGATGTGGTTGCATATTCTAAAAAAAAGAATTGGATTTATCTAGTAGAAGCAGTTCACAGCGCAAACCCTATTAGTTCGTTGAGACATCTTGAATTAAAACGTCTAACCGAAAATTGTAAGGCGGGAGTGGTTTACATTACGGCTTTTCTTGATAGGTCTGCTTTCAAAAAGTTTGTTGCTGAAATTTCTTGGGAAACAGAAGTTTGGATAGCTTCAGAGCCAGACCATCTTATCCATTTTAATGGAAAGAGGTTTCTTGGTCCTTATGAAGAAGATGGTTAATTATTCATAAAATTAAAAATGTAATGAATAACCAACCTCAATATTTCTCAGACCATTTCAATATAGATAAAGCCAAGCTCAAAGAATTAGGTGTTTTCGACCCCATACTAAATTTTGATACCAAAGTATTTGTTGACCCACTTTTACTCAAGAAAAGCTCAAATGAAATAATCAGAAATGCAGCTAAGACATTTGATGAGTTCTTTATTACCCTGCTAAATCTAGTTAAAATATCACAGCAAGAAAACGATAAGCCATGGAGAGAAGCCAGAAGAAGAGTAAAATTCCCAGAGTATAAATATACTTGTATTGGTTATGGTGCAGATTCAATAAATGGTAGTGGTTCTGGTTCTTCATTAAACGATAAGATTTTAAGAAGTGCCAAAGAGATAGTTGATTTTGCCAAAGATGATCCTAAGATCTTTTTAATATTACCATTACTAGAAGAAGGGATTGGGGCAGATATTATCAGCGACATGACCCAAAACATCATAGATCAACATATTTGTGATTTTACTGTTAATGTAATGAAGGAGTTAAGCTTAGAGCCAAATTGTAAGCACAAGTCACGAAATGGGGGTATTTATGATTTACTTGCAAACCCATTTATTACTACCAAAAGCAATAAAAATTGTCCTATAAAATTACTGCCAAATGACATATTACTAGATTTACCTCTTGCAGACAGTTTTGATGAATGGCTATCAGAAATGGCAGACCATAATAGCGATTTACGAGATTCAATAAATGAGCATTTGGGATTTGGTTTCTTTGAAGAAAATAAGAAAAAGAGAAAGGAGAGCTTACTTGATTTGCTAAAAAGTGATAAGGCTTTCTTTATAGAAGTTTTAGAAGCTCTTAAAAATCATGATTTTAGTCATTATGATATAGAGCAAGATTGGCAAGGTTTGCATAGATGGCTCAAAGATGCTGAAAAATTTGTTAAGTTTAAACCATCAAACAAGGTTGGGTTCTTAAATGATGATTTAGAAGAGATATTTTTAGCAGTTAGTGAGATTGTAGATCACTTCAAACACTCAATTGAAAAAGAGGAGTTATGGAGAATATTTTGGACTCCTCAATATTCAGAACTAGTTCATGTAAAAGAATTTTACTCGCAAATGCTTTTTTATGCAGTTGCTAGCAGTTGGGTAAATTCAAAAGATAATAACCTTAGCATGGTTCGTTTAATCAATAGAGAAACTAAGCTCATTGATTTTAGATTTTATGTTTCGGGTAAATATGCGATTAATGTTCAAATCAAGCACTCAGATAATTACAGTGGCTTGAAGAAAGGTTACGATAAGACGGTTGAACAGAAAATAAGCAGATCAAAGGAAAAAGATTATTACCTTGTAATGAACTTTAATGAAGATCCTAGCAAGCAATTAACAGCAATAAAAAAATCAGAAAAGGAAGGGTTTAAAATAGTAGAAATTGATGTTGTAGATCAGGAAAACAAGCAAACAGATATTTTTGATGCAATGGAGATGGATTTAGAAACAGACTTTGAGCTAGATAATATGTTTGTTGAATATGAGAAATCCTCAAAAAACCCTTACAAGAAAGGAGCTGATATTAAGAATGAAAAAACCAACAACATAAAGCATTATGTGATAAAACCTATCTTCCTATCAAAGAGAGAGAAAAATAAGAAGCGTAAAGTAAGTGAAATAAAAAATTCTATTATCACAGAATTACAGAATTTGGACAAATCACAGTTTGATGATTTTTCTAAAAAATACTCTATTAGCAAAAACTTGTATTTGGAGCAAACCCTTGAATACCTTGATAAGAAGCAGGATGGAGGGAAAATTGAAGACTGGTGCTACGATATATCAAACGGTAAATTATAAATTCTTTTTGCTAGCATAGGGAATCTTTCTGCTAGCTGTAATCTACCTATCCCCAACCTCATAAATCATAATTTCCAACATAATATTAATTTTATGTTTGGGAATGCCAGATTTAACAAAATCAATCCAAAATCTATATAAAGGCGAAATATCGCAAGGTGAGGCAGAAATTGCCAAGAATAACCTTGTGGGCTTTTTTCGTACCTTACAACAGATTGAAGAAAGGCAAAGCCAGCATAAAGGCAATATTACTCAAAATGTAAATAATGAAGTAATAAATTATGCAAATAACAGAAATTCAAATTGAGCTTATAAAGCCAAATAATGGGCTTATTGGTTTTGCTAGTCTTGTGGTTGATGGCAATATCTACCTTTCAAGCATAGCAATTCACAAAAAGCTAAATTCAACAGGTTATCGCCTCACTTATCCAAGCAAAGGTAGATTTGCCATATTTCACCCAATCCATAAGGAAGCTAGCAACAGAATTGAACAGGCAATTTTTGCAAAGCTAAAAGATGTAATGAAGAAGATTGAAAATGACGATAAAGAAATCTTCTCATAAGAAATCCCCAACTAGAAAATTTAACTCAAGAAGCATTCTCAAAGGAAGAAGCTATACAGCTAAAGAAATTGCTGAAATATGCAATGTTGATGAGTCAGTAGTTCATAGATGGAGAAGAGAAGAAGGCTTAATTCCAATTGATAACCAAACCCCAGCCATCTTCTATTGGCAAACAGCAAAGCAATTTTTAGATCACAAAAATAATGCAAGAAAAATGCCAACTGGTGAAGATGGTGATTTTCCTTGTTTTAGTTGCAACTTAAAGAGAAGAGCTTTTCAGGATAAAATCGTTGTAGTTAAAAGAAATGACAAGTTGTGGAACGCAAAAGCTATATGTTCTTGTTGCGGTTCAAAAATGAATATGGGGGTGCCAGCTAGTGACTTTATTTTAACTCTTAGTTGGGATTATCAGGTGGTTGAAGAGCTACCTAAATTCAGTATAATAGGTACCAGAAACCCCAGCTCTACAACCAGTGAAAAACCAGATCAGAAAAAGAGTAAGTTTGTGCCACTAGAAGCCATTAATTTTTGTGCAGAAAATGAAAGAATTAAGCACAGATATTTTGATAGAGTTATTCACAGATTTGGTAAGAATAAGGATACCTTGCGAAAAATCGTAAGTGCTATTTTGGTATTTGAAGAATTTAACAATTTTACTAACTTCAAGAAATTCAAATATGAAACAGCCAAGGAGTTTCAAAATTTCCTAACTGATAAATACAAGCATAGCCCTCAATCAGCATATAGAATTATTCAGGCGGTTCAAGAGTTCTTCTTGTGGGTAAAAGAGCAGAAAGGTTATAAGAAGCTAGAATATGATGATATTAAATCACTTAGGTTATCTTTGAAAGATACCGAAAAAGCTAAATCATCAAAGCCAAGAAAGGTAATAGACCTTGATAAGTGGGAAGAGATGATTTTGAACATAGATCCTCAAAATGAGGTGGAGTTAAGAGGAAGAGCAATTTTTGTATGCTTGATCTTGAGTGGAATCAGAATTGATGCCTTGCTTTCTTTAAGAGTTAGCGATCTAAACCTTGAAGAGAACTACATTTATCAAGATTCGACCCATGTGAATACTAAATTCTCTCAGTCTCACAAAACCAACTTGTGGAAATTCAGATCAGAAATAAAACAGATTTTAATTGATTGGGTTAAGATATTAAGAGAAGAGCATAATTTTGCGGATGAAGACCCATTATTTCCAAAAATACAAATCACGCCAAATAGTCAATTTCAATTTGAGAAGGATGGTTTTAAGAAAGAGTTTATCAAGCAACCTGATGTAATCAGAAAAGAGTTAGCTAATCAGTTTACAAATGCTAATTTAGATTATCACACCCCTCATACAATAAGGCATTCATTAACCGCAATGTTTATGGGATTTGAATTAAACCCAGAGCAATTAAAAGCTGTGAGTCAAAATATGTCTCATAAAAGCCTAGAAACCACCTTAAACAGCTATTATCAAGTGCATGAATTTAGAAAAGGTCAGATAATTGATGATTTAGATATAGAAAAATTAAAGAAAATGAAGAAAATAAAAGAGAATCCAAAATTTAAATATATCATGTCTCAACTATTGGAGGGGGAGATGATAGATAAAGTGTTTGAAATAATTTCAAGAGAAACGTAATGATTAATTTTTTATCTAAAATATTTAAAAGAATAAGCGGTAGTAATGCACAAGCTTCAGAAACTTTAATGCCGTACTCAAAGCTAGAAAAAACAATAATTGATATTGAGACTGAATATCAGGAAATGTTGATCAACTCTAAAGACAAAGATGAGATTGAAAAGTTAAACAAAGATAAAGAACTTGATATTATTGCTGTTAAACAGCTATGGAATGAGAAAGCTATCACAAGTGTTGGCCATCATTTAAAAATAATGGGATATGATCTTGTTGAAGATGGTGCAGATATAGCAATCAAGTTAATGATCTCTGGCTATAATGAAATAGAAACAGCTTCATATATTTCGTTAATTTCAATGGCACTGGATGTAAAAAAAGACTTAGATGTAGAAAGGATGTTTATGATTAATGCTCATGCAGTAGAGTTATTAAAAATACTCAAGCAATATAAAGATGTTGGTTTGATGAGGAAAAGTATTTGGGAGAATGATACAAGAGCTATGTTTAACATAGCAACCCCAAGTGAGCATGCTGAAGAATGGGTTGATAAGGTTTTAAGTGATGAAATGATAAAAGGGAAAATATTAGCAAAAAGTCGTATCAACTATAAAAGTATAGGCAAATAATGAAAGCAGTAATCTTCGCCAGAGTATCTACACAAGAACAAGAAGCAGACGGACATTCTATTGATGCTCAAATTGCTAAGTTAAGAGAGTATTGCAGCAGAAATAATCTTGAGGTAATTGAAGAATATGAAGTTGTTGAAAGTTCAACCAGAGGCGAAAGACCAGAATTTTACAAGATGATTGATTTTGTAAATGCTCAAAAGGGGCAAATAGCTCTTGTTTGTGATAAGGTTGATAGATT
>Ga0181585_10003201_pt1 | contig 14409 bp, 11 predicted proteins | sample 071ome_29_FD_132469 | JGI IMG/M metagenome (GOLD analysis project Ga0181585, IMG submission 132469) | Coastal salt marsh microbial communities from the Groves Creek Marsh, Skidaway Island, Georgia - 071407BT metaG (megahit assembly) | ecosystem: Environmental > Aquatic > Marine > Intertidal... | reverse complement strand
GGCCGACGACGCGCGACACGCACGCACACACGTACAATCACACAAACAAGACCAACTGTACGTGTTTCCATAACCCACGTTTCTTATCATTTAGACATTTTTTAAACACATTACGAGAGGACACATGGATTTCAGGTACGCCACCAATGTTACAAAACTGACACCGCCTCGGTCCCGCCCTCGCGCGGGCTCTCGACGACGGCAGAGAACGACGACGCCGCTCGCGACGGCGGGACGACGACGATGGGACGACGACGACGAGACGAAGAAGAGAGCGAGGAGGAGCTTGATGATGACGACGAGGAACTCCTAGAGGTCGGAGGGTCCGGATCGGACGACGACGAGGACGACGAAGGGGTCGAGGATGATGACGGAGAGGAGAATGACGGCGGGGGTTCAGCGGGAGAGGTTGATGACGACGACGAACTCGAGGCTGAGATGGCGGCGTTGGAGGCGATAAAAAGGGAACGGGCGGCGAAGAGCGCGGCGGGGAAAGGGTTAAAGACGTTTGTGAACAATGCGGCCGGGTTGGAGGCGAGTTTGGAAGGTATGTTGCGTGTTTTAGGCGGTGACGCGCGCGCGAGAGAGAGGAGAGACGAGCGACGGCTGGACAAACTGGACCGGTTTGTATGGTTTTAGCTTTGGAGCGGGAAGACTGACTTTGGGATGCTTTCGTTTCGTTGATATAGATTTCCGATGGACGCACAAGGCGCATTGGATCGATCACATGACCATCACGGGCTCTAATACCGATCGTGTGGTCGATGTGAACGACGACTTGACGCGCGAAACCTTCTTTTACGAGCGCGCGCTCGAGTCGGCGAACGAGTGCGTTCGCAAGCTCAAGGATTTGGACGTGCCGGTGAGAAGACCGGATGATTACTATGCCGAAATGGTGAAGAGCGATGAACACATGAAGCGCGTGCGGAGTGAGCTGTTACATGAGCAACAACAGCTGGAAATTCGCGAGGAACGACGCAAGGCGCGCGAGGCGAAGAAGTTTGGCAAGCAAGTGCAGGCGGAGAAGGTCAAGCAGCGTACTCTGGATAAAAAGGCTCAAATTAAGAGCTTGGATAAGTGGCGGAAGATGCGACAAAAGAGTGGGTTTGCGGATGATGGCAAGGCGCCGTTCGATGGGGCGGATGACGGTAGACGCGGGAGTAAACGCGCGGCGAGGGATGCTAAATTTGGATTTGGCGGTCGTAAAAAGGTGCGTTGGTTCGCTTGTTTGATCGAGCGAGCATTTTATCCTCTTCTCCTTCTTGTTTCTTTCTTTGTTTCTTCCTAGGTGGGGCTCGGGGTGCTGCCCGCATCCCGAGTATCCAACGCGATGAGGCGCTAAGCATCTACGGCGTATATCTCTGCGTAAACACCTTAAATAAATCTGTCGGTCGTAGGCTCCTCTCACGAGGACGCCTCCCGACGGGAAGGACCATATTCCATTGCCTAGACGGGCGCAACGTCGTTGCAATTACGTCACGGGACAGACCATGGACCTGCCATTCAGCACTTTCATTCTCATTTCTTTTTGTTTTTCTTTTTTCTTTCTTTCCCCATCAAAGACGACGTGCCACTGACTCTCTGATTTTTCCTTCTTTGCAGGTGGCCAAGCGCAACGACAAGTTCAGCGCCAACGATATGTCTGGGTACAAGCCGTCCTCCTTTGATAAGGATTTCCGATCAGGAAAAGGCGGCAACTACGCCCCGAGAGCGGGCACAAAAGGAGGTAGAGGCGGTCGCGGGAGGCGTTGATGACACCAAACGCGCTTTACGTACTTAGATACAACAACAATAAACGACTAAAGTAGACAAGACTAGAAGACATTTTTTACTCACGACAGAAACCGATCGTCATGCGTTTCATCACCCAACCTGCACACGTCCCGTTTTCCTAAAACCGCGTACCGATTATTCGCCACTAAATCATACACCGCATCGCCCAACATCCTCGGGACGAAGACGCGTCCCAACGCGCTTAATTGCGGAAACGGCGCTCGCAAGCGCTTTGCGATGGCTAAAATCGCGTCGCTCTTCACCCTCGCCACCCCTCCTCTCTCCACGAAGACGATGGATGAGATATCGTCCGCATCCCTCCCGGCGCGCACCAACATTGCACGTCCAGCGTCGCTCTGTAACGCCGCGAATCGAAGCGACCCACGACCGGTGACGTCGGCGTCGTATTCAATCGCAAAGTTGACTGCCGAGTTGCAGAGGTTGCAGACGCCATCGTACAAGATGACACCTCGTTCGTCGTCGTCGGTGAACCACTGCGAGTCATCGACGGTTCCCGAGCGACGACGCATCGCGTGCACACTTCGTCGTCGTGGTTTATTGAACGTCATCGTCGTCGTCGTCGTCGTCGTGGATGGATGTCGTTTGAGTGTTTGCATTTTTTGACGTCGTCGTGCGTCACTCTGTGCAGCGTGTTGAGGTGCTCGCATGCGAACGAGCCGTGTCGTGAACCTGCCGACGATCATCGTCGTCGGACGGCACGCGCGACGACGTCGAGAGACGACGACGGTGAGGATGACGACGGTCGTTCGCGCGAAAAGGGTGGGCGATGACGACGGTGCGATGACGACGCCAATGACTGGAGAAAAGATGTCAAAGGAGGAAGAGAAAGGCTGTCGCCGCCGCGCGAGAGTGTGTGTCGTCGGAGCGGGGGCGGCGGGATTAGCGGCGATACGGGCGTTACGATTGGAATCGCACGATGTCGTCGCGTATGAACTCGCGAGTGAAGAAGGCGGGACGTGGAGGTACTCGGAAAGCGTGGAGCTGGACGACGTCGCGGGCGAACGCGAGGACCGAGCGCGAGTGCACGGATCCATGTACGCGTCGCTTCGGACCAATCTGCCGAGGGAGGTGATGGGGTTTGAGGAGTTTCCATTCTCGATGCGCGCGCACGCCGGGGATGCGCGAAGGTTTTGTGGACACCGGGAGGTGCAGAGTTACTTGAAGCGGTACGCGCAGACGTTCGGGTTGACTCGAGACGTCGAGTACGATAGGCGAGTGGTGCGCGTCGAGCGCGTGGTGAGGGAAAACGCACTCGAGGAAGAGAGGTGGTCGAGTCAGTGGTCGGTGACGACGGCGTCTTCGAGATGCCGTGATGTCGTGGATACGAAGACGGAGATGTTCGACGCCGTCGTCGTGGCTAATGGTCACTACTCTGAGCCGCGCGTGCCAGAGTTTAAAGGCGCGCTCGAGTGGCCGGGAAAGCGCGTGCACAGTCACAATTATCGCGTACCGGATGAGTTTGCGGGCAAGAAGGTTTTGCTCATCGGCGCCATGGCGAGTGGGGAAGACTTGAGCAGAGAGATTGGATTGGTTGCGGATAAAGTTTACCTCTCGGCACGAACATGGCAAAATCCGGCGTGGGCGCACGCGACGGAGGGCATCGGTGCGCGTGGGAACATTTTCCGAAAACCTAACGTCGCTCAATTTAACCGAGATGGGTCGATTGAATTCGAAGACGGCTCTATCGCGCCCGAGTGCGATGTGTGCATGTACTGCACGGGATACAAGTACGCATTTCCCTTTCTTCCAGACGGTGTGGTTCGCGTTGAGGATAACTGCGTCGCTCCTCTGTACGAGCACTGCATCGCGGCGAACGCCCTGTCGATGTCCTTCATCGGATTGCCGTGGAAGGTGGTTCCTTTCCCGATGTTTGAGTTGCAAGCGCGATGGATTGCGCGAATGCTTTCCGGCGCCGTGCCGATGCCGAGCGCGGACGAGGCGCTTCGCGGCGCGGCGGCGCTCGAGTCCCAGTTGGAGCCAAACGGTCCGCTGCCTCGACGTCATGCACACTGTCTCGGTGACGCGCAATTTGAATACAACGATCGCATGGCCAAGTTGGCTGGCGTCGCGCCGCACGCTGGATGGCGTGCGCGCATGTACAAAGCCACCGGGCTCAACAAACGTGCCAATCCGGAAACCTACCGTGACGCGGAGATGCCGGACGCTGAGGAGCTCGAGGCGGCTGAAAAAGAATTCAAATCCATTGATATTGTTTACGTAGAAGCGAATTGAAGCTGTTGTGCATTGTATAAGTATACTAATTATTGACATGTGTCCTAAGTTGTTGTTTAAGCAAACTCGCGAAGAATATTGCCGAGACCGATTCTCGAGCTCTGCATGAAGGATGAAAGGAGGCCTTCTCGTTCTTCATCTTCCAGCGTATCGGGCTCAATCTCACCCCAGTCAATCTTACTCTTGGTACCGTCAGCATTCAAGCCGCCACGAAGCGTCGGGAGGCTGACTGGAAGGTATGTGAAACGAGCGATGGGCTTGGAGCTTGCCGTCGCCGAGCTTGCGCCGCCCGCAGGCTTGATGGACGTATCTTGGTACAGGTTCTCCAATTGCACGAACCCACCGAGCAACACTGCGCACCGGCGGTAGGCGCGACGTTCGTTCTCCCAGAGAAAAGGTTCGTACGTCGCCCAGTCGATCGGATCGAGCGCGCTCACGAGTTGCTTTTGCAGATTAGCAACATCCGTCGACGACGATTCGGCGAGGATATCCGCGGCAAACTTGATGTCAAAAAGCACCTGCAGAGTCCCCTTTTCGGAGAAACGAACTCGGCCAATCACGTCAGAGTAAGCTTGGATGATTGTTTGCGCGATCGAAAAGGCGAGCATGCGCGTGATTGACTTGGAAAGCAAGTGTCCACCGATGCGCTGCGCCTCCTGCAGAGCTCCGTGCAAGGCAGTCACCACGTACGACGACGCGTTGGTCGGAAGTCGAAGGCTCAATCCCTCGCTGCTTCCGCCAGAAACCTCTTCCCAGTGGATCGGTACCGCCTCGGATACGAGCGCGGGGTCGCGCATGATGGAATCTCTAAATCCACCGAGCAAATCGTCGGTACACTTTGTCACCCACGCCCGGTAACCGACATTCATCACCGTCTCAAACTCCTTCTTGACGCCTTCAATTTTTGGATTCACCGGCTCATTTGGTTGGTTCATCCCTCTCAGCGTTCTCACTGGCTTGACAATCAATTCCGCTGATTCGTTGTACTTTGTCCACGTGTCCACAGGCTTCAACAGGATGTTTGTCTCCTTGGCGACATCCACGATGGCTTGCGCGAGATGTCCAACCATGAGCGCGCAGGAAACTTCCGAACTCGTTTTGAGTTTGTTGAGCAAGTAATGCGCGAGCTCGATCAAACCTTTGTGAGCGCACGTCTGAATATGCTCTGCTAAGCTAGCTAGTCTACCCTCGGCTTCAACGACACCACCTAGTTGGACACCTTGAAGCATCAACGCATCCTTGCGCACCGCGAGCATCGTGGCGTTCAAAGATTGAGCCACAGCCCGAGCGTGCTTTACATCCTCTGGAATCGCAAGCTTTGCATCCTTGGACGTACCCGACCAGACGGATAAGTCGCCTCGCGCGTTCGCGTCCGCCTTTCTCATCGCCTCTGCCACGGCACCATCGACTTGCGGCTTGATGTGCGCGAACGACAACGACTTTTTAAAGAGGGCGAAACCTTGCTGAAGCCACGGGTACGCGAAGAGGATGGACCAGAGACTGAGCTTGTGCTTGAACAGCGCCTTGCACGTGTCTTCCCACGCCTTGTCATCGCTCGACAGCGCAACCTCGAGCTCGACAAGTTCTTCGCACGAAGAAATCTTACCAAACACAGCCACGCCTCGCCGCGAAATGTCGTCGGCGAGACGATTTAACCAAGCGGTACAAGCTTCTCGCACAGCGTCTTCGCTCAGACTCTCGAGCTTTGATCGGCGCTCCTTCGCGGAAGCTTGAAACCGTTCCCACTCGCCCTGGGGTTCAAAAACGCCCGGAAACAAATCATCCGCGCTCAGCGTGGATTCCACGTCGGCGAAGAGCGTCGCCTCGGACCCGGCGAAAATTTCAAAGCTCAGCTTCAAGACGTGCTTGACGTCTGACATTAGCGCGCTCAGGCGTTTGTTCAACATCTCCGGCGTCGTGGACGAGCTCGAAATATCGCGAAGACACGCCCGAACCCAGGCTTGACGCGTTTGCAAGAGTAATTCCAGCGCTCGAGCCGCCGATAAATTTTCCACGACGACGAGCGCGCTCAACGCGCTCGTCGCCTCCTCGGCGCGCAATCCCGGGCGTTCGAGCCCCGACCGCGCGCGCTTAGAGATGTGCGCCTTGAAACTACTTAACACCACAGCCTGTTGCCGCACCACCGGGAACACAGAGTACAACTCCTCCGTTTCCTTCTTCTTCGTCGTCATCGCCGTCAACGTCTCCGTCGACGCCAACAACCGTCTCATCGCGCCGCGGTACTCGCAATCCTCCAATTTCCCCCAAATAACCTCGGGCGCATCCAATAAAAACTTCACTCGACTCCCTCGATCGATCCCCATCATCACGCCGTCGTCGCGTTTTCCCGTCGTCATCTTCGTCGTCGTCGTCGCGGAGGACTTTGCCTTCGCTCGCGTCTCCCGCGCCTCCATCTCCGCCCGCGCCTCCCTCGCCAATCTCTCCACCACCCTCTCCGCCTCCCGTATCCTCTCCATCGCCTCCACCGTCGCCATCGCATCCTTGTACGATTCCCCCACCACGTTTCGCAGCGTCTCGCTCTTCTCCCGCGCTTCCCTTCGCGTCCGTCGCTCCACTTCTCGGATCTCTTCCAGCGTGCGATTCTTAAACAGCGCCTCCGCGTTCGACTCCATCGTCGTCGTCGTCGTCGTCGTCGTCGTCATCGCGTTTCACCGACTCGCTCGTCGTCACCGACGATACCGAACGTCCAAAGTCGTCCTCCTCTAAAGTCCTCCTCTAAAGTCGTCGTCGTCGCGCTTCACCGACTCGCTCGTCGTCACCGACGTCACCGACGATACCGAACGTCGCAAGTCGTCGTCGTAAGTCGTCGTCGTCGAGTGAGGCGCGAGTTCGATCGACGTTCCATCGATCCATCCATTCATTCATTCAAATCTCATCCTCTCGAGACACGATACAGAGATACTACTACCGGTACGAGTATTTCTTTACAACACGGACCAAAAATGTCGTTCGTCGGTTCGAATCCCACCTCGAGCGCGTTCGTTCGCGTCGTTCGTTCTCTTCGCGTCGTTCGCGTCGTTCGCGTCGGACTCGGACTCGTCTCTCTCGCGCGCGTCGCGATTGGTTGGTAAAATTAAATTCGTCGCGAACCGTCGATGCGCGCGCGTGACAAGACGTCGGCGCGTCGATCGGTCCGAGATGATGATGATGATGATGATGACGGTTCGTGCGTTGACGGACGGACGAGCGACACGGCGCGGCGCGTCACCGCGCGGATGGAACGCGAAGAGGAGGAAGAAGAAGACGACGGAGCAAGAGGAGATGAAGAAACGGGGACGGACGACGACGCGATGTGGACGTGGCGACGGTGCGGGACGACGAACGACGCGGGGTGCGAGTGGGGACAAGACGGGCGACGCGTGCGCGTGCGCGTGAAACCGTGGACGCGGTTGGAAACCGCGAAGACGCGGACGTGGGTCGGACGAGGTGCGCGCGGCGATCGTTTTTCCTTTACGTTCGTTCGTTCGTTCGTTCGTTCGTTCGTTCGTTCGCGGGACCCGGCGCGCGGTTCGGTGGTACTGACGAAGCGATCGATGGATGGACGCGGTAGCGACGCGCGCGAGTCTGACGGTCAACGCGGCGCCGTACGCGTTTTCGTGTGATTTGTACGGCGACATCGTCGCGGAGAAGACGCGGATGAAGATTTGCGATGCGAAGGGTGTCGTGGAGTTTGAGTGCGAAAAAGCAAACCCAGGGGTGGTGTGGGCGCGGTTGACACCTCCAGAGGGAACGGCGGAACGGATTCGCGCGCGAAGAGTCAAAGCGGAGCGAGACGCCGAGACGCTCGCGGAGATGGCGGCGGAACGCGCGGCGGAGGAGAAACGACGCGTCGCGAGAGCGTTTCTGGAGAAACAATGGGCGATAGAGGATGCGCATCGCGCGTCGTCGTCGTCGACGACGTCGATGTCGATATCATCACCGAAGATTGAGACGACGACGAAGAAACCGTCGATGCGGACGCCGAAGCCGACGAATAATACGCCGACGCCGACGCCGCGCCGCGATGCGAAACCTCGCTCGACCGCACCGCGCGCGCCGAAACCTCGTCCGATGACATTGATTGACGTCGCGATGACCCCGTGTCAATCCCTTCCCGCCCGTCATCCGATCGATCAGATGTAACCAAACGTGAAGAAGGCTTTCCTTCGCGCTGACGAGGACAAAGAGCACCCCCCCACGCGCGGACAAACCAACTTCACACGCCGCCGCCGCCGCCGCGGCCGCCGACGTGTGACGCGCACCCGCGATCGAGGACGGATGTCGTCGTCACCGTCGTCCGCGAGACTGGTCCGATCAACCTTCCGCGCGCTCTTGCGCACGGCCCGCGCGTTGGAAAACGAAGCGCATCGTTTGGGAGCGTCGCACCCGCACGACGTTTTCACCGAAAACGAAGCGATGAAACTCCGCGACGTCGTCCCCGAGTACGCCAAAGCGAAAGGAACGATGCGGGAGATTATATCCAACGAGTTTCGCGCGGTGTCGGCGGATGAGGAGCACTTTAAACAGCGGTTAGACGCGGCGTTGGTTGTGCTCGGGGTGACGCGAAGCCGAGCGAGGTGTTTGGGAGAGTTGGTTCGAGAACCGAGCAGCGTGACGACGACGAATGGGATACGGGTGAAAGTGTCGGCATCGCTCGTACCGGCGCAAACGTCGCCGACGATGGATCGGTACGTGTACGGGTACGAGGTGGAGATTACAAACTTGAATGAGGAACCGGTGCAAGTGGTTTCGCGCGAGTGGAGGGTGGTTTGCGAAAACGGATCGGTGGAGACGATTCAAGGCCAAGGCGTGGTTGGGGAACAACCGACGCTCGGACACAATGAGAGCTTTTCATATTCCTCGGCGTGCGTGCTCAAACGGATCCGAGGGGCGATGAGTGGGAAGTACATTTGCGTCGCGCAAGACAGCAAACGAGTCATCGAGGCAAACATCGACGCCTTTGCTCTCGCGCCGCCGAGGACGAGGACGAGGGCGTTATCTCGCGACGACGACGACGACGACGAGTTTGAGGAAGACGACGACATAGAGGCTCTCACGAGGGCGTCTCCTCGTTGATTATTCGTTATTCATTCATCGATCGAAGAATCAAACGTGTACCGGTATTCTTTAAAATTTTTGTTGTAAAACATCGCCTCTTCTTCTTAGCCACAACCGTTCGCTCTGTCCGTCACAACCATGCGTGCGCGCATCTCCCCGCGCCCCGCGCTCCGCGCCGATTCGCTCTCGTCTTATCGTTCGAACGCCCCGTCGCGGTGCACCGTCGAACGCGTCGTCTCGGTTCGCCGTCGTCGACGCGCAAAGATGACACCGCGCGCCGGGCAAACTGTTGATGGATACCCAGAAGAGATGACGCACGCCGCGAGAGCCGTCCAACTCGCGGGATCTCTGTGCCGAAAGGTGCAGTTTGCGTTGCAACGCGGTGAGCAGGTGAGCAAGAGCGATGATTCGCCGGTGACGGTGGCAGATTTCGCGGCGCAGGCGGTGATCTCGTACGCGCTGGCGCGCGAGTGTCCGAGCGTCGGGCTCGTCGCCGAAGAGGACGCGGGGGAGATGCGAACGGCGGATGGAGCGGGATTGCGCGCGCGAGTGACGGCGATGGTGAATGATGCGTTGTCGGGCGTCGTTGATTCGCCTCTGACCGAAGAAGAGGTGATGGATGCGATCGATCGAGGGGCTACGGTTGGAGGAAAGACGGGTTCGTTTTGGATTTTGGATCCCATCGACGGTACGAAAGGGTTCATAAATGGTCGTCAATACGCCATCGCGTTGGCGTTGATGGAAGAAGGAGAGGTGACTGGTGGTGTACTCGGGTGTCCAAACATGCCGAGCGATAAAATTCCGAGGGGTGCGACGGAGATTCCGACGGCGTCTCCGGGATGTATGTTCGTCGCGTATAAAGGATGCGGAACTACGGTGAGCGCTTTGGACGCAGAAGAGCCGCTCAAGGAAGGAGTGAAGATCACCACGGCTAAGGTGACTGATTCGCGCGAGGCTACGTACATGGAGTCGTGGGGAGACTCCATCGTCGCTGATCACGGGTTTACGAGTTCGCTGAGCGCGAATATGGGAATGACGTCTCCGCCGGTGAGAATAGACAGCATGGCGAAATACGGAGCTCTCGCTCGCGGGGACACGAACATGTACCTTCGATTTCCACCCGTGACGTACAGAGAGAAAGTTTGGGATCATGCCGCGGGGGCCATCGTCGTACAAGAGGCGGGAGGTGTCATCACCGACGGTGTCGGTAAGCCACTCAATTTCTCTAACGGCCGCTTCTTAGACATTGAGATTGGCATCATCGCAACTTCCACCCCCGAGCTGCACGCGACGCTGATGGAGACGATATCCAAGGTTCGTGCGACGTAGTAAGTACATCTAGCTAATTGTTTAATCACATTACATAGTCTTCTTAGCGTTGCGCACTTTTTGAAGGCGATACCGTAGCATCTCAATAATCTGCGCCTTGCTTTGAGTCGGTTGTCCTACGTACACATACTTGTCTGCTAACCAGTCTAGCTTACCCAACATGACGGCTAGACCGACGTCCAAGAACCCGACGCTGTCAAAAATCAATCCATCATTCTTCGCAAAGTCCTCGAGCGTTTCGATGAATTTCTCTGGTAGTTCAGACCAGTGCACCTTTGAGTTTACGTGGTGCACCGTGTGGTATCCGTCGTTGAAAGTCACCTGATTGTCCGGATGGTTGATAGCGCAGTACGACATTCGATATTCGCAGTGAGGACTATCGGGATCGACGAACATGTGCTGCGACCAGCTTCTAAACGTGAGCGTAAAGGAACTCACAATGTGTGGCGCGACAAAAATCCAAAACGCCGCTACGCTATTCACACTGGCAACGCGCGCATACGCAGCGTACGTCGCCCAAAATCCTACGACACACTGCATTGCAAGCCCATATCGCTTCTTTTCAATCGCGTACGTCGGCAACTCAACGAAAGACCCGGCGGTGAACCGCGCCCAGTACGCCACGAAACTCAACCAACTGTCGCGTTGATACCCCGCCGTTGAGCTCAAATCCTTTCCTCGACGTTTGTTCTCTGGGTGCTGCGTGACTGCGTGATAGAGCGTGTACACTCCGCTCGGGATGCCAAAGAGAGGCGCTAAGACTAACGGGGCAACCGCATTCAGCGCTCTCCCTATAAAAACCTGCCGTCTAAAGACGGGCGAGTGCGTCGAGTAGTGCAACGCCAGCACAAATCGACGAAGATACAACCCGTACACCGTCACGAGATACCCCGCCCCGAGCAAATGCGACGGCTGCACCGCGATGAGCGCGAGCGCCATGGCCGGTACTGTGCTCACGATGTTGATTAGAAGGTACACGAGCGGGAAATCTCTCGAGTCTCTCACGATGCTTCGAAGCTGACGCACCAGTGCTGACGTGGGTGGGACGATAAACTCGCGCCGTAACGCGTGTAAATCCTCACACGTGACATCGCGGATGCCGCAGGTACCCACGCGCGCCACCATGCGCGCCTGCGCCGCCATGGTCGTTCGCGCGCGGTCGTTCGCGGCGCGGCGAATGGTGAGGGAGTGGTTCGCATTTGCCCTCTCTTCAAACGGTTGACAGAACAGCGCTCGGGCGCGCGACGAAGGAGGAGAGTTGATACAGCTTGATACAACGCTCGCTGTGTTACTTAATACAAACTTTAAAAACGTGATGATACACACGTAGTGGTGGTAGGGCTGCATAATAGTGCGCGCTCTATCCCACGGTCTCCTCGATCGAGTCGGATAATCCGCCCTTGCCGATGGCGGCGACTGTCTTTGTCTTGCGCGGAGCCGAATACCAGCCGGGCGCGTTGGGAGACATAAATTCGGCACCTCCGCCCGTTTTGGGGCGGAACGGCGCCGGAGTATCGTTAAGCCACTTATCTCTACCACCGACGTCGCGCCAGAATTGGTTTTGAGTCTGGCTGACGTCCCACATGAGGCCGAGATGCTTGGGGAGCGGGGCGAGAGTCGACGCGGCGATGGCGCCAGAGGCAGCCACGGCAGGGACACCGACACCGGGGAACACAGAGTCACCGCATCGCAATAGCTTTGGAATTGGCGAGAGCACACCAGGTTGAGGCACCTCTGGAAGCGGTAAAAAGCCAAAGAGGTTCCCACCGGCAGGCAACGCCGGGCCGTAAGTACCGCGATGGCGTCTCAAGAAGCGCTGATGCGTCTGCGGCGAAGCGTAAACTTCAACTTCGACGCGGTTGCGAATGTCTGGAATGATTCTCTCAATCGCATCCCACAAGATTTCAGCGCGTTCGCGCTTGAAATCCTTGTATTCCTTGCTACCTCTGTCTTTACCTTCCCAAATATCATACGGTTCGCTACCCGCGGTGTAGACGTGGATGATGTGTTTACCTTCCGGCGCCACTTCTGGATCGAGAACGGTCGGAATAAAAATGGTAATCACGTTTTGCGGGTCGCCAAGTGGTCTGTTCCAGTCGAGCACGCACAGGTGAGACGGATCAAGATCTGGAAGGCCAGTGGCATCGATTCCCAGGAACAAGTGCATGATGCTCCCGAGCGCCGGAATCTCAGACATCTCCTCCTTCCATTCAACGGCTCGGTCGAGTCCTTGGGCGGTGAGTTCATCGGCATCTGGAAGCATCGGTACCGTGTCCCAAATCGTTGCGTTTGACACGACTGCGTGATTCGCCTTGATGACTTTGCCATTGCGAAGACGAACGCCCTTTGCCTCGCCGTCTTCGACGATGATTTCCTCCACGTGCGACTTAAGCTGCAACTCTCCACCAAACTTCTCGAGGCAGTATTGAAGCTTGTTCACGACCGCCTGAGTACCGCCCTCGGGCGCGCATAACGACGCACCCGGTCGATGGAAACCCGGGATGCTATAAATCATCGTCGCTCCCATCGTCCCCTCAGCCGGGAACCCACTGAAAAACGCGAGCATGTCGATCCACTGCTTGAGGAACGGCTCGGTGACGTATTGCCTCGATAATTTATGGAAAGAGTCCAAAATATACGGAATATCCAACATCACGTTTGGATGAGTGAGATAAAACGGAATGGCGATGACAGTGCTCACGAGAAGCCCGGCGTCCTGACGAAGCGCCGTGAGCGGACACGCGTCCAACGCGTCGTACAACGGTTCCAATCTTCCCTTGAGCGCCTTCCACTCTTTGATGGCGAGCTCCGGGTCCGTCGCCTTTTCCCGCAACAAATCACAAAATCCACCCGGCGCGTCGTCATCTCCAGTCTGAAACCTCCAGTGCCCTTCCGGCGTCCACATCGATATCCCGTCGTACGTCTTCACCGGCACCGTTTCCCCCAGCGCGTCGAAAACCATCCGCAACGGATTCCCCGTCGGCCGATCTAACCCCTCCCAAATCGATGTCCCGACTTCAAACTTATACAACGACCCATCCGGCGCCCGATGATCAAACATGTGACAGCACCCACCGGCGAGATAGTGACTCTCGTACACCTTGACGTCGTATCCGTACTTGGCCAACAGCGCCCCGCACGAGAGCCCACCGATACCGCTTCCAATCACCACCACGTCGTGCGTCTCGTCCGGATTCTCCAGAGAAGACGAGCTCTCCGACACCATCGCGCGCGTATGTCCGTTCTCCATCGCGCCGAGTCGTCGACGACGACCACGACCACGACCACCGCGACCGCGTTCACCGAAGAGCTGTCGAACCGCATCGGCTCGTCCGTCCGCACCGCGTTCCCGCGTTCCACCCGTCGTCGTCTTCACGCCGCGTCCGACCCCGACCGAGGACGTCGACATCGCGGACGTCGTCATCATCATCATCGTCGTCGCGCGCGCGGGCACCGGGCTCCGTCCGCGCCCGACCGTCGCGCTCTCCCGTCCCGGCGCGTACCGCGAACGACGTCGTATCCATCCACCTCAGCTCAACTCGGGTCGGGTGGATGACGCTCGGGTCGGCTCGGATGACACGATCGCGCATGCATTTCACGAGTGTATTTCACGAGTCACGACCGGTGGATCGGTGATACACACACACGCACGCGCACACCGCTCTGTGAAAAAGTCGATCGGGATTTTTTGTCGCGCGCGCGCGTGTCTCGGTTGACTCGGCGAGTCGTGACCCGTCGTCGTCGTCGTCCGAGGGTGATGTGCGGGTGATGCGTGGGTGGCTAACAGTGTAAATTTAATTAATGTATCGATACCTACCCGGTAGATTGATTGATTCGCGCGCATGAATGATGCGATGGACGCCAAAGGCGCGGGCGACGACGCGGAAGAGCGCTCGACAGTGCGAGACGCGCGACGAACGGGCGACGCGCGCGTGAGAGAGCGTGCGTGCGTGAGAGAGAGAGAGCGTGCGTGCGGATTCGACGGATTCGACGGAT